>OBXK01000454.1_pt1 | contig 14531 bp, 14 predicted proteins | sample 1501371 | NCBI WGS metagenome assembly OBXK01 (sample SAMEA2580154, study PRJEB22360) | human gut metagenome | biome: human gut; feature: human-associated habitat; material: faeces | place: Denmark | collected 2008/2010
TTTTCACGTAGGCGGATGCAAAGAAACGGGCAGAGGCGGAAGCCGCGAAAGCGGCTGCGGACGCGCAGAAGAAAGCCGAAGCCGATGCGGCGAAGAAAGCTCAGCAGGAAGCTGAGAAGAAAGCGCAGCAGCAGGCAGAGAAAAAAGCGCAGCAGGAAGCGGCGAAACAGGCCGCTGCAGAAAAAGCTGCAGAAAAAGCGGCAGAAAAAGCCGCCGCGCAGAAAGCCGCTGCCGAGAAAGCGGCTGCCGACAAAGCCGCCGCAGCGGAAAAAGCCGCCGCCGAGAAAGCCGCGGCAGCTAAAGCCGCAGCAGCAGAGAAGGCCGCCGCGGACAAAGCGGCGAAAGCCGCCGCCGCTAAGGCCGCCGCCGCGAAGAAAGCCGCTGCGGCCAAAGAGGCCAACGGCGTTGACGATCTTCTCGGCGACCTGAGCTCCGGTAAGAATGCGCCGAAAGGTAATACCAGCGGTAGCGCTGGGGGCTCATCTCCTGCTAAAGGAAGTAAGCAGGGGCAGGGTGGGGCATCCCAGGCTGAGATTAACAGCTATATTTCACAGGTTCAGGCTGCGATTAAAGGTCATCTCTATGACTGGGATACCTATAAGGGTAAAACCTGTACTTTACGTGTGAATCTGGCTCAGGATGGAACGCTGTTAAGTGTGAAATCGGAAGGCGGCGATCCGGCGTTCTGTCAGCAAATGCTGGCGGCAACGAGCCGGATGACGAAGTTCCCTAAACCGCCGTCGCAGGCTGTTTATGAAACATTCAAAAATGCGCCACTGGACTTCAAACCTCAGTAATCGTTTTCCCCGTTTATGCGGGGAAAACAAACTTCGGTAGTCCCAGGGTTTTGGTAGTTTTGTGTATTTGAGTTTGTTAACATTCTGCTAAATTATCGTGGGCTTTCCGCCTGGATAAGGGAGATATGATGAAGCAGGCATTACGAGTAGCATTTGGTTTTTTAATGCTGTGGGCGGCAGTGCTGCACGCAGAAGTACGCATCGAGATTACCCAAGGGGTCGACTCGGCACGCCCAATCGGCGTTGTGCCGTTCCAGTGGGCGGGGCAGGGTGCTGCGCCGGAAGATGTGGGCGGTATCGTGGCGGCTGACCTGCGCAACAGCGGCAAGTTTAATCCGCTCGATCGCTCGCGTCTGCCTCAGCAGCCGGGCAGCGCTCAGGAAGTGCAGCCAGCGGCATGGTCTGCGCTGGGCGTTGACGCCGTCGTAGTGGGTCAGGTTACGCAAAACCCTGACGGCTCCTACAACGTGGCCTACCAGCTGGTTGATACCGGCGGCGCGCCGGGTACCGTGCTGGCGCAGAACTCATTTAAAGTCACAAAACAGTATCTGCGCTATGCCGCGCATGCTGCCAGCGACGCTGTATTTGAGAAGCTGACCGGCATCAAGGGCGCCTTCCGTACCCGTATCGCCTATGTGGTGCAGACCAACGGCGGCCAGTTCCCGTACGAACTGCGCGTATCCGACTACGATGGCTACAACCAGTTCCTTGTTCACCGCTCCACCCAGCCGCTGATGTCTCCGGCCTGGTCTCCGGACGGCGCGAAGCTGGCCTATGTGACCTTCGAAAGCGGTCGTTCTGCGCTGGTTGTGCAGACGCTGGCTAACGGCTCCGTTCGTCAGATTGCTTCCTTCCCGCAGCACAACGGCGCGCCGGCATTCTCGCCGGACGGCAGCAAACTGGCCTTCGCCCTGTCGAAAACCGGTAGCCTGAACCTGTACGTGATGGATCTGGGCTCTGGTCAGATTCGTCAGGTGACCAACGGTCGTAGCAACAACACCGAACCAAGCTGGTTCCCGGATAGCCAGAACCTGGCCTTTACCTCCGACCAGGCGGGTCGTCCGCAGGTGTATAAAGTCAATATTAACGGCGGTACGCCGCAGCGTATTACCTGGGAAGGTTCACAAAACCAGGACGCTGACGTGAGCGCTGATGGTAAAACTATGGTAATGGTAAGCTCGGCCGGCGGTCAGCAGCACATTGCCAAACAAGATCTGGAAGCGGGTGGTGTACAGGTTCTGTCATCAACGTTTTTAGATGAAACGCCAAGTCTGGCACCTAACGGCACTATGGTAATCTACAGCTCTTCTCAGGGGATGGGATCCGTGCTGAATCTGGTTTCTACAGATGGGCGTTTCAAAGCGCGTCTTCCGGCAACTGATGGACAGGTAAAATCACCTGCCTGGTCGCCGTATCTGTGATAATAAATAATTGATTATTAAAGGAATCAAAGAAATGCAACTGAACAAAGTGCTGAAAGGGCTGTTGATCGCTCTGCCGGTTATGGCAATCGCGGCATGTTCTTCTAACAAGAACGCCAGCAACGACCAGAGCGGTGAAGGCATGCTGGGTGCCGGCACTGGTATGGACGGTAACGCTAACGGCGGCAACATGTCTTCCGAAGAGCAGGCTCGTCTGCAGATGCAACAGCTGCAGCAGAACAATATCGTTTACTTCGATCTGGACAAATACGATATCCGTTCTGACTTCGCTGCAATGCTGGACGCGCACGCAAACTTCCTGCGTAGCAACCCGTCTTACAAAGTGACCGTAGAAGGTCATGCGGATGAGCGTGGTACGCCGGAATACAACATCGCTCTGGGCGAGCGTCGTGCTAACGCCGTTAAGATGTATCTGCAGGGCAAAGGTGTTTCTGCTGACCAGATCTCCATCGTTTCTTACGGTAAAGAAAAACCTGCAGTACTGGGCCACGACGAAGCGGCTTACGCCAAAAACCGTCGCGCCGTACTGGTTTACTAAGAGAATTGCATGAGCAGTAACTTCAGACATCATCTGTTGAGTCTGTCGTTACTGGTTGGCATAGCGGCCCCCTGGGCCGCTTTTGCTCAGGCGCCAATCAGTAGTGTCGGCTCAGGCTCGGTCGAAGACCGCGTCACTCAACTCGAGCGTATTTCCAATGCGCACAGCCAGCTTTTAACCCAACTCCAGCAGCAACTCTCCGATAATCAGTCCGATATTGATTCCCTGCGCGGTCAAATTCAGGAAAGCCAGTATCAGCTGAATCAGGTTGTTGAGCGCCAGAAGCAGATCCTGCTGCAGATCGATGGTCTGAGCAGCGGCGGCGGCTACTGATTGAACCCCGGCCGCCAGCGGGCGATCAGGGGGCTGCGGCTAGCGCGCCGGCGGCTTCGTCAGGCGCTCCGGCGTCAACCGGCGATGCCAACTCCGATTACAACGCGGCTATTGCGCTGGTGAAGGATCCTTCCCGCCAGGACGACGCCATGGCGGCTTTCCAGAACTTCGTCAAAAAGTATCCTGATTCAACCTACCAGCCGAACGCCAACTACTGGCTCGGTCAGCTGAATTACAACAAGGGTAAAAAAGACGATGCGGCGTACTATTTCGCTTCCGTGGTGAAAAACTACCCTAAATCCCCGAAGGCGCCCGATGCGATGTTTAAAGTCGGCGTTATCATGCAGGACAAAGGCGATACCGCAAAAGCGAAGGCGGTTTACCAGCAGGTGGTCAGTAAATTTCCTGGCACCGATGGGGCCAAACAAGCGCAAAAACGCCTTAACGCACTCGGATGATTATGGCATGACCAGAAATCGCATCATTTCTGGTCTTGTCGCATGAATCCTAAGCAGTTAAGCAATCTTTATCTAAATTGTTGTTGCGCTGAATTCTTAAATCAGTAATATATGCCGCCGTTGCCAAGGGATATCGAATAAGCCCAAAGCGGCAAAAATAGTGGGTCGTTAGCTCAGTTGGTAGAGCAGTTGACTTTTAATCAATTGGTCGCAGGTTCGAATCCTGCACGACCCACCACTAAAAGATGTATCCAGCGCAGTATCGGGTGATTAGCTCAGCTGGGAGAGCACCTCCCTTACAAGGAGGGGGTCGGCGGTTCGATCCCGTCATCACCCACCACTTCGGGTCGTTAGCTCAGTTGGTAGAGCAGTTGACTTTTAATCAATTGGTCGCAGGTTCGAATCCTGCACGACCCACCAATTTAACATCGAACTCAGATGTTAAGCGTGAAGGATAACGTTGCGCCAGCAACGGCCCGTAGGGCGAGCGAAAGCGAGTCATCCTGCACGACCCACCAATTATAAATTGGTGACGAGTGAAGAATATTCAGGAAGTACCCGAGCGGGTCGTTAGCTCAGTTGGTAGAGCAGTTGACTTTTAATCAATTGGTCGCAGGTTCGAATCCTGCACGACCCACCATCCTGAATCGTTCCAGTTAGCAGTAAACCCGCAAGGGGTCGTTAGCTCAGTTGGTAGAGCAGTTGACTTTTAATCAATTGGTCGCAGGTTCGAATCCTGCACGACCCACCAATGTAAAAAAGCGCCCTAAAGGCGCTTTTTTACTATCTGCGATATCCAAGATTCGAACCTGCCGCAGGTTTGAGTCGAACGAAGAGAGACAACGGAGCCGCCTGCGGCGACGGCCGGAAGGGCGAGCGAAGCGAGTCATCCTGCACGACCCACCAATGTAAAAATGGCGCTGGCGGCGCTTTTTTGCTATCCAGCCTTCGCTTAAATATTACAACCATCCCATACTGCGCTATTCCATCTTATCGTTGTGCGCACCCGTGCATGGGCCGGTAGCCCGGACAGATGCGCAGCATCGCCTCCGGGAAATGCTCCTGCTCCCTGAGGGGCAAAATTCCTCACGACATTTTCCGCACAATCGGCTATCTTGTTTAGCATATAAAACACCATGGCCGACTAATACCTCTCTGCAGGCATTATCACGGTCTGAAAGTTAAGCCAGCGAAACGAGACTGCAAGATGAGCGTAATGTTTGACCCGGAAGCGGCGATTTACCCTTTTCCTCCGAAGCCAATGCCGTTAAACCGCGATGAGAAGCACTTTTATCGTGAAAAAATTAAACGCCTGCTGCGCGAGCGCGATGCGGTGATGGTGGCTCATTACTACACCGACCCCGAAATCCAGCAACTGGCCGAAGAGACCGGCGGCTGTATCTCAGATTCCCTGGAGATGGCGCGCTTCGGCGCCCGACATTCCGCCTCAACGCTGCTGGTTGCCGGCGTGCGCTTTATGGGAGAAACGGCAAAAATCCTCAGTCCGGAAAAAACCATCCTGATGCCCACGCTGCATGCGGAGTGTTCGCTCGATCTGGGCTGTCCGATCGAGGCGTTTAGCGCTTTCTGCGACGCTCATCCGGATCGTACGGTCGTGGTCTACGCCAATACTTCAGCGGCGGTCAAGGCGCGCGCCGATTGGGTTGTGACGTCGAGCATCGCCGTGGAACTCATTGAGCATCTTGATAGCTTGGGTGAAAAAATCATCTGGGCGCCGGACCGCCATTTAGGCAGCTATGTGCAAAAACAGACCGGCGCCGACGTGCTGTGCTGGCAGGGCGCCTGTATAGTTCATGATGAATTCAAAACTCAAGCGCTGGCAAGAATGAAGGCGCTTTATCCCCAGGCCGCGGTGCTGGTTCACCCGGAATCACCGCAGGCGATTGTTGATATGGCTGACGCGGTGGGGTCAACCAGCCAGTTGATCAATGCCGCTAAAACGCTGCCGCACACGCAGCTCATCGTCGCCACCGATCGCGGTATTTTCTACAAAATGCAGCAGGCGGTACCGGAAAAAGAGCTGCTGGAAGCGCCCACGGCAGGCGAAGGGGCAACCTGCCGGAGCTGCGCGCACTGTCCATGGATGGCGATGAACGGCCTGCAGGCGATTGCTGAAGCGCTGGAGAAGGGGGGCGCTGAACATGAAATTCATGTTGATGAGCAGCTGCGGACCGGGGCGCTGGTTCCGCTAAACAGAATGCTCGATTTTGCGGCTACACTTCGGGGATAGATCATTACTGCGTTACAGAACGCTCTGGGGATAAGATGGATTTTTTTAGTACGCAGAACATATTAGTGCATATACCAATTGGCGCCGGGGGATATGACCTGTCGTGGATTGAAGCGGTCGGCACCGTCGCTGGCCTGCTGTGCATCTGGCTGGCGAGCCTGGAGAAGATCGCTAACTATGCCTTCGGGCTGATCAACGTCACGCTGTTTGCCATTATCTTCTTTCAGATCCAGCTCTACGCCAGCCTTCTGCTGCAGATCTTTTTCTTCGCGGCCAACGTCTACGGCTGGTACGCCTGGTCGCGGCAAACCAGTGATAACCAGGCGGAACTGCAAATCCGCTGGCTACCGCTGCCGAAAGCGTTAGGCTGGCTGGCGGCCTGCGTGGTGGCGATTGGCCTGATGACGATATTTATTAACCCGGTGTTCGCGTTTCTGACGCGGATTGCCGTGGCGCTGATGCAAACCCTGGGCCTGCAGGTCGCCATGCCGGAGCTGCAGCCGGACGCCTTCCCGTTCTGGGACTCCTGCATGATGGTGCTCTCCGTCGTAGCGATGATTCTGATGACGCGCAAATATGTCGAAAACTGGCTGCTGTGGGTGATTATAAACGTCATTAGCGTGGTGATTTTCGCCCTGCAGGGCGTCTATGCGATGTCGCTCGAATACCTGCTGCTGACATTTATCGCGCTCAACGGCAGCCGCATGTGGATTAACAGCGCGCGTGAGCGCGGCTCTCACGCGTTTTCCCGTTAATGGTGGTGATGATGTCCATGCCCGGCGTGCGTCATGTTCAGACGGCACTCCGGGCCGCTACAGGGCTGATACTCCATCTGCACCGTAATATGTTCAATCTCATACTTATGCTCCAGGAAGTCGAGGATCCGGTCCAGAAGACCGTCGTGATCGTGCGGCGGTACCACCTGCACGTGCAGCGTCATCACCGTTTTTTCTCCTACCAGCCAGGCATGAACGTGGTGTACGTCGCGAACTTCCGGTATCGAGCGGCGCAAATCGCGTTTTAATGCGTCGACGTTAAGCGAACGCGGCGCGCCCTCCAGCAGTTCATTGACGCTCTCCTGCAGCAGACGCCAGGCGCTGCGCAGAACCAGGCACGACACCAGCACGGACAGAATAGGATCGATAGGCGTCCAGCCGGTGGTGAGGATCACTATCGCGGCAATAATGGCGCCAACCGAACCGAGCAAATCCCCCAGCACGTGCAGCGCGGCGGCGCGCACGTTGAGGTTACGCTCCTCGCTGCCGCGATGCAGGATCCAGAAGGCCAGAATATTGGCCAGCAGCCCGGCAACGGCGATGATCATCATGGTTTTACCGGCAACCGGCTGCGGATGATGAAAGCGCTGAATGGCCTCCCAGACGATCAAAATAGTAATGACCACTAAGGCGATGGCGTTGAGGAAGGCCGCAAGGGTCGTCAGGCGCAGCCAGCCAAAGGTGTGTTGGGCGTTGGGCGGGCGACTGGCGAAACGCACGGCCAGAAAGGCGAACAGCAGCGCCGCGGCGTCCGTCAGCATATGTCCGGCATCGGCCAGCAGCGCCAGCGAACCTGAAATGAGTCCGCCTGCGACCTCAATCAACATGAATCCGGCCGTGACGCAGAACGCCAGCAGCAGCCGACGGGCATTCTTATCTTCGACGGATGGTGGAGAACGATGCGAGTGCGATTGCCCCATGGTGACATCCCTACATTATTATTTTGATGATTACTTTATGACATGATTCGCGTTTTGGGGTGAATAAAATGAAAAAAGGAGAGCCTTAGCTCTCCCTAACGCTGGCATCCCACCTTGATTACTGCGTGGTACCATCAGTTTTTGTCGCGTCTTCCTGGCCGACTTTTTTATCGGTATCCGGGCAGCGGCCATCCTTACACATTGAGTTCTTGTGCACTTCATCGCTCGACATCCCGTCATGGTTCATGGTCGAGCCGTTAGGGTGGAGCATTGTGCCGCCGGTATCAGTGGAACCGGAGTTGATCTTGCCGTTATCGACGTTGTTGGGCGCCACGTTTTCACGCGCGTCGGGGGCGACCTGACCCGCGTCTGCCGCTGAATTGGCCTGCCCGTTATTCGACTGCGCGCCGGTATCGGCAGCCAGCGCCGCGCCGCTGGCCAGACCCAGGGTTGCTGCGAGGAGAAGACTGGTTAGCTTGTTCATTTTCATTGGATGCTCCTGTTATGTCGATTTATCGGATTACCTCTTCCAACAGTGCATTTGCCGGAGGTTCTACTCGTTGTGGTTTAAGCTTCGGTATTAGCGAACGGCATTAATATATAATGCTGAATGCTAAAGAAAATTAAGTTCTAACAGTTAAAAATTATAGCTTGTGGCCATTATTCCGCGACTTTATGGCGTTTTTTAGCCTATTTCCAGGAATATTCTGCCGCTACTGTAAAATCATGTTTACACTTTTTGACCGAAGAGATAGATTGGAGGGATTGCAATTAACTAGATAAGTATGGCGACGCTGGAAATAAGATGAATTATCAGAACGACGATTTACGCATTAAAGAGATCAACGAATTATTACCTCCCGTTGCGCTCCTGGAAAAATTCCCTGCTACCGAAAATGCCGCCAATACCGTTGCGCATGCGCGCAAAGCGATCCACCAGATCCTGAAAGGTAACGACGATCGGCTGCTGGTGGTGATTGGCCCGTGCTCCATCCACGATCCGGCGGCGGCGAAAGAGTATGCCGAACGCCTGCTTAAGCTTCGCGAGGAGCTTAAAGGGGAGCTGGAAATCGTGATGCGCGTTTATTTTGAAAAACCGCGCACCACCGTGGGCTGGAAAGGGCTGATCAACGATCCGCATATGGATAATAGCTTCCGCATCAACGATGGCCTGCGGATCGCGCGTAAGCTGCTGCTGGACATTAACGACAGCGGTCTGCCTGCGGCCGGGGAGTTCCTCGATATGATCACCCCGCAGTATCTTGCCGACCTGATGAGCTGGGGCGCGATTGGCGCGCGTACCACTGAGTCACAGGTGCATCGCGAGCTCTCTTCCGGCCTCTCCTGTCCGGTAGGTTTTAAAAATGGCACTGATGGAACCATCAAAGTCGCGATTGACGCTATCAACGCCGCCGGCGCGCCGCACTGTTTCCTGTCGGTGACCAAATGGGGGCATTCGGCGATTGTGAATACCAGCGGTAATAGCGATTGCCATATTATCCTGCGCGGCGGTAAAGAGCCGAACTACAGCGCGCAGCACGTGGCCGAAGTGAAGGTCGGTCTGGCGAAAGCAGGCCTGCCCGCTCAGATCATGATCGATTTCAGCCACGCCAACTCCAGCAAGCAGTTTAAAAAGCAGATGGAGGTCGGCGCAGACGTATGCCAGCAGGTTGCCGGCGGCGAGCGGTCGATTATGGGCGTGATGATCGAAAGCCATCTGGTGGAAGGCAATCAGAGTCTCGACAGCGGCGAGCCGCTGGCCTACGGCAAAAGCATTACCGATGCCTGTATTGGCTGGGAAGATACCGATACGCTTCTTCGTCAGCTGGCGAATGCGGTAAAAGCGCGTCGCGTTTAAACTGATGTTCAATTCTGTGGCTCATATTACTGATATGAAATACAGGAACTAAGAGATACCGGTCCGGTAAATATTCTACCGGACCGGCTTGGTCAATATTGATGTATTATTACCTGGCGTATTTGTGCACTTCCTGCTTCTGAAGTGTATTTCCTTCAGTATCAATTCCTACAATGACTCTATAGCGGTCAAAATACAGCTTCTTAATTGATTCTGTTCCTAGTTCTCCGTAGGCAACAATTTCAACTGATTTAACATGCCTGGTATTAATTGCAGATGCTCCGCCAATTCCGAGCAGAGAAACCCCACCGTACTTTTTACAAAGTTCCGCAACATAATCAGCGCGGTCGCCTTTGCCGAGAAAAGCCGTTGCTCCTTGTTGGAACATCATCTCTACAAATGGATCCATACGCGCAGCTGTTGTAGGACCGTTGGAGCCAATAGGCAAACCTGGTCTGGCAGGGCAAGGGCCGGCATAGTAAATGGTTTGGTTTTGGAAATCGACAGGCGATTTCTCTCCATTACTAAGCGCTATTTCGATTTTTTTATGCGCTGCGTCACGACAGGTGTAAGCAAATCCTGTGAGATATAATATATCGCCGACCTTAAGAGTTTTGGCTTGCTCTTTGGTCAATGGTAATGTTAATTCCATTATAGCTTCTCCAATTATTAAATGATTTCGCTAGCATGTCGGCTTGAATTACATTGGAAATTGATGGCAACTGGCAGCGCAGTGATGTGGCAAGGATAGTAATCGACGTGCACGCCCAATGCCGTAACACGTCCTCCCATACCTAAAGATCCGATCCCTGTATTATTTACGGCCTCTAACAGTTCAGCTTCGAGTTGGGCATAAAGTGGTTTAGCATTAAACTCGCCAAGAGGGCGTAGCAATGCTTTCTTAGCCATCCAGGAACAGTGGTCCATGGTACCGCCAACGCCGATGCCGATAATATAAGGAGGACATGGATTGCCTCCCACCCGGCGGACGGTTTCCAGAACAAAATCTTTTATACCTTTAATACCATCGCCGGGAAGCAATGTTTTAAACGTTCCCATATTTTCGCTACCGCCGCCCTTTGGCATAACGGTAATAGTCACCCGGTCACCCTCAACAATCTCGGTATGCAAAACAGCGGGAGTATTATCATTAGTATTTATGCGTTCTAATGGATCTGCAACCATGGATTTTCTTAAATATCCATTCTCATAGCCCTGACGAACACCTTGATTTACCTGATCTTTAAGCGGCTTGCCTTCCCAGCATACATGCTGTCCAATTTCCATTATAACTATACAAGTCCCGGTATCATGGCAACATGCAAGTTGTTCTTTTTTAGCGTATTCGCCATTATCGATTAAAATCTTAATGGTTTCCTTACCGATTTTTGATTCTTCTTTCTCATATGCTTTACGAAAAGAACACATGAGATTATCATCCAATTCATAGCAAGCTTTTTTTACAAGATTTTCTATAACCGGAATGATAATTTCTGTATTTAATATACGACTCATACTCCCTCCAGTGCTATGTTGCATTGTTTTATCCATTGATCACATTTTTATGGTATTCTTATTTATTCAGGGATGGAAATATGTTATTTTTATTAAACGATAAATTTTATTTATGGTTGTGGAAAATAAATGGAAATTAGACAGCTGGAATATTTTGTAAGCGCTTCTTTGTTAGGTAACTTAACTAGAGTTGCTGAGCGGCATTTCGTTTCTCAACCTAATATCACAATTGCTATTAAGAAGTTAGAAACTGAATTAGGAGTGACGTTATTTGACAGGAGGAAAAACAAACTCGTCCTTACTGAGGAAGGGTTGTTTTTCTTAAAAAAGATTGAACCGGTTCTTATTGCATTAAAAAATAGCGTAGCAGAAATGAAAGATTTTCGTAATGAAAATGGTGGCATAGTAACCTTAGGGATCCCACCGATGATAAGTTTGTTTCTATTTTCACCACTTTTTAAACATTTCCGTGAGATTTATCCGGAAATGGAACTCTCTCTTGTTGAAGAGGGTACTTTTGGTTTGCATGACAAACTTTCCGCAGGAGAACTGGATCTTGCTATTGTGATTATTAATGACTCGCCGAAGGAGTTAGTTACGGTACCATTAATGACCCAGCAGCATGTAGTATGTATGTCCGATCAACATCCTTTGGCAAAAAAAGAAAGTATTGACTGGGAAGATCTACAATATGAACCCTTAATACTCATGAAAAAAGATTCCTGGCACAGGAGAACTATTATTGAAGAGTGTACAAAACGAGGAATTCATACACACATTTTTCTGTCTTCAAACAGGGTTCAAACCAACATTGATCTGGTCGCTAAGAATGAAGGTATTTCGTTTATTTTAGATGCTGTTGATCTTAAAGCGGAAAAAGTAATAACCAAAGCCATGACTGACCCAACGTATGTTACAATTGGCCTGGCCTGGAAAAAGGATAAATATTTATCATATGCATCCAGAGCGTTAATTAAATTTATTGAAAATTATATTAAAGAACATTTTACAACTAAATGATTATATTTGTTCTTCAATAAAAATTTCCCAGAGCTCTTCAGCATCAGGAGGCATTCTCTTGGCTGGCCTATAAAGCCTTATTTCTATGGGTACCCATAAATTACTTTCTTTTTCTGCTGCATTAACAATAGTTTTCGCCTCCAGGTCTTGCTTGGCAAGGCTTTCAGGGATCCAGGCGATACCATCGCCTGATCTGACCATTGCCAATAGTGTTGCGGCTAGATCGGCCACAAATGCAATATTCATATTATGAGTGATTCTGTTAATAGAAGCTGTATTTGATATTATTCTTCCCAACCCGGATTGTGATGAAAAAGAAAGATAAGGAAATTGAATCTTATTTTTTATATTCCAGAGTGGTTTCATTGTTGCCGAGTCAGGTTTACTGAACGGAATTAATGTATCAAACCCAAGACGAATACTCATAAAGTTATTTTGATTTAAATTTAGATGCATATGTGGGTGATGGTGGCATAACAAAAATTGTGAATCACCCTGTCGCATCATTTTTTCACAAGCATTCAATGAGTCGGATAAAAGGCGAAATGAGCCAAATTTTGCAATTTTCTCACTTTGCTTTAACAAAAAAGGTACGAAAGAAAAAGACAAGGCATGCGTTGCTGAGAAAACAAGATTGGGCTGTTTATTACCTGCAGCCTCAAGGGTATCACTTTTCAATGTGTACAAAGAGTGGATTAGTTCAGGAAGCTGCTCGGTAAATGCTTCTCCGGCTTTGGTAAGAGTGACTCCCCGTTTGCTTCTTTCAAAAAGGGGGGTACCCACCCATTCTTCAAGAGATTGTATCCGACGACTAAATGCGGGTTGAGTCACATATCTTGAGGCTGATGCTTTTGAGAAATTCAAAGTTTCTTTTAGAGCCAGGCAGTCTTCAAGCCATGTTAGTTCGAGGTGATGCCGATATTGCATAAGCTGCAACCTTATTAGCATTGGATGAGTTTTATTTATATAAGTAGCATTATACACAGACAGATTTTATGAGGGAATTATTTGATCATATAGAACGAAAAACGGTAGGGAAATGTTATGTTTTTGTCGAATAAGTGTTGTTATTTTTGTGAGTGTATTCTTTCTCAATAATAATTAACGGAGTTTAATTTTAGTGTAACATGTGATTTATGCTTGTCTCAGTTGAATTAAGTAATTGTGATTTTTAGTATTCACAACTGTAATGAGTCGTTTTGTACCCTAATAATATAAGGACGTATACATGTCACCAGCGATTATTACTTTGCTGATTTTAGTGGTTGCAATAATTATCTTTGTTAGCGATCGTCTTCCTATGGGATTGGTTGCATTTATGGTTCCTATGGCGCTTTATTTTACAGGGATTATCAATGCCAAGGATATTTTTGCTTCAATCGTAAATGAAAATGTTATTCTGATTATCGCCATGTGCGTACTCGGTGCAGCATTTTTTAAAACAGGTCTGGCATGGCAATCAAGCAAAATATTGCTCAAATATGCTAAAACAGAAAGAAGTCTTAGCGTACTGATCTTTCTGATTAGTGGGGTTATGTCCGCCTTTGTTTCTAATAGCGGGACAGTTGCTGTATTGATTCCTATTGTTTTAGGTATCGCCGCCAGTAGTCAAATTAAACCTATTAAACTGCTTATGCCTCTTGTCTTTGGGGCAACAATTGGTGCTGATATTTCCATTATCGGTTCGCCAGGAAATTTGATTGCTAAGAATACTATTGAAACCTTTAGCAAAGGTAGTATGTCGGTGCCATTTTTTGAATACGCTAAAATTGGTATCCCTTTGCTGATTGCCTGCTCCATATTCCTCTATTTTTTTGGCTCAAAACTTATTGCCGATCGTGATGGAAATGCCCAATCTGACTCTCAAATGGATTATAGCCATATTCCAGCCTGGCATAGAAATTTAACTTTAATTGTTTTTATACTATCTATCGCTGGGATGGTTGCAACTGATTATATTAAATTGCTCCCTCCGATGCATATTATTGCGTGCTGTGCGGCCATTATTCTTGTATTGACTGGAGTTTTAACGCAAAAGGAAACGTTCAATTCCTTTGAAACTCTTACTGTTTTTATGCTTGCATTTATGATGCCTTTAGGCGCCGCGCTTAATTCTACGGGCGCTGGTGAGATGATTGCAAATGCAGTTATTTCAGTCACCGGGAATTCTGGCGTCATGATTATCATGGCTTCATTATGGATCCTGACCTGGGCCCTGACTCAAGTTATGAGTAACACTGCAGCATGCACGTTGTTGTGCCCGGTAGGATGGACTATCGCACAGTCCATTGGAGCCGACCCTCGTGCTGTCGTTATTGCTATTTTTATCGCGAGTAGCGTTGCCGTATGTACCCCAATGGCTATTCCAGCAAACTCGATGATTATTGGCCCTGGCAATGTTAAGTTTAAGGATTTTTTAAAACCTGGACTGGCGATCAGTTTAGTGTGTTTTATCGTTAGTATGATTTTACTACCAGTGTTTTATCCGTTTTATTAATTCATGATATTACTTTTTATATTTAAGATTATTAAGTTTGAGGCTTTATTATGAATAGTTCGGTGCTATTAGGTGAAGGCTTCACCCTGATGTTCCTCGGCATGGGGTTCGTGCTGGCGTTTCTGT
>OBXK01000457.1_pt1 | contig 14387 bp, 17 predicted proteins | sample 1501371 | NCBI WGS metagenome assembly OBXK01 (sample SAMEA2580154, study PRJEB22360) | human gut metagenome | biome: human gut; feature: human-associated habitat; material: faeces | place: Denmark | collected 2008/2010
CCTCTGAGCTAGGGGGCCGTGCGGTGGGGGCCGGCCGCCTCTCTTCAGTCTTGACCAATGATTTCAAGCGTTTCGGTGGCATTCGCCGGTCATGACCTCGTATCCGTTACGTGGGTGGCACCTCCGCTACGCCGCGTCAAGGGGGCCCATGAGACCCCGCACAAACCTCCGCTCCGCTCCGGTTGGTGGAGGTCGTCATGGACCTCCCTTGACCCGTCTTCGCTCCGGTGCGGCTTTGCAGGGAGCAAAGCCGACGACGACGCGCGGCGTCGCCATTCGGCTTTGCCCGCAGGGGCGAGATGTTGAGGGCAGGTTGCCCGGAACGGAGGAAGACATGCAGCAGCTGATGACCGAGGAAATCGCCAAGACGGCGCCGAGGCTCTACGAGCAGGACGGGGCGGAGGACCCCATGGTCTACGCCCACTACTTCTCGTGCGTGAACGGATGGGACTGGTGGCTGCTCGAGTTCGACGGAACGGACGAGGCGTTCGGCCTCGTCGAGGGCTACGACGACGAGCTCGGCTACTTCAGCCTCAAGGAGATGGCCGAGCTGAACCGCCAGATGGGGTTCGCCGCCGTCGAGCGCGACGAGCACTTCTCCCCGAAGTCGCTCAGCGCCGTCAGGGGGAGGTAGCTCCATGGAGATGGACGAGTTTGACGCCGCGGGCAGATTCGGCAAGTCCCCGGGCGGAGCCGTCGGGCTGACTGTCGTCGTCGAGTTTGAGTTGGGTGGCGAGGGCGGGGCGTTCGAGATGGGCACAGCTCTGGAGGGGTCGCCCGAACTCGGGCGACTCGTCTCGGACGCATGCGACGAGGCCGACGCCTTGGTGGGGGACGGGGGCGGATGGGCTGCCGTCCGAATCGGATTCGGCGACGTGGAGAGCATCGACTGCGAGAGCGGCCGGACCGTGCACGTTGCCGAAGAGGGGTGAAGCGTACACAGAGAGCGCGGGCATGCCATCGGCGTGCCCGCGCCAGCTTTTCCGGGGATGCCTCGCGCCATCCCCGAGCCCCTGCGCGCCAAGGGGCGGTGTCCCTTGGAACCTTGGCTAAGGTGGCTCGGGGGACATGGAGGATACCGGAGCGCGTGCGTCCGGCGGTATCAACAGAACTCAACCTGATGCTTGACCACTACGGCCTAGAATTCGGCGGCTTCCGCTACTTCGTGGCACCGCAGGAGCAGGTGTAGTACGCAGGCGAATCCGTCACGGTAACCGTTTCATCCCATGCTTTGGAATCCGTAATCGTTTTCGTCTCATTGTATGCTGCGGAATCCGTCACGGTACGCGGCTCACTATGGCATGACCCACATGCATAGTTTCCTGCCAAGGCTGCGGCTTTTGCATGACTCCGCTCGTTACCTGTAATATCAGCTCCACACCCATTGCAGATGGAACGAGACTCCGTATGAGTCACCGCCGGATGATGCACGGTCTCCGTATGGGTTACTGCCGGATGATGCACGGTCTTCGTATGGGTTACTGCCGGATGATAGATATCGTACTTATGAACATGTGTCGAGGTTTCATCCTTCTTTGAGGAGCTGCCGGAATTGGAGCTGTTGTTGCTTCCACTCGGCTTGCTGTCTGACTTGCTGTCGGAACCACTGTTCCCGTTATCCTTCCTGGAGCCGCTGGATGAGCCTGAATCGTTCTTACTATCCGAAGTTTCCGGTGCCTTGGTCTCCTTGACGGTCTCCTGCGCCCTCTCGGTCTCCTTCTCGACGGCATCGGCATCGGCGTTCGGGTTCTTCTTGATGTTGTCCTCGAACTTCTTCACGACCTCGGCGCCCTTGTCACCGGTCAGGGTGGAATCGCCCTTCTTCACGGCTTCGGCCACATCCTTGGCGATGGCGGTCAGGTCATCCTTCGTCACCTTGTCCGCATCCACCTTCTCAAGCGTGATTGTGGTGCCGTCCGTCTTCTCATCGGTCTTCACGGCATCGACCTCACCGGACGCTGCCTTGTAGGTGGAGCCGTCGGCGTTCACCGGTGGGATGAGGGAGACGCTGTAGGTACCGGACTCACCGACCGTGACGCTTACCCGCTTGTTCGCGGCGATGGCGGTGTAGAAGTCCACATCACCGTCCGCTCCCTCGATATGGGCGATTACGGGCGTGGACGTGTCGGCATCCCATCCCTCGGCCTTCACCTCAAGGAAGAGCGCCAAGTCCTGCTTCTCCTCGTCCTTGGTCTGGGACACCGCAGGGGTGTCCGGCTTTCCCGCCCATCCGGCATGTGCGATGGCGTACCCTCCGCCACCGATGAGGAGTGCAGCGCAGAGGATTCCTGCACCAGCCGCGCAGACCTGTTTACGGGAGAACTCGCGCCCGAAGAGCTTGATTCGACCGCTATTTTCCATTCGTGAACACCGGGTCATACATCGTCTCTCCCAGCTTCAGAACCAGGCTGTCGTTACGTTTCTCGAGGGTATAGGCCACCGACGCCCCATCGGCCGTCAGCTCGCCCTTGTAAACGAGCGGGCGCGGTGTCGAGTCGGTATCCTTCGCCCTCTGGTCTTTGACCGTGAGGCTGTACTTTCCCGAATGGTCCGATGCGGCCCATTCGTCATCACTGGGACCTTGAGTGAACAGATAGCCCTTTTGGTTATACGACGCCTTCTTGAATGCGATCTTTCCGCTGTCGAAGTTGATCTCCTCGGGGCTCGCCATGGACTCCGGCCGGTTCGAGCGTTCCCATTCCTGCGATTCAAGCAGCTCTTTGACGCGGGCGACCGCCTTGCCGGTGTAGTCCTCGTAGTACTTCTTCGCATCGTCCTCGCTCAGGAAATAGCGCTCGCCGTACTCCTCGTCGCCAGAGGGGATATAGGCATCCGCATCGTCGGCCTTCTTGAGCGTCAGGGTACCGAGCTCGCTTGAGCTCAATACGATGTTCTCGTCTTCCTGCCTCCACGTTCCCGAGGACTCGAACGACCCTGCGTAATGCCAGCCGTCCCCGTCGTCGAAGGTGATCGTCGTCTCGGAACCCAGCTTGTTATTCGTCATCTTCCCGAGGGCGACGTTGTCGCAGACCGATATGTAATAGAGCGTCTTTCCCTTCACTCCCGTCGGTCCGCATCCGCTCAAGCCGCTCAATCCGGCAATCGACATCAGTCCGACAGCGCCCAAAAAGCCGCGCCGGGATACATTCATCGCCATGGCAGTTCTCCTTTGATTCATAGATGGTACTTACGGCGATCCCTTCAACCTGGAAAAGGGCCACGTGAGCATTGTATTGCAAATTGTCACTTATATAGGTGTGACTCATATAGGTCCGACTCAAATCATTGGCACCACCAGTCGGGAGGTACCAATGACTCAGCTAGATGCAAAAATGAAAGTCGGACTTCGCATCAAGGAATTGAGAAACGCTCTTGGATACAGCCAGGAAGCCCTTGCGTACTCGATAGAGATGTCTCGAACCTATTTTGCCGAGGTCGAAACCGGGAAACGGAACATCTCGATCGAGAACATAGAGCGCATAGCAAGGGGCCTCGGTGTTTCTCTAAGGGAGTTTTTCGATTCCGACCTGTTTACGGGGTGACTCGGTGACGGATCGCTGGAAAAAATCTGTGGATGCGCGGTGCTGCTTCTCTTTATGCTATTCGAATATCGCGAGACCTGTTGACTTCTATTTCCGCCACGAATCGGCGGTGCAGGATAAGGCTCCACTACGTTTCGCCGGAGGCAAACGGCGCAACTCGGCGAGCCGAGTTCGAAAGCGCAGGTAGATGCCTGCGCCTAAAACGAAAAACACCCGCATCCACGTGTAGCGCGCGGGCGCGGGTGCGTAGTTGATTGGGGCGTTTCCGCTGGATATGGGCGATTACGCGGCTAGAAGCCCTCGGGAACGTAACCTGCGGCCGTTTTCGGCTTCGTCGGCGCTGTCGACGTGGCGTCGGGGGCGGTCGGGCCCCGCCAAACCCTCGGTGCCGTCTCGTTCCTGATCTTGCGGCGAGCGGTTGATCGCTCCATGAGTGTTCGTTCGGCATCGGGTGACGTCATCCCGAGCATGGGTCCCACGAAAGTCTCGGTAACGTCCCTGCTGGGGAAGGCCATGGGTACGCCGTCGTGGATCACGAGGGCTCCCGTCTCGCGGCCGGTCCAACGCTGGAGCTCGTCGGGCGTGATGAGCGGCCTGCGCACGAGTCCCTCGCTCGTGCCCGTCGAGCCGGTGTTCGTTCCCTTAGTTCGGCTCGTGGACTGCGCGACCGCCGTGTAGGAGCCCATCGACTCCGAGAGCTTGCGCGCGGTGTCGAGGTTGGAGCAGGAGAGAACGACCTTGTCCTTGAGGAGGTCGAGAATCGTCTCGGCCTCTTCTTGGCTGTAGCCGGAGACGGACTGGAGCTGGAGGAGCGACTGACAGAACCAGAGAACATGGACGCCTTCCGAGCGCATCTCTCCCAGGTCCTGGACGATCCTCTCGTTGCGGCCGAGGGAGGCCGCCTCATCGAGGAGGAGGACGGTCTCGACGGGGCAGCGCCCGGCATGGCCCGCGGCGCAGGAGCGCAGCGCCGAGAGCGCTTGGGAAACGAACGTCTGGACGAGTCGCTTGTAGTTGCCCGTTGCAGAGGATGATGAGATGAAGACCACCGTGGGCTCCTCGCCGATGCCCCCGAGGCCGCACTCGTCATCGTGGAGCATCTGAGCCACGTTGCCGTCGACGTACTCGGTGAGGCAGTTGCTCAAGGTCGAGACGATGCCGGGCCCGCCCCCGTGCTCACCGTTGAGCCCGCCGAGGAAGGGGAGCGCGGGGTCTTCCGCGGGCAAAGACGCCGCCAGGGCGGCGATGCGGTCAAGCGGTCCCTGGTCGCCCGACGGCGAGATCGCGGCAGCGACGGACATGACGGTCTTCTCGTCTTCCGGGATGGACGCGTCCTCGATGAGGGCGAGGGAGATACCGACGAAGAGGTTCCGAGCGCCGTCGTAGAAGAACGGTTGGCTTTTCGACGGCGCGGGCACGATGCAGCGTGCGAGCTCACGCAGCTCCCGTGCACAGCCGCCGGCCCCCTCCGCCCCAAAGGCCTCCTTTGCCCTTTCGAGCGGATCGAATCGTACTGAGGATGCAGGCGCGTCGAACATCACGTCGACGATGCGGTGAGTGCCCGTCTTCTCGAACACAGGCTCAAGGAAGGCCCTGAGCTCGCCCTTGATGTCGTTGATGATGAGGGAGCGGCCTTGCTCAAAGTTTGCCAAGGCTGACAAAATGGCGACGCGGCGGCTCTTGCCCTCGCCGCTCTCGGCGAGGACGCAGGCATGGACCGAGTCGATGAGCCTGACGCTCCTCCCGATCTCGCCCACGACCAACGTGCCGCCCGAGGGCTTGCCGCCCTCCTGCCATGACTCGCTCCTGCGCTTAAGCTCGCCGTGCGCCGAGACGAGCCTCGCGTCGCCGTGGATGGGCGCGCCCGGCGCACGACGCCCGCCGACCCAGGTCCCGTCGTGGAACCAACGCGACCAGTCGAGATGGCTCCAGATGCCGACGGCTATTGAGACAGTGAGGGTTGCCGCGCACCCCACGAGGAAGACATCGTCCCGGATCAGCTCCGGCAGGACTTCGAGCGGGTTTTGGAACATGGTGCCGGGGAGTTCGGGCGCTGCGGCCATCCCGAAGCTCGTGAGCGTCGCGGCGATGCCGACGACCCATGCTTCCAGCCAGCGCCATGCCGCCGGCAGCAGGACGAGCGCGATCGCGGCCCCAGCGGCCGCGCCGGCGGCGACACAGCGCTTGAGGTGCGCGCCCTCGTCGACGTTGAAGCTCTTCTGCTTGCTCATAGAATCATTCCCTTCACTATTGTTTTCGCTGAGTCGAGCACGATGCCCGCCGCATCGCCCCTGATCGCGGCCGATACGGCGGCTGCGAGCGCCCTCGCGAGCGCGCGCTCGGCCTTCTGGCCGACTTCGTCTGACAGGTCCTTCTTGCCTTTGGGACCCTCTGTTGCGGACGCGAGCGCTTTGGCAAGGGCCCTGCCCACAGCAACGGGGGCTTTTGCCATGGAAAGCGCGTAGGACGGGCACGACCGGAGGCATCTCTCCGGGATGAGCCCGCGCTCGCGGACGGCTTCTCGCGCCCCCTCCAGGTCTTTTCCGGTGACGCAGGCGCGGACCTCGCCGACGAGCGGCCTCATGCGCTTGCGCTCCGTTGCGGGCCCGTCGTCCGGCCTTGCGGACCTTATCGGTTCCCTTTCGGGGTCCGTTGCCCGGTCGGGTGCGATGACCCTCAGCAGGGCGTTGCCCTGGCGCGCGCGTAGCTCGTGCATGGCGTCGTTCAAGTAGCGGTCCTGCGCAACACCTTCGAGCCCCTTGAGGCCGGCGCAGCGCTCCACGGACTCGCGGTAAGCCGCGCCCGCCTCCTTGATTTCAGGGTGCCTCGACCCTGCTTCCTCGATTGCGGCATCGACTGCCTTGGCGACATCTGGGTGCCAGCGGCGGAGGTGCGCGTAGGAGATGCGGCCGTCCGCAGGCAGGGTGACGCCAATCTCGTCGGCGGGGATATGGCGGACGGCGTCGACCGCCCGCGACCTCGCGAGGTCGCGGGCCTCGTGCTCGGCCGCGAGCGCCGGGGCCAGGGCCGCGTCGGTGAGCGCCCCTCTTGTCCGGTCGAGCCTGTTGCGGGCCATGAGCGAATCGAACGAGCCATCGGACGACCAAGCAATAACGTGCACGTGCTTGGAGTTCGGGTGGTTCTCGTGCTCGGCGGCTACCCAACGGACGCTGGACTCGGGGATGTCCATTGCCTCGGCAAGCGCCGGCGTGAGGTTTCGGCGGCAGAAGCGCTGCCAGTCCTCCTTGCACGCGAGGTCGAGCTCGCACGCCTCGTCCCTGCGGACGCTGAGCACAACGGTGGCAATCGCGCCGTCGGCCTTTTCGAGCTCCCTGCGGGCCGTGCGGAGCTGGACGGCCCCGTCCTGGTCGAAGAGCGCGGTCGACCCGGGCCTCTCGGCGCAGTAGCCGACGATTCCCATCCTCTCGGCGAGCTCGGAGCGCCTGAGGTCGTCGACGGTGGCGGATTTGTCGGCCCCCTCGCGCGTGGCGACGTACTCGACGTTGTTGGTGATGACGGCGGAACGCCCGCGCGACCCGGAGAGGTGCACGCGGGCGTTCACGACGAGGCTGCTACGACTTGCCATCTGAAAGGCGCTCCCTCGCCTCCGAGAGCGTCATGCCGCGCTGCATGAGGCCGGCCTGCTTGTCGTAGGCGGCGTAGATGTCCGATGCGCTCACGCCGTCCAGGCCATTGAACGTGCCCTTCTCGATCTCGACGGAGGCGATTGCCGCGACGATCGAGGCACGCGTGGCGCGGTGCACGACGCGCGCGATGCGGTCCTCCTGCTCGGCATTGCGCTCGCCGAGCGTGCGGTCGAGCTGCTCGAGCAGCGGCTGCATCACGCCGCGCAGGTAGCCGCCGAGCTCGGTGGAGTAGAGCGCCAGGCCGTCGGAGGCGAGCCCGCCCGCGATGAGCTCGCGGGCGGCCGCGCTGTCGGTCAGGCCCTTGGAGACGCCGTAGGCGTGCAGGCGGCGGTAGTCATCGGGGGAGAGCCGGAGGCTCATGACCTTGGCGCTCTTACTCATCGAGGGCCTCGATGATTTCGCTAAGGCAGCATTCCAGCTCGGTGCGGGAGACCTGGTCGTCAGGCCAGCCAACGCCCATCTCCACGATGTCGGCGAGTGCGCGGAACGTGTACGTGTAGTTTCCCAGCGCGCTCCAGTTGTCGAGGACGACGTCGAAGAACGAATCGACGTAGACGCCGCAGCCTGCCGCGGCAAGGCTTCCCTCGAGGAAACGGGCCTCGTCGCTTCGGGCGCCCGGTGTTGCGGCGAGCTTGTTTCCCACGGAGTTCCAGCAGTCGAGCGCGTGGAAGCGGATCAGCTTCTCGGGGTCGACGACTAATCCCTTGCCATGTTTGGCGGCGAGCTCGACGAGGGGGAGGGGTGTGCACTTATGGCTCTCGCTGCCCGCGAGCGCCGCTTCCTCGCGCAGGATGTCGACGATGGTTTCCTGGCAAACGTTCGCGGGCTTGTGGGTGAAGGTGTCCTTAATCATTGGGGTTCTCCTTTTCCTTGGGTTGTTTTCCGTCAGTGCGTCCCGTTCCTTTCGGGCGGCCGAGGTTCTTGATGAGCATGTCTTGGGTTTCCACGGGCGATTCTTCGGGAGCGAAGGAACCGGCGAACGATGAGAGTGCCTCGAGGGACTCGAGGAGTTCATCGGGTATCTCGGCAGGGTTCCTGATGCGCCTTAGCTCGGCAACGATGAGGCCGATCTGCTCCTTCAGGGACTTCCTCATCCTCACCGTCGCGTTCACTGTGAAGTTGGACTCGAGGAGGCATTTTGTGATGTAGTCCTGCTTCGAGAGGCCGCTTAGGGCGACCTTGAGGTCGAGCTGATCGGCCTCTTCAGGGGAGATGCGGAAGGCGACTGTCTTGCAACGGCGCCTTCCCTTATGGTCCACGATTGGCCTACTCATGCCTGCCCACCTCGTTCAGGGCGTCAACCAGGCTCCTCTGAGTCGAGGGGAACAGGTGGGAGTAGTTTTCCGTGATCTCCGCCGACTCATGCCCCATGCGGTCGGCGATGGCGTTCGCCGAGAATCCCAGGTTGATCAGGAGGCTGACGTGCGAGTGGCGGATGTCGTGGATGCGGATGCGCTTGACGCCGGTCGAGGCGCACCCGCGCTTCATCTCCGCGGCGAGCTTGTGCTTCGTCATCGTGAAGATGCGGTCTTCGAGCTCGAGGTCGGGCAGGGTCGATAGATAGTCCTCCATCTCGTCGCGGAGGAAGTCGGGCATGAGGACGTCCCGCCTCGACTTCCTGGTCTTGGGTGTCCCGATGACGTCCTTCCCCTTGATGCGGGAGTAGGAACGGCGGACCATGAGCAGACCGCGCTCGAAATCAAAGTCCATCGGCCTCAGGGCGAGGAGCTCGCCTTCGCGGATGCCGGTCCAGTAGAGGAGCATGAAGGCGTGGTAGGATTCGGGCTTGTCGGCCAGCGCCTCGATGAAGGCCTCGAACTCGTCGGTGGTCCAGAAGGACATCTCGGTCGTCGGCTTCTTGCTGCCTACCTTTCCCGTGACGAGCACCGGGTTGGAGGGTAGGCGGTAAAAGCGAACCGCGTGGTTGAATACTGCTGACAGCTGGTTGCAGACGGTGTGAAGATAGGTGTCCGACAAATCGCATGCGAGCAACTGGTTTTCCCAGCGCACGATATCAGCGGGAACGATGTCGCACATGCGCATCTCTCCGAAGTAGGGGAGTAGGTACTTGCCTATAATCGCCTCCTTGGTGAGCTTGGTACCGGGCTTCAACCGGGGGTTCACATCCTGGTAGTACGTCTTGATGAAGTCGTCGAACCTCATCTCTAGACGTCCCTTGCACGAGGCGAGGAAGTCCGCTTCCCACCGGCGCGCGTCGGCTTTGGTCTTGTGGCCGCGATGGGTCTTCTTGCGGCGCTCGCCGAGGGCGTCCCTGTACCAGACCTGCACGATGTACGTTCCAAGCTTTTCGTCTTTGCTAATGGACATGGGCGTCACCGCCGACGTCGGGGTGGGAGGCGGAGCACATGCGGCGATTAAAGTACGCGGTCTCCACCTTGCCGGGGATGGTGATAATCCCCTGGTCCTGAAGTTCAAAGTTAAGTCTCTGAATCAGCTTGAAAGCATAGGATTTGCTCATGCCCGTCAGCTCGGCGACTTCGGCCGCTCCTAAATAACGGCTGGTCATTGTCTAACTCCTTTCAATATTACGTTTTGAATGTCACTGAAACGTATATTACGCTTAAGATTATGGTTGACAACAGAAATACAGGAAATTACGAAATATAATTGGTAGAAACGTAATTATTGAAAAACTGGAGCCGTGCGTGAATCGCGGGTGCCCTTCGGGTGGCCGACTTATGTGGTTCCATGGAAGCCCGCGCGCTCCTGACCTGTCGGTTTTGTCTCGGGTGCCGATGGGGCCGATATATGCCAGGAAAGGGAGCGGGCGCCAGGATGACGATTATCGGCGAGGTGCACTTGTGATGCGCTTTTGGGGCGAGAATCGGCACCATCGGCACCGTGCCGGGATGTCCCTGTTGGCAAAGGCAAAGAAAAGGGCCGGTGCCCTATGGCACCGGCCCCACAGAGGTTCTACTTCTCAGCGACGGGAGGCGTGTAGCGCCAAGCTCGCTGCTTGCCGTAACTACCGCAGATGATCTTCTTGGCGAACTTCCAGCCCGGGCATTCGTTGTTGAGGATGCTGCAGATCTCCCGGCACAGCTTGACGTCCGGGTCTCTCATGAGCACCTTTTCGGCAATCTCAAGCGAGCAGACGGGATGGTCGCGATTGTCGGCCAGGTAGGTGTTGATGGCATCGACCCGCGGGTCTTCTTCGAGGAAGCCCTCGCGTTGATGCATGGCTTCGGCCTCCATTTCGGCGCTGAGCGCGCAGCTGAAACGAGGGTCTCCCTTTTTCATCCAACCGACGACCTCGGCCCAGGTTTGCGCGATTTCATGGGCGAACTCGGGGGAGTGGACCGACATCTTGATATCGCTGACGCCGCAGAGGACGGGGAGGAAGCGACGGGCGCCGGAACTCTTCTCCTTTAGGAATCCGATGGTGTTCGTCGTGGCTACGAAGACCGTGGCGCGCGGGTGATCGTGGGCGCGCTTGCCATAGGCCTGCCTGTAGGTGTCGCTGGCGCGGGTGATGCCTGCCTTTACCGACTCGAGTGAATGGCCGTTCATACCACTGAGCTCGGGAAGCTCTGCCTGCCACTTGCCACTGAGGCCTTCACCGGTCGTCTTGACGTTTCCGAGGTCGCCGATGCAGTCGGTGAAATACGCGTCGTGAAGAGCCGCCTTGCGGACAAACGTAGACTTTCCGAGGCCGCCCTCGCCGACGAGGGTGAGGACGTAGTCGAACTTCGATCCCGGGTGATATGCGCGCATGACCGAACCGCATAGGTATACGGTCTCGGCGGCGCGCGTGTAGTCGCAATCCTGTGCGCCCAGGCACTTGCAGAGCAGGCTGCCGGCGCGTTCTCTGCCATCCCACACCAGGTTATCGAGCTCGTCTGTCAGTGGGTTGAAAGAGCGCTCACGTGTGTAGATTGTCATCGCGTTGCCGAGCGTCTTCTCGCTTCGAAGGTTGATGCAGTCCTCGAGCAGCGAGATGAGCTGCGCATCATCGAGCTCGTTCCAGTTGCGACTCTTTGCATTGAGGTCCCAGGGAAGAGGTCCGGTGACAACGATAGCCGCACGCATCTCGTCGTATGCAGCGTTGAGGCCAAGCTCCTCGAGGGTTCGGCGCGCTTCCGAGATGCTCGGATCGCGACGCTTTGTGTCGCGAACGGCGGGGATGTCGAGCCCCTCCTCGCCCATGCTAGTTCACCTCCTTCGAGGTATTGCCGCCGGCAGTCTCGGCCAGGCGGCCCTCAATTCCCTCGAGGCGGAGCTCGAGGGAGAGGAGACGGTACGCAAGATCCTCGGGGCTCAGCGGCGCCCCAAGGTCGTGTTCGCGCAACAAGGCCTGCCTCCGAGCTTTATTCATGGTGCTAAAATTCATATCTGGTCCCTTTTCATTTTCGAATTGGACTTTTTGGACGGCGGCCCTGCAAAAGCTATGCCGTCCTTCTTTATGTGAGCCGACCAAACCTCATTCCGAAAATTGACAATAGAATGGCTCTAAAACGTAATAATACATCACGCGAATATGAACTGCTAGTTTCTTTCACCGGTACTGTAAAATTACGTAAATATTTGCAGTAAATCGAAATACTCTGTACACTCATGTACACAGAAGAGATTGGAGGATGCGGTGAAGGGTAAGACTGCGATTGCCAGGAGGAGTGTCGGCGGGCAGCATGTCGTGCTCCGTGCCTACTCCAACAACGAGCTAAAAGCCAATCCGGCAAACGTTACGCCCAAGACCTTCAATGACTTCGTACTTGCACGCAACTTCGACCAGCTTATGTCTGCAATTGACGCGCTTGGCGTTATGTCCCGTGACAGATTTGGCCAGCCGAGTGCCAAGAGTTTCTTCGAACTCGGCGAAGAGAGGGAGAGAGTCCGGGGAGTCTCCGAAGTAAAAGAAGCGTTCAAAAGCGGCGAGCTCGTCGGCATGGATCATGAACGGCTTGTTGATGAGGCATATCTCGAGCTTGTCGGCAATGACGTCATCAACAAGAGCGCGCTTCGCCGTCTCTGCGAGGGCTACGATGCGACGAAGAACGGGTTCCTTGAGCAGCTCGAGGAGTTCGACGATTGCGATGAGGTTTCCATCGAGCCCCTCCAGGATTGGATGGATCTGCGCAACAACATTGTCATCGCCGCGAGGGTGATGAGTTTCGTGATTAACCCTCCTGAGATTGAGGGGAGAGACGTCTCCGCCTTAAGCGATGACCCGCTAAAGGCTGCTGGGTTCACCTTGGATAGTCTTTCGAGGGGTGCTTTCGGTAAGATTGCCAACAGCTACGCTTGTTTTGATGAATATGACGCTCAGTATCGCCGCTTGTGCTCGTTCAACACGTATTTTGCGAGGAACGCGGATACTCCCGTATCCGATGCAAGGGATCATTTTCTCTCGCTGGCCTATCAGGCGCCCCTTCTCATGTCCAGGCTCGATGGTGGAGGATGGTCAACAGCGCTGAAGCACGGACATTCCGTTAACTACCTTTCAGCCCCCGTCGCGACAAATTACGCCGAGAGCAAGAACGTCAAGCAGAATTACCTGTGCGCCTGCTTCAACAAAGGGGAAGAGCCCCGTGAGGTCGCGATGCGGTTCGTTCGGCAGATGATGTGGGGCTGGATGAACCCGTCGGTAGACGACGAGGCGTTGTTCGATAGGCAGGGGATCGCGAAGATCAAGGTGGACTCTCTGATCACGGCTCTGTGGAACGAGGTGTTCTTCCCGGGCGACAACGAACTTGCTATCTGCAAAAACTGTGGCAACGTTTTCCTAAGGCCGAGGAAGGGCCGTACTAAGATATGGTGTCGCGACTCTTGTCGAGTTCAGTATTCGGCTAAGGGCGGACCCGATCTGTGGCTGGAAAACGCTCTGGAGCGTTAACGAGTATCAAATGAGTATCGCCTGCTCTTTGAATTTGCGCTGCTAGATACCCATGAGCAATTTCAGTCAAAGCGTTGACCTGCTGCAACCGTTATCGAGTGGGAATAGAACAGACGTTCGATTCTGTGTTATAATATCCTGCAATGGGCGCGGCCTCTTCCGAAGCCGCGCCCATTGCTATATTTGGTCGGATATCGACGGAAACCCAAACTCAGGGAGGTTTGTTGCGATGGCATACGATTTCAAGAAGGAGTTCAAGGAGCTCTACAGGCCGTCCGGCAAGCCGAGCGTCGTAACCGTTCCGCCTATGAGCTACGTCGCCGTGCGGGGCAAGGGCAATCCCAATGCCGAAGGCGGCGAGTACCAGAACGCGTTGCCGCTGCTCTACGGCGTCGCTTATACCATCAAGATGTCGAAGAAGGGCCCGCGAGAGATCGAAGGCTATTTCGACTTCGTCGTGCCTCCGCTCGAGGGCTTCTGGTGGCAAGACCGCACCGATGGCGAGATTGATTATGCGCGGAAGGATGACTTCAACTTCATCTCGTGCATCCTTCTGCCCGATTTCGTCACTCGCGAGGACTTCGACTGGGCAGTTTCGGAAGCTGCCGCCAAGAAGAAGCTGGACTTCTCGTCGGTCGAGCTGCTGAGGGTCGACGAGGGCCTTTGCGTTCAGTGCATGCATACAGGGCCTTACGACGACGAGCCGGCGACCATAGACGCCATGCGCACATTCGCGGCGGAACGGGGCTACGCCCCCGACTTCTCCGAAGCCCGTCTGCATCACGAGATTTACCTCTCCGACCCGCGCAAGTGCGCGCCGGAGAAGCTCAAGACCGTGATCCGTCATCCCATAAAGTTGATTTAGCGAAGCGAGTGACGCCGATCGCTTCGGCTTTTTGGGCGCTCGCCGTGGCGTGGGCGGCAACGGGACGCGCCCTGCGACCGGTGGCGGAGGCCGAGGCGCGGGAGCGCGCGTTCGTTTGCACCGCCTCGCACGACCTTGTCACCCCGCTCATGGCGGTGACCGCGAACTGCGACGTGCTTGAGGCGGAGACATCCGATCAGGGCGGCCTTGCGTCCTGGGTCGCCAACATCCGTGCAGCGGCGGACGAGATGGCGACTCGCATCGCTGACATGCTCATGCACATGGGCGGCGACTAGACAGGGCGATCCCTGCAACGGGCATTATTATCCGGGAAGCGTTTGATTGCGAGGCACGCCGGTGTGAGGGCCTGAGTCGTCAGGCCCTCACAGGGGGACCGCGATGGTGGCCACCGCGCCGCCCGAGGGGCTGTTGGCGAGCGAGACGGAGCCCCCGTGGGCGCTCGCGGCCTCGGAGGCGGC
>OBXK01000462.1_pt1 | contig 14025 bp, 24 predicted proteins | sample 1501371 | NCBI WGS metagenome assembly OBXK01 (sample SAMEA2580154, study PRJEB22360) | human gut metagenome | biome: human gut; feature: human-associated habitat; material: faeces | place: Denmark | collected 2008/2010
GTCCCTGCCGCCGCCGCGGGAGAGGCGACGGCCATGCCGCCCACGGCTGCCGAGAAGGCGGAGACGAAGCCCACGACGCCCTTGGCCACACGGAAGGCCGCGAACGCGACGGCGAGGCCCTTCACGTAGGGCGCGGCCTCGCTCGCGTGGTCCTTGAGCCACCCGGTGGCGTCCGAGACGCCCTTGACGACCGGCTTCGCGGCGTCGAGCGCATTCTTCAGGCCGTCCGCCGCGTCTTTGGCGGCGTCCCCGGACGGCTCCACGCCGAGCAGGGACAGCGCGAGGCCGCCGATCGCCCCGCCCACGTTGCCCGCGGCGGCACCCAGCTGCCCGATGGTGTCCGATAGGGTCTGGGCCGCGCCGTTCTGCGCACACGAGTCGATAAAGGCCGACACGCCGTCCGTGACGGCGGTGATGGCGTCGGTCGCGCCGTTGATGCCGCCCGTGATGAGCGGCTTGAAGGCGTCGAGCAGGACCATGCCCGCCTTGACGCCAGCCGCCTCGAGGTTGCCCATGGCGCCCTCGATGGTGGCGGTGGAGGTCGCCGCCTCCTTGGCCGCGTCGGTCATGCCGAGGTCCATGATGGCGCGGTTGAACTCCTCGGCGGAGATCTCGCCCTTCTCCATGGCTTCGCGGAAGTTGCCCGCGTACGCGCCGTTCGCCCTCAGGGCCTCCTGCAGCTTGCCGGAGGCTCCCGGGATGGCGTCCGAGAGCTGGTTCCAGTTCTCGGTGGTGAGCTTGCCCGCGCCCGCAGTCTGGGTCATGACCATGCCCACGGACTTGAACGTGTCGGCGTTGCCTCCGGCCACGGCGTTGAGGTTGCCCGCCGCCTCGGCGAGCTGGGCGTAGTTGTCCACGCCGTTCGCGGCGAGCTGCGCCGTCGTGTTGCGGATGTCGGAGAGGTCGTAGACCGTCTCGTCCGCGTAGGCCTGCGTCGAGGCCGTGAGCTGCCTGATGGTCGAGTCGTCGAGGCCCGCGAAGCTCAGCGTGCTCGCGAACTTCTGCGCGGAGTCCGATGCATCGGCGATCTCTCCCATGAGGCCCTGCACCGCGCCGATGAGCTTCGAGCCGATAGTTGAGGCAAGGCCGCCGAGCGCGCCCGCGATGGCCGCCCCCTTGGCGGAGATGCCCTTGCCCACGGACTCGCCCATGGAAGAGCCCGCCTGCGTGCCCGCGCTCCTGAACTTCCCGAGGAACCCGCCGCCGGGCTGCGCTGCGCCGCCGAACTCCTTGGAGAAGGCCGCGCCGCCAGACTTGCCCGCGCCGCCCAGCTCCCTGTCCATCTTCGCAGCGAAGCCCGACATGGTGGGCATGATCGTCACGGACGCCGAGCCGACGTTCACCGCCATCTACACACCCCCTTCCGGGATGCCGAGAATCCTGTCTATCTCGCCGCGCGAGCGCTCCGCGTTGGCGCGCCGCCGCTCGGCGTCCGCCCTCTCGCCCGGGGTCTTCGGCGGCTGAGGGACGCGCCGCCCCTTCTGGCCGTCCTTGGTGCACTGCCTCCACGCCAGGAGCCTGAGGTAGTAGACCGCCTGGTTGAGCATGTACTCGCCCTCGCTCCACTCGAGCGCCGGGCTCTGCCGCCTCGCCGTCCTCGACTCGCGCGGCAGCGCGTGCCACAGCATCGCCCAGCGGGTGCAGTCCTCGTCCTCGGCCTCCAGGGGGAGGTCGATGCCGTAGAACTGCCTGAAGTCCGCCACCGTGTCCTCGCGGTGGTCGAGCCAGTCGCGGGCGAAGCCGGTCAGTTTTTTGCCGAGATGGCCTCCGCCATCGCTGAGGTGAAGGCCGACCAGTCATCGGCGGAGCACCCCAGCTCGTCGGGGGCGTTACCATCGGCGTCGGGGATGCACCCGATGTAGTCGATCAGGTGGCCGCAGCAGACGATGTCCATGGCCTCGTTCGCGGCCCTGGGGTCGCGCTCGCCGAGGTTGAGGGCCGTCTGGACCTTGAGCGACGCGAACGCCGTCTTGTCCACCTCGAACGTCAGCCCGCGGAAATCGAACTTGACGGTGTCGTGCTTCTTCTTAGTCGGCATTCGCCGCTCCTTGTCTCTTCGTCGGCAAAAGGGCGGGCGCGGCGCGCCCGCCCGTCATCAGTCCTAGGCGGCCTTGGTGGTCTCCGTGGACTCGTAGTAGTCGTAGCAGGTGTTGCCCTGCTCGTCGGTCAGGTACTTCATCGTCAGCGCGCGCTGGCACAGCTCGGAGCTCGCGATGGTGAGGTCGTCCAGCTCGGAGGACTTGCCCTTCGGCACGACCTTGCGCCAGCGTCGGCCGTTCTTGAGCACCAGCTCGAGCACGTACGCGAAGGTCGGGTGGGAGTCGGAGTTGTGCTTGACGGTGATGAGGCCGCCCGCGTCGGTCACGTTGTCCTCGCCGTACTGGCGCTTCAGGGTCTCGGCCTTGATCTCGGCGAGCGTGAGCTGCGCGGACTCGACTCGGTTGGAGTTGGTGGAGTCCATGACGTCGCCGTTCATGTCCGGGATGTCGTCGGAGTCCTCGTCGACCGCCTCCACGTAGCCGTCCTCGGAGATGAAGCCGAGGCACTTGAACGCGGGGTCGAGCTTGGTCTCGATGTCGGTCGGCAGGTCCGTGGCCACGGGCGCGGAGAAGATGTAGCCGCCCTTCACGCCCTTTGCGGAGCTGACGTTCGCCTGGTTGTTGGTGTTGGTTTCTGCCATTCGCAGGCCCCTTTCTTGTCTACTCGCAGACCCACAGCTGGATCTGCACGATGTAGCGAGAGCGGCCCGTGTCCGGGTCGTTCTGCCGGTAGGTGTTGGTGACCTCGGGGTGGAACACGTTCGGTTCCTCGTCGAGGTCGTAGACGGCGGCGCCCACCCTCTCGGAGAGCGCCTGCGCCGCCTTGCGCTGCTTCTTTCCTGCCCAGCAGTCGACGGCGAGCTGGACGGGCTCGAACATGGAGCCTCCCCCGCCCAGCCGCTCGACGCTTATGAAGCTTTCCGGCACGTCCGAGGTGACCTCCACGCGGCCGGGCGCGCCAACCGCCTCGGAGAGCCTTCTGGCCACCACTGCCTCGATGTCCATGCGCTACCCCCTCGCCGCGCCGAGCGCCTTCGAGAGAGCCTTGTGCTTGGCCTCGCTATAGCGCCCGTGGTTCGTACCCGTGGCCACGATGTACGCGTGGTCGCCCTTCTTCGGAAGCACGACGGGCTTCATCACGAACGGCGGCTTGTAGTACTCGGACCCCGGGTAGGCGATGATGTCCTTTGGGTGGCGCCTCGCGGGGCCGCGGACCTCGCCGTTGCCCCCGGCCATGCTTACGGCCTGGGAGCGCACGCGCTCGGCCTTGACACGGAGCATGCCCTGGACGGCACTCGAGTTCTTGACGGCGCTGTAGCCTGCCCTGTTGGCCTTGAACTTTCCGAACTTGACGCTAGCCATCTGCGCGGGTCACCTCCGCGGCCATGTTGAAGGGGCCGGGCGTCGCCGCCTCGGTCGTGCGCTGCGGATCGCCCACCACGTCGTAGGTCTCGCCGCGCACCTCGACCGAGCAGCCGCGCAGGCTCTCGGCGTAAGTCTTGGGGAAGTGGAGCGTGAAGGCCACGGCAACCCCCTCCGGGCGCGTCGCGTCCATGTCAGAGGTCGCCCCCGGGCACACGACGCAGCGCACCTCCTCGCGCTCGGCCCCCACCTCGACGGGCTCGCCGAGGTCGTCGCGCTCGATGCTCGGGCGGATGACGGTGACCGGCTCCGTGGGGATGAGGCTAAACATGGTCATCGCCAGCCATCGGGACGATGACCGTGACCGTCTCGGTCGGTATCCCAGCCATCGGCATCACGCCTCCTCCCAGCGATCAGCGGCGGTCACGGGCTGGATGCTGCGCACGCGGCACCCGGCCAGACCGAGCCGCTTGAGATCGGAGCGCCCCAGGTAGAGGTCTCCGGTCGGGTTGGCGAACGTGACGCTCGCCGAGTACGGGCCGGTCGTCTGCGACTGCTGGGTGATGCCCGCCATGGCGCCGGGCGCGTTGACCGCGCGGGCGACCATGGCCACGCAGACGGACTTCACGTTCTCATCGAACGTGGGATTCGAGCCGGCGAGGTACCGGATACCCATACGGCGCCGATATGCCCCGCGCAGGTACGCCGAGGCATCCTCGAGCAGCGCGGCAACCCTGGCCTCGTCCTCGGCGGCACCGCAGCGCGCCTCGTAGTCGGCAACAGTGGCGAAGGCGCCCACTAGAGCGTCTCCAGGATGGCAATGAGCTCCGCCTTGGTCGCCTTGCGCGGGGCGAAGCCGTCAGCGGCCTCGATGGCATCGCGCAGCTGCTGCACGGTCATCTCCGTCGCAATCTTCTCCGCAGCGGGCTGCTCAGGCACGGGCTGCTCGGGCTCGGCGGCCTCGCCACCCTCCTTCTCGGCGGGATCGTCCTCGACTGGCTCCGCGGCGGCAGGTCCGGTGTCCGGGAGGTCGACGAAGCCGCCGGCGGACAGCTCCGCGAAGCGCTCGTCGGTCAGCTCGACCTTCTCTCCCACGTAATGCACCGCGAGGGTCTCGCGGTCACGGTACGGGTAGGTGACCAAAGCGATCATGGATGCTCCTTAGGGTTGCCTACGCGGTCGGGGCGATGGTGCCCTTGACCACGAAGTCGATGTACTCGGCGAAGAAAACGAGGCCGACGTAGGCCACGGTGTCGTAGGTCAGGCTCTTGAGCTCGGGCGAGTGGGACACGGCGATGTAGCCGCTCTCGTCGGAGTAGAAGCCGAACAGGTCATCGCCGTCGGTCGGGGCGACGTAGACCTTGATGTTGTCCTTGACGGTGGCGTAGATCGTGCCTGCGGCGACGGAACCGGTGGAGACGAGCGTGCCAAGGCCCGCCCAGTTCTCGATGTAGGAGATACCGAAGGCACTGAAGACCTCGGACTCACCGATCTGCTTGGCGAAGTCGACCGGGTTGGCGAAGTAGACCGTCTCGCCGCTGCCGAAGCCGTACTCCTCGGTGAGGTTGGACAGGGCGGCCCAGGCGTTCGCGGCGGTGGCCACGAGGCTCTTGCCGGTCACGGCCGTGGTGCCCTCGGCGCCGAGCGCGGCGACGAAGTCCTTCTTGATGTTGCGCTGCATGTCGGAGATCATCGCGGCGTCGGTCTTGTCGACGGCCCCGTCGTATCCGCGCTTCTTGACCTCCTGGAGCGTGGTCTGCTTGCGGTAGGGCTTGAGCGTCACCTCGAAGGTCGTGACGTCCTCGTAGGCGTAGCTGGACAGCGGGATGTCCTGGCCGGGGGTGTACTCGGCCTCGGAGAGCTTGCCGGTGATCTTCTTCTGATGCAGGGTCTCGCCGACGGCCGCATGGATGGGCGCGCAGGTGGACAGCATCGCCGTGAGCTTCTCGAGCGACTTGGTGAACGTGTTCACGAGGTCGACGTTGCGCGCGGCTGCGAGGGTCTTGATATCGGGCATTGGGGCCCCTTTCTCCCCTTACTTGAAGAGGTCGATGTTGGCGGCGATGGCCGCCATGCGTTCCTTCTTGTCCTCAATTCCGAGGATGTCCTTCTTGGAGGGCTTGCCGGGCTTGGGCTTGCCGCCGGCCTCGGGCACCTTCGGCGCGCCGCCGGCCGGTTTCATGATGGCCGCCACGGCCTTGGCCTGCTCGGTGAGGGCGTCCTCGTCCTCGCCGTTAAGCGTGGCCACGATGGAGCGGTCGAGCCCGGTGGCCTTAGCCACGGTGTCGACGAGCGCGGAGCGGGCGGCGCTCGCCTTGAGGGCGGCGTTCTCGCTCTCGAGCGCGCTCAGGCGCTCCTCAACGGTCGGGTCGGTCTTGGTCGCGGCTGCCTTGAGCTCGTCGAGCTCCTTGAGGTTCGCCTTCGAGCGGCTCTCCCACTTGCGCGACTCCTTCAGCGCGTTCTCGTAGAGCGCCTTGTAGTCGGGCGCCGGATCGGTCTCTCCGCCCTGTGCAGGGTCGATCGGATCGGTCTCGGCGGGCGTGGTCTCCTGGGCCATGCTCCCTCCATTTCCGCCCCGTGCGGGGCATCGTCCTGCCCCGTGCGGGGCGCTTTTCGGCATGAAAAAGGCCACCCGTGCGGATGGCCTGGTTCAACGTTTTGGTCGGGGCGGCGGGACTCGAACCCGCACGGGCGATGCCCACGTGCTCCTGAGGCACGCGCGTCTGCCATTCCGCCACGCCCCGATGGCACCTGGCCGAGGAATCGAACCCCGGTAAGCGGTTTTGGAGACCGCCGCACTGCCATTGTGCTAGCCAGGTGTGTATAATCTGATTTGAAAAGCCCTGGGCGTGCTGGATAGCTAACCTGGGGCTTATTTCTTTATGTCGTCTATGGCCCCGCCCCCGGTCAACAAGATGACGCGGTCGATGTCATGCCTCGACATCTCGAGCCGCACGCGCTTCAGCGCGTCCTCTCTTGTCACAGGGACTTCCTCGCAGTTAAGTACGACGATAGAGGGCCTTACCGGCCCACCTTCCGCCTTTTCGAACTGCCGCACTGCCTTTCTTATATTGCGCTCGATGAACCTAAGCCCGTTGATGCCAGACGCATCGCTTGTCGGGCTCTTCAGCTCGCATAGCTTGCCGTCGAGAAGCAGGTCGATATTGGAAAAGCCCTCCGACGCGTCCTCCTTGCGGACGACGACCTCGTGACCGGCCGCCCGAAGCGCCTCGTGCGCCGCGAGGTCGTAGGAGCCGCCGCGCTCGTGCGCGAAGGTCTCTTTCGGCTTCTTGTACACGACTGGAGGCCCAGGCGAACCGAGCACGGCACGCTTCGCCGCGTCCTTGTCGGCGCTCGTCAGACTTTCGTCCTCGTCGATGTTCTTGAACTGTGCCCACCGCTCACGCAGCTCCTCCGGTCTCACACCCTCCACGAGCTCCGCGTCCGGGTCGTCCTCGAAGCCGGGGACCACCTTGCAGTCGCAGTGCCGGTGGAAGTGCTTGAACTCGCCGGCGGACTTGCGCGTGTGGTAGACCGCGCCGCGGCTCGCGAGCATGATGCAGAAGGTGCAGGTCTCGAATCCAGTCGGCACGCGCGCGAAGCGCACGCCCTTGCCGCTGTCGCGGCCCACGTTGGAGATGATCGTCTCGTTCAGGCTGCGGAGCGCGTCGTTGCGGGCGTACTCGCCGCACGCCCTGGCGAACGCCGCGTCGCCGCCCTTCACGAGCTTCTTCGCCTGGTATCTGGCAACGGTGTCGACCGATTCTGGCCTGTACGTCGTCATGGTGACGGCCTGCTGCAGCCTGGCGCCGTTGCGCTCGGCGAGGTCGTCGTACCACTGCGCCGCGAACTCCGCCGCCACGTCGTCATAGCCCTGCACGAAGCCTTCCATGATGAGCTTCGCGGCCTCGCGCTTCTCGGCGACGGTCGCGCCCCCGTGGGCGCGGCACCAGACGAGCACGGCGGCCTCCACGTCGGATGCCGCCCCGTCGCCTATCTTCGCCACGGCCCGGTTGTAGGCCGCGAACTCCGCCGCGCTAATCATCGGCGGGCGGCGCGGGCTCCGCCGCCTGGGTGACGCCCGCCATCAGGTCGAGCGCCGCCGAGCGCGTCACGTTGCGCCTGATCTCGGACGAGACGTTGCGCACCTCGTCGTCGTCGAGGCCGTTGAGGCGCCAGAAGGTCGGCGTGCCGGCGAAGCCCTCGACCACCGACGCGAGCTTGATGGAGCTGTCGGTCTGCTGGGCCAGCGTCGGCATGGCGGGGTTCAGGAAGTGGACGGACACGCCGCAGGCGTCCTCGGCTTCGTCGTACGAGCACCCGAGCTCCGTCGCGATCGCGGCGGTCGCGGCCTTGGCAAGCGCCGCCTTGGCCTCGCGGATGAAGCTCTTGCACTTGAGGATGAGCGGCTCGTTCTCGGCGTAGATGGCCTCGGCGGAGCTGGGGTTGTCGCTCATGATGCCGAACTGCCCCACGTGGATGCCGGTCGCGGCGCTCATGCGCTTGCACAGGTTGCCGAAGTGCTCGGTCATGGGCTGCATGCTCGGCTGCGTGAGCTGGCCGAACTGCGGAATCGTGCCGTCCTCGGTCTTGGTGACCTCGAAGATGGAGCCGATGAAGGCGCTCCACTTGGTCTTGTCGGCGAACGCGTCCCCGTCGGTGCCCAGCAGGTACTTCTGCGTGGACGCGGCGAACGCGGCGGCGATCTCCTCGTTGACGTTGGCGCGCATGGCGCAGTCGATGAGCCAGCGAACCTCTGAGTTGATCCTGGACACGCCGAAAGGCCGGTCGTCGTCGGGGTTGTGGGGCATGACGAACATGGGCACGGCACCCAGGCCGTGCTCAACGTACTCGGCGGCCCACTCGTTGCGGCGAACCTCGCGGATGCGCACCATGCGGTCCGGCAGCATCACGTTGACCCAGTCCGGGCGGTTCGTGGGCCGCCCGCGGTCCTTGGCGAAAGAGACGATGAACATGCCAGAGGACAGGCATTCGTGGACGTCGTCCCAGATGCCCGTGCACAGGGTCGGCGGGTACGCCGAGATGCGGGCGCGCCCGTCCTCGTCCGCCGTCACCACGAGCATGGAGAAGCAGTACTTGAGCGCGGAGTTGACGGCCTTGCCGACGCGCGTGGCCATCTTGTTGCGCTTGGCCACGGAGGTGAGCAGGCCGTCGAAGTCCTCGTCGTCGGGGCACGTGAACCCGTCGAAGGCGATGTGGTCGCGCATGACCTCCACGCACTTGTATCCCCAGCCGCACGCGACCTCCAGGTCGCGCAGCGAGTCGGGCACGGCGATGCCGAGGTCCTTGAGCATATTGCGCGCCTCGTAGTAGTCCGAGCGCAGGAGGTTGCCCCTGTAATGGGTCTGCCAGCTGTTGAGCAGGCAGCGCACCGTCTCGCGGTCCTCCTCGAGCAGGCCGTCGGCGGACGCCACGGCGTAAGGTATCGAGATCAAGTGACCCTCGCCTTCATTCCGGGTTTTCTCTTCGATGTGTTGAGCGCGAGCAGCGCCAGCCCCGCGGCCTCGATGGGCGCGGCGTTGTCCCCGCCGAAGCCCCAGCCGCCCGACGAGCCGATCTTGCGCTTGGGCGAGGTCTCGGCGGAGAGGTCGAGCGCCGGGCACGCGATGTGCGTGACCGAGCCCGCCTTCGCGCCGGACGAGATGAGGCTTGCTGCGGTAACGGCCTGGTCGGTGCTCGGGCGCAGGATGTAGTCCTTGGGCATGCCCATGCCCTCGAGCTTGTCGCACAGGGCGCCGGCGCCCGCCTTGCCGTCGATGGCGACGCAGGCGTACCTGCCCGCCCTCGCGGCGATCCAGTAGGCCAGCCAATCCGTGCTGGGCTCCGGGTCCTTGCAGAAGGGAAGCTCAACGTGCACGGTCACAGACCCGGGCGGCCGCACGGCACATGCCACGGCGACGGTCGAGCCGTCGGCGCTGAACCTCACGCCGGCGCAGATCCTGCAGCCGGCGGTCAGCTCGGGGCCGCTCCCCACGAGGCACTCGCCCCATGCGTCGGCGCCGATGATGGGCTTCTCCACCTGACTTTGCGGAGGCAGCCAATAGCCCAGGTATTCCTGGGCGGCCCCCAGCTCGTCCATGTCCTTCATGCCGGTGCGGATGGCGCGGATGTCGGAGTGGGAGCCCAGGGACGGCATGACCTCCGGCCAGCGGCTCTCGTCCCAGATGTCGCCGACCTCCTCAACGCCGTACTCCAGCCAGAGCAGGTCGGACGCCTTCTCGCCGCCATCCCATGCCTGCTGCCGGAGGTTCTTGAACACCTCGGCGGGGTTGCCGGCGCGGGTCGGCGTTCCGGCGTACACGATCATCAGGTTGTGCTTGGCGCCGGACGTCGTCGTCGGGTTGATGACCTGGGTGTGGATGCCCGTGAGCTCCTGGGCCTCGTCGTATATGACGATGTCGAAGGAGAAGCCCAGGCGCGAGGACTTGGTCCTCGTCGAGAACTGGATGACGCCGCCGGAGCTGAACCGCATCCATTCCTGGCCGGTCTGCGAGCAGACTTCGACCAGGAGCTTGCGCCAGCGCGGGATTCCCTCGGACGTGTCGCCGACACGGCGGCCGAAGATCTTGCGGAAGCGGTCGACCATCTCCATGGTCGTCGAGTAGTTGTGCTCGGTCCAGAGCACCTTGTAGCCGGCCAGCGCCGCCATGACCGCGACCCACACGATGAGGTCGACGGACTTGCCCTGCTGGCGCGGGATGGAGATGCCGACGCGGGGGTGGACCCATTTGCCGCTCGCGTCCACGGCGCCGATGTCGTGGGCGAGCTGCTCCTGCCACGGCACGAGGTCGTATCCCATCGTCGGGGCGAGCTCGACCGCGAGGGAGCCGATGGACCTCTCGTAGGGCTGGACGAGGCGGAGCCTCGGCTTAGCCGAGGACGTCGCGCAGGACCGAGACGGCGTTGATGATGACATCGTCGCCACCGTCCTCCCCAGCCCCCTCTATTCGTTCAATCTGCTCGAGCGTCTCGCGGTACTCCTTTGCGAGCCGGGCCGCCTGGCTGGGCTCGGCGTCGTAGAGCTGGCGCTCGATGATCTGCCGCACCCACCGGAGCCTCCCGAGCGTGTCCTGGCGGCCGTCCGGGCCGTCCGCGGGAGGCGCCGAGACGCCCGCGCCCACGGACTCCCCCGTGGACTCGCCGGTCGCGATCTCGCCGCTCTCCTTCATCCTCTTGATGAGGGCGCACACGCCAGAGCGCGACCTCTTGAGTTTCTTCGCGATAGCCGCAGGTCCGAGCGCCGGGTACGCGTTTTTGACGAACTCCCGCTCGTCTGCGGTCCAGGGCTTGCCCCTCGGCTTCGTGGACTTCGTGGACATTCCATGCACCTCCCGGTATGGACTCGGTTTCGGGGCCTGCGCAAAAAAGGCGCAATGCCGGCGGGCGAGCCCTCGGCCCCCGGGTAGGGGGCCATCCCCCAGGGTCGGGTCACCACGGCAGCGAGGTCCAGCAGCCCACGTCGCGGGGGCGCGGCGATATCGAGCCGTTGAGCGCGGCGAGGCTCTTGTTGCCGCGCCGCTCGTTGCAGATCCGGTGGGCCGGCGCGACGTTCGCGCGGTCGATGGGCGAGCCGCCCTTGGATACGGGCACGATCTCGTCCACCTCGAAGCTCATCGGGTCGCCTGCCGGCAGGTCGTAGTCGATGGCCATGCCGCAGATGTGGCACGGCAGCCCCCGCGCCCTTTACCGAGGCTATCGTGACCCGACTTGGGCGGGCCGCCCCCCTGCCGACGGGCGTGGCCGTTGGCGTAGCGGGTCTTGGTGGCCAAGGCTAGCGCTCCACCGGGGAGCGGCCCCTGTTGGCCATGCATTCCTCGAGCCCCGCATAGCGCAGGCTCTCGACCGCCTTGCCGGCCCCCTTGCACGTGCGCCCGCCCGCACGGCGGGCAATGCCCAGGGCGCGGCGGAAAGCCCACGCCATGACGGTGTCGTACCGGCTAGCGGCACGGGCGATAGCCTCGCGTGTGACCACGGACCCACCTCATTAGGTTGTCGTTCAATAGAAAGGCCGGGGTCCCTGAACTGCTGAAGGGAACCCCGGCCACTCATCTGTGCTTCCACGCACATCCGACCCGCGGGCCGCGCGGGCGGCGCTGCGAATCGACACCCTAGTTATATCCCAGAAGAAACCTGCAACGGTCTGCAATTGTGTGCAATCGTCTGCAACTATCTGCAATTGTCTGCAGAAGTGTGCAATCGTCTGCAACTATCTGCAATTGTCTGCAGAAGTGTGCAATCGTCTGCAATTGTCTGCAGTCCCATAAAGGCGAAAGGCCCCGACCGCATATGGCGATCGGGGCCGACATGCTGACGCGAACCAGCTATCCAATTATATTGCCGCACGGCCCACGCCAGCCCTTGCGGTGGCGATGCCAACCATATCGACCCAGTCCAGGGCCGATGACATATCTGAATGCACCGACCTCACCGACACCCCCAGCGTCCCCGCGATCTCCTGCAGCGTGCGGTCCTCGCAGTATCGCAGCTCCAGCACGTCGCCCCAGCGCTTGCCCGGGTTGGCCGAACGCACGCCCGCGCAGAGCTCGCGGCCCCGCTCCACCTCATCTCGCAGCTCGGATAGCTCGGCGCCGCTGCTGCGCTCGTAGTCTATGCGGTCGTCGGTGGACCTCATGAAGTCCGTGCCGTGCGCGCCCTTGCCGACGGCGTCGTAGCGCTGGGCGCGCACCTGCTCGCGCGCCTGCATCGACTCGATGACCGCCAGGCGGCGGTCGATGCCGCGCTGGGCGGCCCGTACGGTATCGAAGTATTCCCTTGCGTCCATGTGACCTCCCGCGTGGTACCATGCTCTACGCCATATAGAGGATGCCGGGAGGCGTCTTTGCCAAAGGCCGCCGGCGCTCCAACGCCAGCGGCCTTAATTATATATCTACCTGCGGAAACTCAATATCTCATCGCGACCTCGCGCCGCATGGCCATGATCTCGTCGTGCGCCGGGCCCGTGGGCGCCAGGTAGCGGTCGACCTTGTCGCGCTTAGGCTTGGCGCCCCTGCGCCGGGCCTCCTTCGCGCGGTCCTGCTCGTGCTTTCGCCGGCAGTCCTCCGAGCAGTACTTGGCCTTCGGCGCCTGCGGGATGAAGATCCTCCCGCAGACCGCGCAGCTCCTCTCCTGCACGTCCCACATCACGGTCATCTCATCGACCTCCTGCACCTGCGGGCGCGCCGCGCCTCGATGCTCTTGCGCACGCGGCGGTTCTCGACGAGCATCCGCCGCAGTTTCTCAAACAACCTCATCGCTTAGCCTTCCTCGACCTCTTGAGCGCGCGGGCCCGGTCGCGTTTCAGCGCACGCACCCTCCGCTCCGTCTCCCCGATCTGCGCCGACGTCACCCGCGGCGCTTCGGCCCGACCGTGCACGAGCGCCCGGCGGGCGGGACCCGACACCAGGTCGGGCACCGTGCGCCAGGCGGTCGCGCGGAACAGCTCCACCGCCGAGCGGATCAAAGCTCCTCTCCGCAGAACGGGCAGTACTTGACCCCATGGGCGTAACCATCAACGTAAGTCGGAATCTTGACATGCTCGAAGTGCTCAACGCCGCACACCGACATGCTCGAGACCGTGACCATCGCACTTGCGTCCAATTCGATATGAATATCGGATTCGCCAGCGCCATACCGCATGAGAACCATACCCCCCGCAGCCTTCCCCTCTCCTCGGGGCCGATCGTCTATGCCCGCTGCGCCCATCATGTTGCAGAAACGACAGCTCATCAAAAACTACCCCCGTCCCAGCCATCAGGCATGTCCTCGATACGGCGTTTCGTCCTGTACGTGCGCACGGTGGTAATCTCGAGCTCGAACGTGCGCTTGCACTCAGGGCACACAACCCTCACGCCGAAGATGTCGGCCAGGATGTCGCCCGGCGATGCCACGACGAGAATGCCAGCCATCGGATGCGAGTACTCCCAATAGTTCGGAGTAGGCCTCCCGCACCAAGAGCAGGTGTACATCTTTGCCTCCTCACTCATCTCGCGCTCCATTCCTTCTCGATTTCCTTCTCCTCCGCAACCATGATCAGCGCCTTGTTGAGGCATCGCCTCGCCTGGCGCAGCTCCTCGCAGATGTCGCACCCCTGTCGCAGCCTGTCGCACTCCCTGAGCGACCTCTTGGCGTCCTCGAGCCTGCCGATGGCGAGGTCGATCCAGTCGGCGGGGCCGCACGCGTAGCTCATCGGGACTCACCCCTCACGCCGAAGATGTCGGCCAGGATGTCGCCCGGCGATGCCACGAACGGCTCGGGGCTGATCGGGTCGTAGGTCACCTCGAGGTAGCCCGGGTAGCCGATCGTCACGCCCGTGGGCTCGCGCCCCGGAAGAAGCTGATAGCCCCAGGCCACGCTCACCCTGTGCTCGTCCAGGATGGTCTCGGTTCGCTCCACGCGAAACCTGTAGCCGCCCACCCGCTCCGTGTCGTGCGTGTCGTCGGCCCAGGGAATCCGGTGCCTGTCGAGGGCGTCGCGGTAGGCCCTCATCACCGCTGAGATCTCGGTCAAAACCTCTCTCACTCTCCTATCTCAAAAGAATTAGGTGTTCTTTGCCGCGGGGGCTTCCCCGCCGGCGCCGTTTCCACTGCCTAGCGGCGGGGGACCC
>OBXK01000465.1_pt1 | contig 13869 bp, 20 predicted proteins | sample 1501371 | NCBI WGS metagenome assembly OBXK01 (sample SAMEA2580154, study PRJEB22360) | human gut metagenome | biome: human gut; feature: human-associated habitat; material: faeces | place: Denmark | collected 2008/2010
AGATGTCGCAAAGACAGAGGTCAGGAAACTCATCAATTCAGGAGCGAAAGTGCCCGGCGTCGCCGTCATCGAGGACTACTTCTGCCAGCTCAAATAGGAAAGGAAGGAATCAGAAATGCTGAACATCACGAAGGGCAGGATCGACCGCGCCCAGAAGACGGTCGTATACGGGCCGGAGGGCATCGGCAAGACGAGCCTTGCCGCGCATTATCCCGACCCTCTCATCATCGACACCGAAGGCGGCACCGCCCACATGGATGTACGCTGCATCGACAAGCCGCAATCGTGGGAGGAACTGCTCGCCATTGTAAAGGAGGTAGCGGCAATTCCCGGCATCTGCAGGACTCTCGTCATCGACACTGCGGACTGGGCAGAACAGCTCGTCATCACATACATCTGCAGCAAGTACAAGCAGAGCAGCATCGAGTCATTCGGCTACGGCAAAGGCTACACCTACCTCGCCGAAGAGTTCTCAAGACTGCTCACAGCCTGCGACCAGGTGATAGCCGCCGGAATCCACGTTGTCATCACGGCGCACGCGAGGATGCGCAAATTCGAACAGCCTGACGAGATGGGTTCGTACGACCGCTGGGAGCTGAAGCTCAGCAAGCAGGTCGCTCCGCTTCTCAAGGAATGGGCGGATTTCCTCTTCTTCTGCAACTACCAGACCTTCGTGGTCACATCGGATTCGAACACGGCGAAGGCGCAGGGCGGCAGGTGCGTCATCTATACGACGCACCACCCCGCATGGGACGCCAAGGCCCGCGAACCTCTCCCGGAGGTGGTCGACCTCGACTACCGGAATATCGCAAAGCTCTACGAAAAACCATCGCCGAAGGCAACGGCAGAACCAAACGAGTCCACACCCGTCCAGCTGACGCCGCTCGACAGGCTCCGCACCCTCATGGCGGAGGCGAACGTCACGGAGGCTGACGTGCAGAAGGTCGTCGCATCCAAGGGACACTACGACATCTCTGTTCCGATTGCGGAATACCACGAGGATTTCATCACGAAATGGCTGCTCAGGCACTGGAATCAGATTCTGAAACTCATCAACCCCAGCAATACGCATCTTGATTAAGGAGGATTTTCAATCATGACAGAATACACGAATACCAACCAGAACGCCGCAATGGACTGGGATGACGCCATCGAAAACGATGGCCGGGAGTTCATCATCCTTCCTGAAGGTGACTACAACTTCACTGTCACCGGTTTCGAGCGCGGACGCTTCCCGGGTTCAGCGAAAATGAGCGCATGCAACAAAGCCGCCCTCACCCTGCAGGTACAGACAGACAACGGCGTGGCCATCATTCACACGGATCTCATCCTGAACCGTCTGCTCGAATGGAAAATTAGCGCATTCTTCCGGTGCATCGGTCAGAAGAAGCACTGCGAGAGGCTCGTCATGGACTGGAACCGCGTGACCGGTTCCCGTGGGCGCGCCCACTTCAAGCCGCGTACATGGACGGATCGTGACGGCAACGCGCGCCAAGCAAACGACGTGGACAGATTCATCGACTACGACGAGAAGTTCTTCCCCGAAGAGGACGAGTGGGTGACGATCCCCGGCGACGACGCCGAGCTTCCGTTCTAAAGGAGGCGCGTCATGTTTCAGCTGAGACCATATCAGGCCGAGGCGAAGCAGGCGATCCTTTCCGCGTGGGGCGAGGGGCAGCGCAAAACTCTCCTTGTCCTCCCCACAGGGTGCGGGAAGACGGTCGTCTTCGCGTCGGTCGCAGAAGACCAGGTTGACAAAGGTCACCGCGTCCTCATCATGGCGCACCGCGGTGAACTCCTCGAACAGGCGACTGACAAGCTCAAGGAGGCAGCCGGACTAGACTCCGTGCTCGAAAAAGCGGAGTCCACCGCGCTTGGTAGCCGGGTTCCGGTGACGGTCGGCTCTGTGCAGTCTCTTGCACAGGAAAAGAGACTCGCCCGGTTCCCGTCGGACTATTACCAGGACATCATCGTCGACGAGGCGCACCACTGCCTTTCGGACAGTTACCAACATGTACTGGAGCATTTCCCGCAGGCAAACGTTCTCGGAGTTACCCGGCCGATTTCAACGCATATCCAGCTGACGTCCAGGAGGAGCATTTCCCGCAGGCAAACGTTCTCGGAGTTACAGCCACCCCGACCGGGGAGACATGCGGAATCTCGGCGAGTACTTCGACTCCAAGGCATACGAGTACAGTATGCCCGACGCCATACGGGACGGGTATCTCTGCCCGATAAAGGCGCAGATGATTCCGCTTGAGCTCGACATCGGCAGGGGAAGCATCTCAAGCGGCGACTTCGCCCCCGAGCAGCATGCGCTCGATCCCTATCTCGAACAAATAGCAAGGGAAATGCTGAACTACTGCCAGGGGCGGAAGACCGTTGTGTTCCTGCCGCTCATAGCAACATCACAGAAGTTCTGCAGGATGCTGAACGAGGTCGGTTTTCACACGGCGGAGGTTAACGGCAACTCGGACGGCCGCACGGAGATTCTCACGGACTTCGAGAACGGCAAGTACGACGTGCTGTGCAACAGCATGCTGCTCACGGAAGGCTGGGACTGCCCGTCGGTCGACTGCATCGTGATACTACGTCCGACCAAGATCCGCAGCCTGTATCAGCAGATGGTCGGACGCGGCATGCGGCTGTCCCCGGGTAAGGAGAACCTGCTGCTCCTCGACTTCCTCTGGCTGTCAGCAAGACACGACCTGTGCAGGCCGTCCTCACTCATCAGCAAGGACGAGAAGATCGCGGAAATGATAGACCGCCAGGTGCAGGAAGGAGAAGACGGCATAGACCTGATCGAAGCCGAACGGCAGGCGGAACGAGACGTCCTGACGGAGCGAGAGAGCGCCCTGGCAAAGGAGCTGGCGGAAATGCGGACTCGCAAGCGCAAGCTCGTAGACCCGATCCAGTACGCACTCTCCATTGCCGCCGAAGATCTGACAAGCTATGCTCCCACCTTCGCCTGGGAGACGGCTCCGCCGACGGACAAGCAGCTCACCTTCCTTGAACACAGGGGCATCTACCCGGAGAGCGTTCAGAACGCAGGTCTTGCCTCGCTCCTCATCGACAGGCTCAAGCGTCGACAGGATCTCGGGCTCGCGACGCCAAAGCAGATCCGATGCCTGGAACGCTACGGATTCCGCAAGGTCGGAACCTGGACGTTCTCGGACGCAAGCTCCCTTATTTCACAACTCGCAGACAACCACTGGAGAGTCCCGTACTGGATCGCTCCGGACACATACAGACCATAAGGAGGTTTTCATGGAGAACAATATTCTCTCGGCACTCAGCGCCATAGACGTGGCGCAGCTGACCCGCGCCGAATGGATCACCGTCGGCATGGCACTCAAGGAGGAGGGATACCCCTGCTCCATCTGGGACGACTGGTCGAAGAACGACGACCGGTACCATGCCGGCGAATGCCAGAAGAAATGGGACGGATTCCACGGAAACGGGAAACCAGTCAAGGGCGGCACCATCGTGCAGATGGCGAAGGAACGCGGCTGGATGCCACATCCCGAGCGCGACCAGGCGCTGAACTGGGATGACACCATCGAATACGACGGCATGGACGGATTCAATGGTTTCGCAACCGAGCCATGGGATCCCGTTCAGGATCTCATCAACTACCTCGGACTTCTCTTCGATAAGAACGACCTCGTCGGATACGTCACGAACGACGTGTGACAGAACCAGGACGGCAAATGGCTCCCTTCAAAAGGCGTGTACGACCGCACAGCCGGAGAACTCATTGCAAGCCTGAAAAAGCATCCGGACGACATAGGTGCGACCATCGGAGACTGGAAGCCGGAATGCGGCACATGGATACGCTTCAACCCGCTTGACGGAGAGGGCGTGAAGAACGAGAACGTCACAAAGTTCCGCTACGCCCTTGTGGAGTCTGGCACCCTGCCGATCTCCGAGCAGGACATCCTGTTCAGAAAACTCGAGCTGCCGATAGCGGCGCTCGTACACAGCGGCGGCAAAAGCCTGCACGCCATCGTGCATATCGACGCAGACAGCTACGAGGAATACAGGAAGCGCGTGGAATACCTCTACGACTTCCTAGAGAAACACGGCGTCTCCATAGACAAGCAGAACCGCAACCCGTCCCGTCTCTCCCGCATGCCCGGCGTCAGCCGGAACGGAAACCGGCAGTACCTCGTCGCAACGAATATCGAGCGGAAAATCCTAGGTTGACTGGATGGACTTTGCCGAAGGTGTCAGCGACGAAATGCCCGACATGGTTGCCCTTTCGGAGTATCAGGAAAATCCCCCGCAGCTCCCGGAGGAACTTATCGAAGGAATCCTCAGACGCGGACACAAGATGCTCATCTCCGGCTCCTCGAAAGCCGGAAAGTCGTTTCTCCTCATGGAGCTGTGCATCTCAATCGCCGAAGGAAAATCGTGGCTCGGCTTCAACTGCCGCAAGGGACGTGTCCTCTACGTCAACCTGGAAATCGACCCGACATCTGCAATCAACAGGTTTCTAAAGATATACGAGGCTCTCGGACTTCCATTGAAACACACGGATGACATCGTGATCTGGAACCTGCGCGGCCATGCTGTCCCGCTCGACCAGCTCGTGCCCAAGCTCATCCGCAGGGTGCGCGACCAGAGCCTTGATGCAATCGTGCTCGACCCGATCTACAAGGTCATCACCGGCGACGAGAACAACGCCTCCGAAATGGGCGCGTTCTGCAACCAGTTCGACAAGATATGCACCGAGACAGGCTGCTCGACCATCTACTGCCACCATCATTCGAAAGGTGCGCAGGGTGCGAAGAAAGCTATGGACCGTGCATCTGGCTCCGGTGTATTCGCCCGTGACCCGGACGCGCAGCTCGACATGATACAGCTCGAACTTACAGATGATTTGAAGAACAACGTGCGCGACGGGAACGCGACGGCATGGCGGCTGGAATCATCGCTGCGAGAGTTTGCGAACATCCGTCCGGTGAACTTCTGGTTCGAATACCCTGTACACAGACTCGATGAATCCGGAGAGCTGAACGGGCTCGGTGCAGAAGGCAGTCCGATCGGAAATCTGACGAAAAGCAGTCGCTACACTACGCCCCAGCTGCGGGCGGACGAAATCAACACCGCATGAGATGCCTGCTCCATCAATCAGCCGGTTCGCGTGAGCGACCTTGCCGAATACCTCGGTCTTTCCGAACGTTGCATCAGGGACAGGCTGAAGGAGCTGCCGGATCTCTACAAGAACGACCGCGGCGTCGTCATCCGGATCGACAACACACGGAAAAGCTAAAAGTAACCGCATCTCCGACATGCAGAAGAAAAGCACAAGCAGGTCGCTTCTCCGATGGGAGGAAAATCGCCTTATATAAACACATTGCTTCCGCAACGGTTCCAGGTGTGGGGAAGGCGCGAGAGCCTGCCTTCCCCCCACACGAAACCGGGACGCACGGGATTTCCCCAAAGACCCATCCGACAGGCCTTAATAACGAAAGCGAGGTACCACACATGAAATTCTTTCTTGACATAGAGCCGCCCACAGCTACGGCACAAATGAAAAAAATCAGCATCATCAACGGAAGACCCGTGTTCTACGAACCAGCCGCCGTCAAACAGGCAAAGAGACTCCTCCTTGGAGAGCTCGTAAAGCACGCGCCGGGAAAGCCATTCGAGGGTCCGCTCTCCCTGCACGCCGCATGGCTCTACCACGCCGGAAGATCCCACAAGCCCGGAACATGGCGAGTCACACGACCCGACACAGACAACATCGAGAAACTCCTCAAGGACTGCATGACGAAATGCGGATTCTGGAAGGACGACGCACAGGTCGCAAAGGAAACAGTCGAAAAGCGATGGACAGACGAACCGGCAGGTATCGAAATCGAGATCATAGAACTGGAGGCAACGGTATGACATACAGAAATTCAGAAGGCTATGCCGACCCTACCGCCGGAACAGCTCTCGCAAGGATAGAACGTGAAAAGCTTGAAAGGAAGTACTGCCCTCTCGTCTACATCTGCTCGAAATATGCCGGGAATGTCGCGAGCAACATCATTTCGGCAAGAGACTACTGCCGTTTCGCCGCAATGAACGGATACATACCGGTCGCATCGCACCTCCTCTTCACGCAGTTCCTCAGAGACGAGAATCCGGACGAACGCAGACTCGGGCTGTTCTTCGGAAACATCCTCATGGACAAATGCGACGAAGTCTGGATATTCGGTGCGGAACTGTCAGCCGGAATGAAGGCAGAATACGACAGAGCAAAACGCAAGGGATATCTCATCCGCCACTTCACAGAGGACTGCAGGGAGGTTACCGCCAATGGAGACTGATCCTTACGAAAACCTGGCGAATGCAGTCATCATCCAGGCCGCAAGAGACTATCTCTCGGCACGGGAAAAACTGAAAAAGCATCTCGAAAACGAGCCGGTAAGATGGCGAAACACCGGCAGGACCTCCCGCTGGTTGAAATGGGATGAAAAAAGGAAGGACATCCTGACCGGGATAATCGAACTGCACGACTTCTTCTGCTCGGAATGGCTCAAAACACTCAGCAACGCGGACTGCCCGGCACTATTCGAGAGACTCAGAAAGGAGGCGGATACCCGTGAATGCTAAAAAATACCTGCGACAGCTCGGACGAGCCGAAGCAAACATCAAGGCAAAGAGGGAACGCCTCGCAGTCCTTCGGGACATCGCCTGCAGCCCAGCCTCTCCCGTCATCTCAGACATGCCGAAAGCCCCAGTACGCAACACATCGCGCATCGAAAACATGGTAATGAAGATACTGGAACTTGAGGATGAGATCCGCAACGACGAAGCCGTCCTGCGTGATGAGAAAACCGAAGCACTCGAACGCATCGGGCGGATTCCTGATCCGGAATGCCAGACCGTACTCATCTCTAGGTATTTTAAAAACGAGACCTGGGAAGAAATTGCACAGTCGATGTTCTACACGGAACGGTGGATCTACAAACCGCATGGACGCGCACTGCAGGAGCTCGACGCCATCCTGAAAGAGTTCAGCTGAGTTCAGTCGAGTTCACCCCGGTTCAGTTGTGTTCAAAGCTGCACAGCGTAGAATGATAGTGTGAGAAGACTGTAATAAACGACTGGGAACACAGCTGTTGCAAGCCTCGGAAGGCAACCCTTCCGGGGCTTTTCTTACGCCCTGGAAGGAGGCGGCAGGCTATGCCAATGAAACCGAAGCGGCCCTGCCGCTATCCCGGATGCCCGAACCTCTGCGAGGCCGGCGGACAGTGCTGCCCGGAGCACAAGGCCCTGATGGAGAAGCACTACGAGACGTTCACGCGCGGCTACTCGACCGGCAAACGATATGGCAGGTCTTGGCAGCGCATCCGCACGCGCTACGTCCACAAGCATCCGCTCTGCGAGATGTGCTTGAAGCAGGGACGCTACGTTGCGGTCGAGGAAGTCCACCACATCGTTCCCCTGTCGGAAGGCGGGACGAACGACGAGAGCAACCTCATAAGCCTCTGCAGGAGCTGTCATGAGAAGATCCACCGCGAACGCGGAGACAGAGGCACACGACACGACCGGTAGGGGCGGTCGGAATCTCTACGAGGCGGCCTCCCGGAAAACGGCGCGGGGCTTTCTGTGCGAAAAAAGCGAAATCAAACGGGTAATAACCCAGTCCTTATATCTATTACGCGCGTGTGCGTATGAAAGGCGGTGACGAAATGCCAACAAAATCGAATAACACAGGCGGTCGCGGCGGCAGACGTCCCGGCGCTGGCCGGAAGAAAACCGCCGTCAAGGAGAAGTTTGAAGCTGGGAATCCGGGTGGTAGAAAGCTCGAAGTCCTGGACATTCCGGACACCGAGGGCGAGGACATGCCGGAACCGCACGAGTTCCTATCGGCGCGTCAGCATGACGGCTCCACTCTGGAGGCCGCTGACATCTACCGCGAGACATGGGAATGGCTCGACAAGCTCGGCGTCGCAAAAGCCGTATCGCCGCAGCTCTTGGAGCGCTATGTGATGTGCTCGGCGCGATGGATTCAGTGCGAGGAAATGACGACCAAGCTCGGCTACCTCAGCAAGCATCCGACGACCGGCAAGCCGATCACGTCGCCGTTCATCAATATCGGAATCAACTACATGAATCAGGCGAACCGCCTGTGGGACGAGATCTTCCAGATTGTAAAGGAGAACTGCTCCGCCGAGTACGGTGGCGCGAATCCGCAGGACGACGTGATGGAACGCCTTCTCCGCGCCAGAAAGGGAATGTAAATGAACACACAAAGACTTGAACAGGTGCCGATCGACAAGCTGGTGCCCTACGCCCGGAACGCCCGGACGCATTCAAAAGAACAGATCGCGCAGCTCCGCTCCTACCTCCGGGAGTTCGGATTCGTATCGCCCGCGGTCATCGATCAGGATTACAACATCCTCGTCGGCCACGGCCGGATTCCGGCTGCCCGTGAGGAAGGATACAAGACCGTCCCGTGCGTCTTCGCCGAGGATCTGACCGATGCGCAGAAACGCGCCTACATCCTCGCGGACAACCAGCTCGCCCTCAACGCCGGATGGGATGAGGAGATGCTGTCCGTCGAACTGGCCGATCTGCAGGAGAACGCCTTTGACCTCTCCCTGCTCGGCTTTGACGACAAGGAGCTGGAGAAGCTGCTGAACGGAGAATCCGACAAAGACATCGAGGATGACGACTTCGACCTGTCCGCGGCACTCGAGAAAGCATCCTTCGTGGAGCGCGGCGACATCTGGACAGTCGGACGGCACAAGCTTATGTGCGGCGACGCCACCAGCGTCGAAGATGTAGATGCACTCATGGACGGCAAGCGCGCGAACCTCGTGCTGACGGACCCGCCGTATGGCGTCTCCTTCAAGGCATCCGATGGCCTGACGATCCAGAACGACAGCCTCAAGGGCGAGGAATTCTACAACTTCCTGCTTTCCGCATTCAAGAACATGGCGGACCATCTGGAGAAAGGCGGCGCGGCCTACTGCTTCCATGCCGACACCGAGGGCCTGACGTTCCAGCGGGTATTCATCGACGCCGGATTCCATCTCGCGGGCGTGTGCATCTGGGTGAAGAACTCCCTCGTGCTCGGACGCTCGGACTACCAGTGGCAGCATGAGCCCGTGCTCTACGGATTCCTCCAGAACGGCAAGCATCCATGGTACGCAGGACGCGCAGAAACTACCATATGGAACTTTGATAAGCCGAATCGTAACAAGGATCATCCGACCAGCAAGCCTCTCGACCTGCTCGGCTATCCGATCCAGAACTCCACGCAGGAGAACGCCATCGTAATCGATACGTTCGGCGGCTCCGGCTCCACGCTCATGGCATGCGAGCAGCTGAACCGCACCTGCATGACGATGGAACTCGACCCGAAATACGCGTCCGTCATCCTCCGCCGCTATGTGGAGGACACCGCCGACGCGGAGAATGTGTCTGTCATCCGGGACGGCAGGAAACACACATATGCCGAACTCGTCAAGGAGGTGGAGGTGTCGGATGGAAACTAATACACTCACCCTCGGCAGCCTCTTCGACGGTTCGGGAGGCTTCCCCCCTCGGTGGCATCCTTGCCGGGATAGAACCGAAGTGGGCATCGAAAATCGAACCATTCCCCCATCAGAGTGACCACGAAACGCCTGCACGGCTTGAAACACTACGGTGACGTGTCGCGGATGAAAGGCTCGGAGGTTGAGCCAGTCGACATCATCACATTCGGCTCGCCGTGCCAAGACATGAGCATAGCGGGAAAACGGGAAGGTTTGGAGGGCTCCAGGTCTTCCCTTTATTATGAGACGATAAGAATCGTAAGGGAAATGAGGGAGGCGTCGCATGGCGAATATCCGAAGTACATCGTGTGGGAGAACGTCACAGGCGCGCTCTCCTCGAACGGCGGAGAGGACTTCCGCTGCGTGCTTGAAAGCATCTGCCGCATCAAGGATCCGTCCGCTGCAATTCCTGCTCCTGTCAGATGGGAACAGTCAGGCAAGATCGTGGCAGACGACTACTCCGTCGCATGGCGGGTTCTGGACGCTCAGTACTGGGGAGTTCCCCAGAGAAGAAAACGCGTCTACCTTGTCGCAGATTTCGCAGGACAACGTGCAGGAAAAATACTATTTGAGTCCGAGGGCGTGTCTGGGTATTCTACAGCGGGCTTCAAAGCGTGGCAAAGAGCTGCCGGAGGTACTGAAGGCGGCTCTGGAGCGTCAGTCGGCGTGTGTCTGAGCCGCATGGATGTGACCGGGAACGTCGCCTTCACTCTCAGGGCGGAGGCACACCACTCGCCGATAACCGTCCAGCCCGCCACGGTTTATGAAAACCACAGCCAGGACGGCCGATACAACGGGCCGCTTGAGACCGCGGACACCTTGACCGCGAGATACGGCACTGGCGGCAACAACCAGCCTCTCGTCATCGAAGGACAGAAAACCTACGACGTGCGCTTCACCTCGGAGGGAACAAGGAACGCGAGGCAGAACTGCTATGAGACGGACACCGCGCGGACGATAGACACCGGCGGGAACGCCCCGGATTCCAATCAGGGAGGCGTTGCCGTGGTGAACATGAAAGTCTACGGGATCAGCTCCGATTCCAGCCATGCGATGCTGTCGGATAACCCGCATGCCGGAATATACGAGGCGGAGACCTCACGGACGCTCGACACGAGGGGCGGCGACCCCGCCTGCAACCAGGGCGGCATCGCCGTGGTCGCGGTCGAGGGGAACGGCGCAAGGCCATCGCACAGAGGAAACGGCTATTCCGAAGAAGGTGTCAGCTTCACCCTGAACACGACCGAGAACCACGCGGTGGCATACGGAATCGACCGCGCCACTTACAATATGGGACGGAACGCGCGATTCGGCATCACGGTCAGGGAGGAACTCGAACCCACGATTGTGGCGAAAGACCCGGGAGCCGTGGCGCACCCGGTCCTCACGACATCAAAAAGCTCCTGTCACATGGATGTCGACGAGAACCTCGCGAACACGCTCATCGCCTCGGATTACAAGGACCCGCCGATCGTCACCAGCGAGCCGGAATACATCGTCAGAAGGCTCACGCCGACCGAATGCGCCCGCCTGCAGGGATTCCCGGACTGGTGGTGCAGCGGCCTCGGTGAGGACGACCCTTCCGACGAGGAGATGGAGTTCTGGCGCGGCGTGTTCGAGACACACCGCAGGACCGTGACACACGCGAAGAAGCCGAAGACCGACAGGCAGATACGCAAATGGCTGCACGACCCGCATACGGACTCCGCCGAGTACAAGATGTGGGGTAATGGCGTTGCCCTTTCATGCGTGTTCTTCGTCCTGTCCGGAATCGTGTATTGTGACCAATCTCCCGCTCTGAAGACGGTGGAGAATTCCACACCCTGAATATCGCTGATTCGCTTGCTATTACAGGCCTTCAGAGTGATGTATAGACATGCCGAAAGGCACATGGCCTTCCGGACAGACGCATGCCTAGGAGGTAAACACAATGCGAATCAACTACAACGTAACCGGAGCACAGAGAAAAGAACTGGTCAAGGTCATCTCCGACACCACCGGAGCCAAGGCAGAATACAAATTCATGCCGACCTGCAGCTACGAGATCGACTTCTTCACCGTCACCAAGGACGGCGCGCTCGAGTTCGACGACATGGCGAATTCCGAAGAGGTCGAGAAGGTTCTCGAAGCCATCGCAGCCGCAGGATTCGAGCCCAAGCCGCAGGAGCCCACGGAACCGGAAGCCGAAGAAGCCGCAGCCGAGTCGGAGGAAGACACCGAGGAAGCGCCGGAAACCGAGGAGATGGGCCTGACGGTTGAGCTTCCGCTCGACAAGGTGGCGGTCGGAACGCTGACCAACATCCTCGAGGCCAAGGGAACGCTCATCAAGAAGGCGCTCGGCATCAACGACCTGCGCTTCGAGATCCGGGACGGCAAGATCTCCTTCCCCTGGTTCCCGGAACTGCCCACACCGGAAGAAACCAGAGCCTACACGATGTTCATCGCCCAGCTCTGCAAGCTCTCCAAGGATTTGAAACGCGCAAGCTCGACCGAGACACCAGTCACCAACGAGAAGTACGCATTCCGCTGCTTCCTTCTGAGACTGGGATTCATCGGCAGCGAGTACAAGCAGGAACGCAAGATCCTGCTCCGGAATCTTGAAGGCAACTCAAGCTGGAAGAACGGCACTCCCAAGAAGGAAGTCACCGAAGAAGCCGCCGATACCGAGGAGGTTCAGGCATGAGGATAATCAGACCAGAACAGCTTGAACAGCTGAAAAAAGCCTACCCGAACGGCACGCGCGTGGAGCTCGTCCGCATGGACGACATTCAGGCACCACCTGCCGGAACCCGCGGAACCGTCTACGGCATCGACGGCACCGGAAGCCTGCTGGTCCGCTGGGACAACGGCGGCGGGCTCAACGTAATCTACGGCGAAGACATCGTGCGGAAGGTGGTGGACTGACATGGACGAGAAAGTCAAAGAGCAGATTCTCGCAATACGCGACACCGGGCTGTCGAACATGTTCGACCTGCCCTACGTGCAGCGCCTCGCCTTCGACCGGAACTACTACGAGCTGGTGATATTCATCGAGGAGCATCGCAAGGAATACGTGCATTTCATCATGACCGGCGCAACGCAGGAATCCTGATTTTCAGACACAGAAATATATCAATTTATCGGGCCGAATTGACTTGCTATACACCCTCGAAAGAGTGGTGTATATACATGCCGAAAGGCACAGAAAGCCAAGCAAACAAGCGAAAATCAGAAGGAACACACGATGGAAAAGAACACATACTTTGAAGCAATGAGAGACACGGCGATCGCCTACAACGAGGCGCAGGCCATCCGCGAAAAGGAACGCGACGCGATGATCGCCGCGGACAACTGGGACGGCGTGAAAGCCTTCGACAAGCGCGAAAAGGAGGAATTTCCATACCCCTTCACCGCCGGTCAGAACAAGGCGCTGGTTCTCTACGACCGCAGCCTTAGGAACGGCGCGGACGCCTTCGATGTCGACGATCTGCCTTGGGACCATGAGCTTGAGGATTTCGTCAGGGCGCTCCGGGAAGCCGGAATCACCGCGATTGTGGTGACCGACCAGAGCACCGGCCTGATGGACGGCATCTACGGACTGACGGCACTCGGCTGCACGATGAACGGACTCAAAACCGTGACCAGAGCCGACGACCACCGCTTCGGCAGCAAGGAGCCAGAACGCAAGAACGGCATTGAATTCCAGCTGTAAACCACACAATCCGCCGAGGCGAAACCTCCGCAGGATCGTCACATATATTACCCGGAAACGACTTGCTATTACAGGCGTCCGGAGTGATGTATGTACACACCGAAAGAGAAAAGCACAGCAAACGGAGGGTACGACAATGTGGGACGAAGGAACACTTCTGGTCGACGGAACAAACGTGAAATACTGGGTGAAGCACTTCACGGAGCCTTCTGACGATTACGGGATCGACGGCGGACGCATTTCCAAAATGGAGCTGCGGATTGACGGCAAGGTCACACTGAACTACGACCACGGCTGGGACATCGAGCCCGAGGACGAGGCAAGCCAGCTTGCCTACACGGTACTCATGAAGCAGTACAACTAAGCATTAACCCGAATTTGAATATTCCGAAAGCAGAGTCCGGACGGGCTCTTGCTCTCGTACTGATAAACGCCGCAGCGATGCGGTTATTTTTATGCCATGAAGGGAGTGATTTTCCATTGGCTGTACGAAAACTGAAGAAATACAAGGTCACGCGGTTCATAGAGAAGACATCCCATTACGACGAGAACCTCGCCGACTACGCCTGCCTGTTCATCGAGCAGCTCTGCCATACCAAAGGCACCTGGGCCGGGAAGCCGTTCGAGCTGATCGACTGGCAG
>OBXK01000470.1_pt1 | contig 13595 bp, 10 predicted proteins | sample 1501371 | NCBI WGS metagenome assembly OBXK01 (sample SAMEA2580154, study PRJEB22360) | human gut metagenome | biome: human gut; feature: human-associated habitat; material: faeces | place: Denmark | collected 2008/2010
TTGAGGGAAGGTAGTCCGGCCCTCCCGGCCCGCTTCGGGTCGTCGCGTGCTCGTTACTGAAAAGCTGATTAGAAGTTTGTGTGCCGCCCCTTTTGGGGCGGCACTTTTTGTGTGGGGTCCCGGTCTTCACAATTTCCGTCAAGCTTTTGGTTAGGTTTTGGTCGGTTGGCGTAAGGGCGGAAGGGCAAAAGATCATTCGATAAAAAAGCTCAGAGAAAGTGCTGGTAGGGGAGTTGTTGAGCTTTTCGACAGTTTTCTGACTATAGAATCTTTGCGGCTATTGCCGCGGATTTCGTTGCCGCGGCCGCGATGGTGCGTGATGCTGGGCGTAAGCGTCGAATGCTCCGATTGAGGAGGCCAACATGGATCTGTTTCTTGAGACCCCGCGGCAACAAGCCGAGCGCATGTTGCGCCAGCAGCAACGGCTTATGGAGATGCAAATGCAAGGGGCGGCCGTCCAGCCTCCTGTGCAAAACGCCGCGCCCGCGGTATCGTCTGCGGATGAGGTGGACCCAGGAGCCTATTCCGTACAGCAAGATTCATATGCGCAGGAGCTTGCGTTCGACAAGCGTCGTGCGCGTCGCCGTCGCTGGGCCCAGCGCCTGCGTACGCTGGCGATGATCGTGCTGATTCCGTTGGGGGCTCGCGGCAATCTTCTTGGCCTCATATGCCCTCACGTGCATTCTCAACGGCGCCTCGCCCAGCGAGGTGCTTGAGCACTTGGCGGTTCTCGGCCAGCGCCTAAGCGATGTCGTAGCAACCATCCGCGCCGGCTGGGAGAGTTAGCGTTTTAGTACCTGTGGCCCAAAATCCATTTGTCCGATTGCCATGTGACGCCCGGTGCGTGTGGCGGGGTAAGATTGATCGCGGTTTTGATTGATGATCGATTGAGTTTGTTGGGCGGAGTCTATGTCTGCTATTGATATCGTGCTTGTTGTGACCGCCTTGGCGGCGGTGGGGGTTGCTGTGGCTTGTGCCCTGCAGCTCAAGGGCCTTCGCGTCGAGCTGCAGGAGCGCGGCGATAGCGGGGCAGAGATGCTGGCTGCGCTCGAGCAGGCCAACAATGCGCTCGACACCCTGAACGTCGCTTTGGCCGAAACCCGCCGCACGGCAAATGCCATCGCGCAGCAGCAGACGACCGATGCGGCCGTAGAGCAGCAGCGCTACCTGACCATCGCGCGTGAGTTCTCGCAGGCCGGCGACCGTATGGATGACCTGCGCCGCGAGACAGCCCAACAGCTTGGCGCCAACCGCGAGGGTATCGAGCACCGCCTGGACAAGGTTCGCGAGACGGTCGATGCCCAGCTGAGCGCCATCCGCAAGGACAACAACGTGCAGCTCGATCAGATGCGCGCGACGGTGGACGAGAAACTCTCCCGTACGCTCAACGATCGCCTGTCCGCATCGTTTAAGCAGGTGAGCGACCAGCTCGAGGCTGTGTACAAGGGTTTGGGCGATATGCAGTCCATTGCCACCGGCGTAGGCGACCTCAAGCGCGTGCTGGGCAATGTAAAAGCGCGCGGCATTTTGGGCGAGGTACAGCTGGGTGCGATCCTGGCGGACATCCTTACGCCCGACCAGTATCTGGAAAACGTCGCCACCAAGCCCGGCGCCTCGGAGCGCGTTGAGTTTGCCGTCAAGCTGCCGGTGGACGAGGGCGATCCCGTGCTGCTGCCGATCGACTCCAAATTCCCGGGCGACGCGTACGAGCATCTGCTCGACGCGCAAGAGTCGGGCGATGCTGAGGCTGTGGCCACCGCGCGCAAGACGCTCGATGCGATGGTGAAACGCGAGGCAAAGGACATCTGCGAAAAGTACCTGAGCGTGCCCGCGACGACAAATTTTGGCATCATGTTCGTGCCGTTTGAGGGTCTGTACGCCGAGGTCGTCAGCCGCCCCGGGCTTATCGAGACCCTGGGCCGCGACTATCACGTCAACGTTGCCGGCCCCAGCACCATGGCGGCCATCCTCAACAGCCTGCAGATGAGCTACCAGACGTTTAGGCTGCAAAAGCGCACCGACGACGTGCTGCGTGTGCTCTCTGCCGTCAAGGCCGAGCTGCCGCGCTATCAGGCGGCGCTGCGTCGTGCCCAGCAGCAGATCGAGACCGCGGGTAAAACGGTCGAGGGCATCATCACCACGCGCACCAACGTTATGGAGCGCAAGCTCAAGGATATCGACGCGCTGGAAGACGCGCGGGAGGCCGACGAGATTTTGGGCTTGGAGTCCGCAGGCTTGCTCGCAGACCAAAAAGACGAAGACTAGCTGCATCTGACGGCGGGGTGCCTGCACAAGCACGGCGCGGGCGCTTTTCGCATCGTGCTTGCCTGAAGTGCGCTTTAGTGTGCAACAATGGCGTTTCGCCCTATCAGACGCGAAAGGAAGCCCATGTCTCAGAGAAACACCAGTCCGCTCAAACGCTCCACCGTGCGCCGCACGCTACAGCGTTTTTGGGACGTCACGCGCACACAGCCGCTGATCGTCTTTCTCTCGGTGTTCTCGTCGGCGGGCTACATCTTTTTGCTCACGTTTGCCAACACCTACGTGATGGCCCTTATCGTCGACCGCATCCAGGCCGGCCCCGTGGCGGGCGACCAGGTGTTTGAGGTCTTTGGTCCCTATATTCTGGCGCTCGTGTTCGTTAACCTAGTGGGCCAGATCCTCTCCAAGCTGCAGGACTACACCGTCTACAAGCTCGAGATTGCGGGTAACTATCACTTGGCGCGCTTGTGCTTCGACACACTCTCCAATCAATCCATGACATTCCACACCAGTCGCTTTGGCGGATCGCTTGTGAGCCAGACGAGTCGTTTTATGAGTGGCTACACGGGCTTGGTCGACGTGACGGTGTATTCGCTCATTCCCACCATCACCTCGGTTGTCTGCACGGTGGCGGCGCTCGCTCCGGTGGTGCCGACGTTTACCGTGATCCTGGTGGGCATCATGGTCGTCTACATTGCGTTTGTCTGGCTTATGTACAAGCGCATCATGCCGCTTTCGGCCGCGACGTCCGCCGCGCAGAACAAGCTGTCGGGCGTGCTGTCCGACGCGGTCACGAACATCCTGGCCGTCAAGACCTGTGGGCGCGAGGACTTTGAGCGCGACCTGTTCGATACCGCCGACCGCGCCGCGCGCGATGCCGAGACGGTTTCGATGCACGCCATGATGCAGCGCAACTTTACGACCTCGGGCCTTATCGTCATCACCATGGCCGTGGTGAGTGTGTTCGTCGCGGGTGGCAACGCGTGGTTTGGCATCTCGGCCGGCGCGCTCGTCATGATCTTTACCTATACGTACAACCTCACCATGCGTCTGAACTACGTGAGCTCCATGATGCAACGCATCAACCGCGCGCTGGGCGATGCGGCCGAGATGACGCGCGTGCTGGACGAGCCGCGTCTGGTGGCAGACGACGAGAATGCCCCCGAGCTCAAGGTGGGCGAGGGTGCGATTGATTTTGAGCACCTGAGCTTTGCATACCGTGATGCCGCGGCGGGCGAGAGCGTGTTCGACGACCTGACGCTCCATGTGGCGGCGGGCCAGCGCGTGGGCCTGGTGGGCAAATCGGGCTCGGGCAAGACGACGCTCACCAAGCTGTTGCTGCGCCTGGACGACGTACAGGGCGGCCGCGTGCTCGTGGACGGCCAAGACGTCTCGCGCTGCACGCAGCAGAGCCTGCGCCGCCAGGTTGCCTACGTGCCGCAGGAGGCGCTGCTGTTCCATCGCTCCATTCGCGAGAATATCGCCTACGGCCGTCCCGATGCCACCGACGAGCAGATCCGCGAGGCCGCGCGTCTGGCAAATGCCCTGGAGTTTATCGACCGCCTGCCCCGTGGCTTTGACACCATGGTGGGCGAGCGCGGCGTTAAGCTTTCGGGCGGCCAACGCCAGCGCGTGGCCATCGCCCGCGCTATCCTGACCGACGCGCCGATTCTGGTGCTCGACGAGGCGACGTCTGCCCTGGACAGCGAGTCCGAGGCGCTGGTGCAGGAGGCGCTCGAGAACCTGATGCGCGGGCGCACCTCCATCGTGGTGGCACATCGCCTGTCCACCGTGGCGGCGCTCGACCGCATCGTGGTGCTGGCGGACGGCGAGATTGTCGAGGACGGTACGCATGCGCAGCTTGTCGAGGCGGGCGGCGAGTATGCGAGCCTGTGGGGCCGCCAGACCGGCGCATTTTTGGAGGCGTAAAGACCCCATACGTGGGACAATCGTGCCCATAGATTTGTTATGCCGCTGAGCCGAGGAGTCGTTATGCCACGCGAGACCAATGCCGCCAAACGCGAGCGCGCCGTTGAGGTGTGCGAGCGCCTCAACCGTCGCTATGGCCCGGTCGAGTGTTTTTTGGATCACGAGAATCCCTTTAGGCTGCTCATTGCCGTACTGCTCTCGGCGCAGACGACCGACGCGCAGGTCAACAAGGTGACGCCGCGGCTGTTTGCCCAGTGGCCCACGCCCGAGGCCATGGCGGGGGCGAGCGTGGCCGATGTGGCCGGTACCATTAAGTCACTCGGCTTTTATAAGAGCAAGGCCAAGCACGCCGTGGAGGCCGCGCAGATGATCGTCACCGATTACGGCGGCGAGGTACCGGCCGACATGAAGGAGCTCGTCAAGCTGCCGGGTGTGGGGCGCAAAACGGCGAACATCGTGCTCAACGTGGGGTTTGGCATTGTCGAGGGCATCGCGGTCGATACGCACGTCAACCGCATCGCGCACCGCCTGATGCTGAGTCCCAAGACGCATGCCAAAGAGCCGCTCAAGACTGAGCAAGATCTGCTCAAGATTCTGCCGCACGAGTATTGGGAGTCGGTCAACCACCAGTGGATCACCTTTGGCCGCGAGGTCTGCGACGCCCGCAAGCCTAAGTGCGACGAGTGTCCGCTGGCGGATTTGTGTCCCAGCGTGCGCGTGGCGGGGTAGGGCGGAACGCATTTTCGTCTGGCGTTTTTTGCGGGGCTGGGTTTGCCCTTGAGCCGGAGTCCTCTCCATGCGTTACCATGACAGACAATGTATTTGACGTACGACCCGCCGAGCTTGCCCCGGCGGGCTTTTGGCGTTGCAATGCCGGAGGAACAGCATGCTCATTCACCGTATAGCCGCGCAGCTCTACACTGCCGAGGCCTTGCAGACCGTCGAGGCCGGACTCGATGCTGGCGAGGACGTGACGCTGGCTGTGTCGCAGTCGGGCCGCACGCTTATGGCGGCCGCCCAGTTTGCGCGCCGTCCGCGCCCGACGGTCTATATCGTGAGCGGCGAGGATGCGGCCGATCGCGCCGCGCGTAGCCTTGCCGCCTACGTGGGCCTGGCGCACGTGTGCCGTTTTCCCGAGCGCAAGGACTATCCGTGGCGCGAACAGGCGCCCGACGACGCCGTGGTGGCGCAGCGCTGCGAGGCTCTGGGGCGCATCGTGCGCGGGGACAACTGCATCATGGTTGCCTCGGCCCGCGCGCTGCTGCGTTGCGTGCCGCCGGTCGAGAGCCGCTACTGGGAGTCCACTACTTTTGCGGTGGGCGAGGAGATTCCTTTTGACGAGGTGCCGCAGCGTCTGGTAGGCATGGGCTACACCAATGCCGGCGCCGCCGACGCGCCCGGCCTGTTCCGTGTGCACGGCGACACCGTCGAGGTGTTTCCGGCGCAGGAAAAGGCGCCCGTGCGTATTGAGTTCTTTGGCGACGAGATCGACCGCATCCGCCGCATGGTGAGTTCAACGGGCCAGACCATCGGCAACGAAGACAGCATCGAGATCTTCCCGTGCCGTGAGCTGGCGCTTACCGACGAGGCCGTCCACAACATGCATGTGGCGCTCTACCGCGCCAGCCAGGACGACAGCAAGTTGGCGGCGCTGCTCGAGATGGTGGATGCGCGCATCGTCACGCCTGAGCTCGACCGCTTTTTGCCGGTGATGTACGGCCAGACCGTGAGCCCGCTATCGCATGTGAGCGGCAAGGCGCTCGTGGTGCTGTCCGAGCCGCGCTCGCTGTTCGACGATTGCCTGCACGCCTACGAGGATATCGAGGCACGTGCCGGCGAGGCGGGTGTCGACCGCCTGGACGGTCTGTACGTGCGTGCCCAGCAGCTCGATTTTGGTGCTCAGCAGCGCCTGAACTATGTGAGCCTGATTCGCGCCGGCGGCGCGGTTACGGCCGAGCTCAAGATTGAGCAGCCTGCTATCGCAGGCTCGGACAACCGTTTTATGACGCGCATTCAGGAAGTCGTGGGCAAGCGCTATGCCTGCGTGTTTGCCATCCCCGACCGCGGTGCGCGCGAGTCGATGGAGCTCACCTTTGGCGATGAGGGCATTACCTTTGAGGAATCGCTGACCGCGGCGCCCGAAAATGCAGGCGTCATTGGCGACCACGTGCGCGTGGCAGCGGCAGATTCTGCCGATCGTGCTGCCCGCCAGGAGGCCCATGCTTCCATTCGCGAGCGTAAGGTCGACGCGCTCAACGCCCGCTCGCTCGAGGCGGGCGCGGCCCAGGCTGCCGCCGGCGCCGCCGTGCCCACCATCTCGCGCGGGCGCGTGACCTTTGTGGACGCTGCCCTGCCGCAGGGCGTGGTGGTGCCCGATGCCAACCTGGCCGTGTTCTCGATCGCCGACCTCAACGCTCGCATGGATGCCAACCGCGCGCGCAGCCGCCGCAAGGTTGACATTACGCAGATCACCTTCCCGTTTAAGCCGGGCGACTACGTGGTGCACGCCACTCACGGCATCGCGCTCTTTAGCGAGATCGCGCGCCAAGAAGTGGGCGGCAAGGAGCGCGACTACTTTTTGCTGGAATACGCCGATGGCGACAAGCTCTACGTGCCGCTCGAGCAGGTCGACCGCATCACGCGCTATGTTGGCCCCGACGGCGACAAGCCGCGCCTGACCAGGCTCAACACCGCCGACTGGACGCGGGCTACCAACAAGGCGCGCAAGAATGCCAAAAAGCTGGCGTTTGACCTGGTCGACCTGTATACGCGCCGCTCATCAATCGCGGGTATCGCCTGCCCGCCTGACACGCCCGAGCAGATCGAGATGGAGGAGAGCTTTCCTTACGACGAGACGCGCGACCAGCTGGAGGCCATCGCCGACATTAAGGCCGATATGGAGGCGCCCAAGCCCATGGACCGCCTGCTGTGCGGCGACGTGGGTTTTGGCAAGACCGAGGTCGCCCTGCGCGCGGCGTTTAAGTGCGTGGACTCCGGCCGCCAGGTCATGGTGCTCTGCCCCACGACCATTCTTGCCCAGCAGCACTACGAGACGTTCTTTGAGCGCTTTGCCCCGTTTGGCCTTGAGGTCGAGGTGCTCAGCCGCTTCCGCACTCCGGCGCAGCAAAAGCGCGCGCTCAAGGCGTTTGCCGAGGGCACGATCGACGTGCTCATCGGCACGCACCGTCTGCTTTCGGCCGATGTGAACCCCAAGAACCTGGGCCTGGTGATCATCGACGAGGAGCAACGCTTTGGCGTGCAGCACAAGGAACAGCTCAAGAACCTGCGCGAGCAGATTGACGTGCTCACGCTTTCGGCAACGCCGATTCCGCGAACTATGCAGATGGCCACGAGCGGCGTGCGCGACATGAGCCTGATCACCACACCGCCCACCGGGCGTCGTCCCGTGATCGTGCACGTGGGGGAGTACGACCCCGATGTGGTGAGTGCGGCGATTCGCCTGGAGGTGGGCCGCGGCGGCCAGGTGTACTACGTGTCCAACCGCGTCAAGACCATCGACGACGCCGTGGCGCGCGTGCACGAGGCCGCGCCCGAGGCGCGCGTGGGCGTGGCGCACGGCAAGATGAGCCCGCGCGAGGTCGAGGACGTGATGATCGAGTTCGCGACCAAGAAGATCGACGTGCTTATCGCCACGACCATCGTGGAGAGCGGCATCGACAACGCAACGGCCAACACGCTCATCATCGAGGATTCGCAGCGTCTGGGTCTGGCACAGCTCTACCAGCTCAAGGGCCGTGTGGGCCGCTCGGCCACGCAGGCATACGCGTACTTTATGTTCCCGGGCGAGCTGCCGCTCACCGAGGAAGCCACGGCGCGCCTGACCGCGCTTTCCGAGTTCCAGGACCTGGGCAGCGGCATGCGCATCGCCATGCGCGACCTGGAGATCCGCGGCGCCGGTTCGCTCATGGGCGCCGAGCAGCACGGCAACCTGTCGAGCGTGGGCTTTGACCTGTTTACGCAGATGCTGGGCCAGGCTGTGGCCGAGGCGCGCGGCGACGACGATGCCGGTGTGGAGGCGGCGAGCGTGGGCATCAACCTGCCGGCCGACTACTTCTTGTCCGAGGAGTATATGCCGGCGGTGGACCAGCGCGTGCTCGTGTACCGTAAGCTCGCGGCAGCCGAGGACCTGGAGAGCATCGACGAGGTGCAGGAGGAGACCGAGGCCGCGCACGGCGAGCTGCCGTTGGCGGGACTCAACCTGTTCAACCGCGCACGCATCCGTATTCGCGGTGAGCGCCTGGGGCTCGAGAGCGTCACGCTCAGCGGTGGTCGCATCACGTTTTTGGGCGTCGACGTGCCCAAGAAGGTGGCTTTTGAACTAAAGACCCGCTATGGCGCGGTGAACTTTCCCAAGAGTCGCAAGCTCTCCGTGCCCTACAAGGCGGGCGCCGGTGCGGGCAGCGGCCTGGGCCGCGGCCTCGACGCCAACGACGGCACCGGTCCGGTGGCCGCGGCACTCATGCTGTTGCAGCAATTAGGCGCGAGCGACGATGACTAACAAGTAGGGGGTGTGGCGGGGCAGAGCTACCAGTTGTTCTTTGCCCTGCCACCTCGCAGGTTGATTCCAGCCCCATCGAAAGGAAAGCATGTTCGGATACATCTACAAGAAAGATGTCGCCATTATCGCGGTTGTCCTGTGCCTTTGTCTGGGCGTGGGCAGCTTCTTTGATTATCAGATCTCGAGTGCGCTGTTCAACATCGGCAGCATGTACGGTCGCTTTGTCGAGGCGGCCGGCGAGCTGCCGGTCGAGCTGACGGCGAGCGTCGCGGGCGTCATGCTCGTGCGCTCGGTACGCCCCGATTCCAAGGCGAGCAAGTGGCTCGCCGCGCTGGGCGTTCTGATCAACGTGTGCCTGGTCGGCTACGAGATTATCGGATCGCTGCGCGTCGGCGGCAAGCTTATTGCGTTTCAGCTGGTTCTGACGTTTGTGCTGGTCATCGCTGCCAACCTCATTGTCTATCGCTTTACGCGCACGACCGAGCCCGACGAGCTCACGCGCTGGGCGTTGATGGTGCTTGCCGTGTGGGTCGCTCAGGCCATTATTCTCAACGTCATTGTTAAGCCGTTGTGGTCGCGCCCGCGCATGCGCGTGATCGAGGTCACGCCGGGGCTCAATTTTCAGCCGTGGTGGGTGATCGGCAATCCCGACAAGTGGAGCTATATCGCCGCCGGCGTGATCAAGGACGGGTTCAAGTCGTTTGCGAGTGGACACACGGCGCACGCGGCGATCGGCCTTATGCTCGCCGGGCTTCCTGCAGCCGCCTTTAAGGAAAAGCCGTCGCGCCGCCGCGTGGTCTTTTGGACGGCGGCCGTAGCGGCGCTCGTCGCGTTTGGCCGCATCGTGATTGGAGCACACTTTTTGAGCGACGTGAGCTGCGGTTTTGCCCTGGTACTGGCACTTGAGTGCCTTGCTGCGCGCATTGCCTATCCCAACGGCGTACAATAGCTCCGTTTGAATCATCTGGCCGATACCCGGTAAGAGAGGATTGCCATGCTCGCGTTTAACAACGACTATTCCCACGGCGCACATCCGGCGGTGCTGCAGGCGCTCGTCGACACCAATATGGAGCCGCAGTCCGGATACGGTACCGATGCGCACACCGAGCGTGCCAAGCAGCTTATCCGCGAGGCCTGCCAGGCCCCCGATGCCGACGTGTTTTTTCTGGTGGGCGGCACGCAGGCCAACGCGACGGTGATCGACATGCTGCTCGCGCCGTACGAGGGCGTCGTTGCTGCCGAGACCGGCCACGTCGCCTGCCACGAGGCGGGCGCCATCGAGTTTGGCGGCCACAAGGTGCTCACCATCCCCGGCTATGAGGGCAAGATGCACGCCGAGGACCTCGAGAACTATATCCAGGTATTCTACGAAAACGAGAGCTACGAGCACACGGTGTTTCCGGGTGCCGTGTACGTGAGTCTATCGACCGAGTACGGCACGCTGTACTCCAAGGCCGAGCTTGCGGCGATTCACGCAGTGTGCCAGAAGCGCCAGATTCCGCTGTTTGTGGATGGCGCCCGCCTGGCCTATGCGCTGGCGGCCGATGAGTGCGACATTACCCTGCCCGAGCTGGCGCAGCTGTGTGACGTGTTCTACATCGGCGGCACCAAGTGCGGCGCTCTGTGCGGCGAGGCCGTGGTGTTTTGCGGCATGCACGCCCCGGCGCATCCCATTCCGCGTATTAAGCAGCACGGCGCGCTGTTGGCCAAGGGCCGCCTCACGGGCGTGCAGTTTGAGGCGCTCTTTACCGACGGCCTGTATTTTGAGATTGGTCGCCAGGCGATCGAAACCGCGCAGGCGCTTCGTCGCGTGCTGCACGAGCACGGCTACCGGTTCTTCTTGGAGACGCCGACCAACCAGCAGTTTGTGATTCTGCCCAACGAGGACATGGCCCGCATTCGCGAGCATGCGGCGATCGAGTACTGGGAAAAGTACGACGAGACCCACACGGTGGTGCGTTTTTGCACCAGCTGGGCCACGACGCAGGAGGATATCGACGCGTTGGCGGCGGTTCTGTAGCCTGATGTAATGACGAGGGGCCGCCTTGCGCTGGGTTTGGCGCAAGGCGGCCTTTGCTTTTGGGGAGAAGGGTTGTATGACAGAGATGTCCGAGCCGACGATTCGCCTGGCGACGCCCGATGATGCGCCGGCGTTGCTTGCCATCTATGAGCCATATGTGCGCGAGACGGCGATAACCTGCGAATACGAGGTGCCGAGCGTTGAGGAGTTCGCCGGGCGCATCGAGCGCGCGCTCGAGCGCTATCCGTATCTGGTGATGGAGCTGGACGGGCGTCCGGTAGGCTATGCCTATGTGAGTCCGCTCAACAGCCGCGAGGCATACGACTGGTCGGTCGAGACATCGATCTACCTGGCGCGCGACGTGCGCCACGGCGGGCTGGGCCGCAAGCTGCACGATGCGCTCAAGCAATGCCTGATCGCGATGGGCATCACCAATATGTGCGCGCTCATCGCCGTGCCGCACGACAAGGACGACGAGTATCTGACGCACAACAGTCAGGATTTCCATGCCCATATGGGCTACCGCCTGGTGGGTACGTTTGACCGCTGTGCCCAGAAGTTCGGCCGCTGGTACGACATGTGCTGGATGGAGTTGGTCCTGGCCGAGCGCGTCCCTAACCAACCCAAACCAACCTGGTTCCCCGACCTCCTCGCCTAAAACCACCACAATGGGGACAGGCACCTTTGTGGTGGTTTCTCTCAAAACTCGGTCGTTTTTGGCGCGTTAACCTAAAAAACCACCACAAAGGTGCCTGTCCCCTTTGTGGTGGTTTTGGTGTTGGTTAGCCGATGGGCTCGGTGTATTTGGCACGGTCGGTGCGTTGGATGCGCTTGGAGACATGGAGCGGGCGGCCGTCGGTGTCGTAGACGTAGTCGGTGATTAGGATCAGCGCCTGCCCGCGCTCAACGTTGAGCAAAAACGCCTCGTTTTGCGAGGCATAGCACACCTCAAAGGTCTTATGTCCCTGTGCTGGCGCTCGATGGAATTCTTGGCGCAGCGTCGCGTAGAGCGAACCGTTGATATCGCGATCGATGAGCGTCTCGAAGCTTGGCGGCAGGTAGGTGGTCTCCAGGCACAGCGGCACGTCGTCCAGGTAGCGCAGGCGGACAAGTTTGACGAGCTTGCTGCCCACGGCGGCGTCAAAGAACTTAGCCATGCTGCCGGCCGCCTTGGCAAAGCCCGAGTCCACGGTGCGCGTGGTGGGCTTCATGCCCTGGCCTTCGACCTGCTTGGTATAGCTCGAAAACACCAGGTTGTTCTCGTGGAGCGCCGGCGTGTCGGCCACAAAGGCGCCACGCCCGCGCTCGGTGCGCACCAGACCCTCGTCAACGAGCACCTTAAGGGCGTGGCGTACGGTGCTGCGCGACAGCTCCGATTCGTCCATGAGTTCCATCTCGGACGGCAGCTTGTCTCCGCGCGCGTAGGTGCCGGAGGCGATGCGGTCGCGCAGCATGCCCGCCAAGCGCTCGTATTGGGTCAGTCTCTTTTTAGATGAAGCGTTCATGCGATCAACCTGTATCTAACCTGTATGCGTATCTAATCAAGCATGTATTCAATACAACAACAAAACCGCTGGTAGCAAGTTATCGAAAACCGTATTAGCGAATTTTCTAAGACAAATATAGCATACAACTAGTCGACATAACCAAAACATGTATGTAACTTGTATGCCATCGAGAGCATCAAACGAGAAGAAAGGCTGATGCACGATGACTACTCAGGAACAGGTTAAGGACGTCGTCTCCCAGGTTTTGGCTGACAAAGCTGACAAGGGTGGCATCAAGCGCGTCGTGTGGATTGGCGCCGGCGGATCCAACGGCGGTAACTATCCTGCCCAGTACTTTATGGAGCACGAGGCCACGCAGGTCGTGAGCTCCAGCTACACCAGCAACGAGTTCGTGCACGCCACCCCGGCCTACGTCAACGAGAACACTCTGGCCGTCGTCGTGTCCATGCGCGGCACCAAGGAGACCATCGTCGCCGCCCAGGTCGCCAAGGACCACGGCGCCAGCACCATCGCCATCTATGTTGACGAGTCCGGTCTCACCGAGGTCTGCGACTACAAGATCCAGTACGACAGCCTGGCCGTCGACGAGTCCTGCATGGGCCGTACCAACTCCGCCGTCGTGACCATGATCGCCATGGAGCTCACGCAGCAGACCGAGGGCTATGCCGAGTACGAGACCGCCATGGCCGCCTTCGACCTGATCGATCCCATCTATCGCAAGGCCGTCGAGTACACCCGTCCGCTCGCTGCCAAGTGGGCCGAGCAGAACGCCGACAAGCCCTGCATCAACGTCATGGCTCAGGGCCCGCTTTTTGGTGCCGCCTACGTCTTTAGCATCTGCAACGTGCAGGAGATGCTGCAGATCGACTCCTGCACCATCAACACCTGCGACTTCTTCCACGGCCCCTTCGAGATCCTGGACAAGCGCACCTCGCTGTTCCAGCTCATCAGCGTCGGCCGCAGCCGCTGTAACGACGAGCGCGGCATCCGCTTCGTCAACCAGTACGGTGGCGAGCGCGTCTATCAGCTCGACGCCAAGGAGCTTGGCCTCAACGACATCAAGGACAGCGTGAGCGAGTACTTCAACCACCTGATCTTTGCGCCGATCCTCAACAACGTGTACATGCGCGCGCTCTCTGCCGTCACCCACAAGGACTACATGACGCGCCGCTACATGTGGAAGCTTGAGTATTAGTTACGCCGTTCTACCGAACGGCGTAACGGCTCGACGCTGCGCGGGCCGCATTTGGACAATCTGGCGTTCAACTTCAAGGGCGCGACCAGAAGGTCAGCGCCCTTTCGTTTTCAAGACTTTAGTCTGCTGGCCGCGCAGCGGCCAGCTTTGAACCACCCGCTA
>OBXK01000476.1_pt1 | contig 13190 bp, 9 predicted proteins | sample 1501371 | NCBI WGS metagenome assembly OBXK01 (sample SAMEA2580154, study PRJEB22360) | human gut metagenome | biome: human gut; feature: human-associated habitat; material: faeces | place: Denmark | collected 2008/2010
GATCTGGTTTGGGGTTTGAACTATTAAATAAATAACTGCACCGTGGTAATAAGTATACAATCAAAACCATCATAATTTATTGATTTAAAAGATCTTTTAAGCCCCCATTGAGAATGGAAATTCTGATTGATTAGTGAAACAATTGGTTAGAGAATGTAACTATTCACACAGAAATCCTACTAAAAAAAATGAAGAGACCGTAATGAGTATGTTAATCTGGAAGAAAAAAAATAATGCTAAACACTTAATCTTGTTTATACATGGCTTAAAAGGTGGAAGTGATACGTGGGCAGTTGATAAGATCACATCCTTCCCACAGCTTATATGTGAGGATGAAGATTTTTGTGATGCCTTTGATATAGCTTGTTTTGAGTATTTCACTAATTTCACGAATACCTATGGTAAAAGTAGAAATCTACTCGCCAGATTGTTCACATCACTAACAAAAAAAGAAGTCAATCTTCCTGTTGATGAATTATCAGAGTTACTTGTTGGTGAATGCCAAATAAATTTATCCGATTATAGCAATATAATATTTGTCGCTCACAGCATGGGAGGTTTAATAGCAAAATCATGCATCATTAAAATGCATGAAAGAGATCTTTCTCACAATATAACGGGATTTGTTTCACTTGCTGTTCCTCATTCGGGGTCAGAAACTGCTTCATGGGCTAGTATGGTTTCATCAAATGTCCAGCTTGGGGATTTAAGTGTATTTAGTAAAGAAACAGATTCTCTAAACCGCAGATGGGTAAAATTGCCTAAACTCCCTGAGTTAAAGTTTTTGTATGGAAGCTACGATAGTATTGTAGTTAAAGCCAGTGCAATTCCTGTTCAAGTTTCTGCCAAAGAGTCTATAGCTGTTCAGGAGGATCATTCGACAATTTGCAAACCAAAGGATAGGGATTCTAATGTTTATCTTATCGTTAAGAAACTAGCTCTTGAAATACATAACAAAACGGAACTAATTTCATCTTCACCAGAATTTAAAGATGATAAGCAATATGACAAAGAATTTTTTGTATTGAAAATGATAGTAGCTGACGTACATGGTGATATATCAAAACACGCTAAGGAGTATTATTATAATGCAGAATTGGCCAGAAATATTTTCACTAGCGATCGAGATAGAGAAACCTTAAGTGTTTTGTATAGAAAAATAAGGGAGATATATCAAACACAGTATCATGACTCTATAGCAAATCATAATACAGCAAACCAACTCTTAGCTGCGATACACAAAAAGATAGAAGATGAGGATAAGATTAAATTATCATCTCTTCTTGATACACTTGATAGTGTACATAAGAAAGGAATGCTGCATCAGCTTGCTAATAAGCTAGATAGAGATATAATTTGGTCCCCAGACACATCTCTTGACTCTTTAAATAGTTTAAGGGGTCAAAAATGAGTTCATTACCTTATATTCCTCTTGATGAAGATTTCAATTTAAATGTTGCTCTTCTGATTATTTTAATCCATACGCTAAGCAAGAATAGAAATGATGTTCTATTGTTGGATAGAAATAAAATTCAAATATTTTTATATTTGATTAAAAATCCATCAAAACTTGAGGCTGTAATGATTTTGGCCGGTAAAAAAAACACATCCATTGATATGACGGAAACTTATACAATTAAAAGTCTATCATTAAACGTTGACATTCTTTTCAGTACTCAAAAAATAAAAACACTTTTGAAAAAATTGTCGATACTGGGATGGCTTCGTGTAACAAAGTCTGATGGTGCATCTTATTTTAGTTTAACAACTCAGGGTGAAAGCGCTTATGAACAGTTTGGCGGCGAATACTTTAACTCAGTGAAAACTTATACCAAATCACTAGATAAAATAAAGTCACTAACCTCCAGTAAATTAAATTCTATTCTGAATGAAGTATTCAAGGTGTCAAAATGAAATCCTATTTAAGAATTGAACGATTAATCCTTGTTGGTGTACGTAAGAATTACATTGTCAAGTTTGAAGATGGATTGAATATTATACATGGTGATTCAGACACAGGAAAATCTAGCATTTTAGAGTTTATTAACTATTTACTTGGCGCCAGTAAAATAGAGTTGGCTGATGAGATTATATCATCTGTTAATTATGCGGCGTTAGAGGTCATAATAAATGATGCTGCTTATACCATAGTTAGAGATATTTACAAACCACAAAATTTCATTGAGGTCTATCAGTGTCCTTTCGAGAGGAGGGAGGCATTCATTTCTAGAAAATATGCTCCTAACTTCTCTAATAACAATGCCCCTGATGGATTCTTTTCTGATTTCTTGATGGATTCATTAAATTTCCCCAAATTAAAATTAAAAGTGTCACCCACTCAGGTAACTAGTCAATTTAAGCGGTTGAGCTTCAGAAATATCATTAAATATTCCTACATCAATCAAGATGATATGGGAAGCAAGTCTCTCTTGGGAATGACTGACTGGGCTAAATATACGTATACTAAAGAAGTTTTCAAATATATATATAACGTACTAGACACTGACATATCCGATATTGAGCAACAAATATCAGATAAAAGATCTGAACTGAACAACTTGCGTAAAAAGTATGAACATGTTTCGGAGTTTTTGCGAGAGACAGGTTATGAAAGTATCCCATCAATTGATGATGCAATAGAAGAATGTGATTTAATCTATGAATCGTTAAACATTGAGCTTCATTCATTAAATAATAGTATGATGGCAAACTCTAACAATTACAATCAGCTTAAAACGTACCATTCAGAATTCAACCTAAAAATAAAAATGATCGTAAGAAGCATTGAAGAAATAAACTTAAAAAAAGATCAATACATTAGACTTAAAAACGATTATATTAATGACATAAAGAAAATCAAAGCGATTCATTTGGCTAATGAAAAGATTGGCCTTACTCAAGATATTAAATGTAATTGTCCTGTTTGTGATAATATAATTACCATTGAGAACGGTGAAGGTGGATTTATCAAATCCAAACCAGAGTCTCTCGATGAAGAATTATTATCATTAGAAAAAAGAGAAAAATCCATTAGCGATCTAATTATTAACCTGACTCATGAACATAGGATTTTGCTGGATGACAAAATTCAACTTGAAGCTGATCTGAACAAAGTCAGTGGAATGATAGATACAGAAGCAAAACAGTTTATTACTCCATTTCTCACTCAACGTGATTATTTATTAAAAGAAATAATATCTGTAAGTAAAAAAAGAGAGACTTTAGTCTCAAGCTTGAAAGTTAGAAATCGTCAAGAGGAACTTTTAACCAAGCAAAAAAGCCTTACAGATAATATAGAAACTCTTATAGAAAAACTTAACGAATTAAGAGTCAATGCTCCTAGCATAGATGGCATATTATCTTCTTTAGGGGATGATTTGATGACTTTCTTAACCGGTGTGAAAATAAAGAACAGAACCGGGATAAGCATAAGTAAAAAACATTTCTCGCCCATTGTAAGAGATAGAGACTACTTTAATATCACATCTGGGGGTTTAAGAACTATAATTTCCATAGGGTATATGTCATCAATATTAAAGAGCTCTATTGACTCGAACATAAACCATCCTCGTTTTTTAATGCTTGATACTATAGGTAAGTATCTCGGAAAAAACTTGAAGCCGAAATATGCATCCGAGACCAATGTAAAAGATGATATTGATGAAGGAATTTCTGATCCAGAAAAATATGAAAACATCTATAATGCACTCATAGAAATAACTAATTATGCGCAGAAAAAAAGAAGCCCATGTCAGATAATTGTTGTAGACAATGATGTCCCTGATAAGCTTTCTGACAGATTAAAAGCTATAACTGTTGCTCACTATAGTGCAAGTAAGGAAAACGGGTTACCTGTCGGACTAATTGATGATGTCATTTACAAACATTAACTACTTTAGATTGAGGGATTCTAAACTTTGGTTTTCACTGTGATACTTACAGGCAAACCACAGGGATGCCATCATTCCATTGCCGCCGCACCCCAGCTCCAGGATATGGCTCCCCGGCACAGGTAGCTTCGGATATTCCTTCCATCTGTGCAACGGCGGAAACGGTCATGTTCCAGGGGGGAAGCAGTCAGGCCAGCGTCGTGGCTTTGCGCTCAGGGGAAATACGTTTCATTTGTCACTCCGTCACCCTCAGATTGATTTTTCAGAGGGGGTGACAACTATCCTGACACTGGGGGAGCACTCCAAAACGGCGATGATCTGGTGTTCAGTAAATGGGGCTGTGTGCATGGAGATCCCCTCACTGGGATATAGCTAGTATGTTAGAAGATCTCCAAATGTGAATAGGCCGTTTTAGCGAGATACTTACACAGCATCAAACGCTTGTTACCTGAGCAGTTAGCTCGCTTGCTTTTTCGTTGTCGCTTGCTCTACTTGTAATAAAAAGGATAGACCTTGGGCTTTAGTATACGAAAGATCATCTATAGCATCAAAAACTGAGTTCGAATCAGCACCCATTTTTTTTGCAACTGCTAATAAGTTGTCAGGGGTAGGCATAGTATAAGCCTTCGCAACGTAAGGGAGCCAACTTAAAATCCTACCAAAAACATTATTTAGTAATTTTGAGTTACTTTTTTCTATACTTCGTTGTAACTCAAACACTGCCGGTTGTATTTGACTTTCGACAATAAACTTAGCTTCCCCTTTAATGTCCTCTATTGCCATATCTTCTTCTAAGGACTTTCGTAAATCACCTGATAGCTTTTGCAAGGATATTCTAAATGGAACTAACGTATCTTTCAACTTCTCTCTAATCTCAAAAATTTCTTCAGGGCTAGCTGAGCTACAATCAGGTATAGCAATCTTCACGCATTCTTCAGCCAAAATACTTGTTAAGAACTTGACACTTCTTACCTTGTTAGATAATAGTGGGACAGATATCTCTGAGCTATCACTTACTAGTATTAATTCTTTTTCTTTTGCAAGGTTCATTGCTGTGGGAACTGTAGCCCACAATGTTTCAGTTTTTACCTCAGGAAATTCCTTTTGAAACTTATCAAATGCTACAATTGCAGGATCCTGCCTAAGAAATAATTTCATCAAATCAGAAATAGGAAGACCTTCTCCAGTTATTTTATCTGTAAGCGTAGAGAAAAGACTTGCTAGCATATTTGGGTGAAAATGAATTGAGTCTCCAATAAAGCCTTTATATCGCTGTATAAACTGATAAAATTCAATTACTTGAATTGATTTCTCATCCAGACCCCCACTTAAATTAGATTTCACTTCATCACGTGTGACTAAAAATTTTCTCTCACCATTTTTGGTAATTGATGATATTTCCGTACAGTCAGGTAAATTTTTAAAATACTCCGTAGGGTTTCTTGAGTCCGGAGCAAAAGTAACAAAATGTATCTCATCATAAATAAAAAGATATGTCATTAATGACCTTTGATCTTGAATATAGCTATTAGGGTAATAAATAGCTGAATAATTACTCTTCACCAAATTTCCCTTCTGTCATTAATATAAATTTCACTTAGATTTTAGATCTCAGCCTAAAACTAATTTCCGTCTAACCTGCACCAGTCAACGCTGCTTCGGCGGAAGAGCTATACTTAAATACTGGCTTTTCCACCTTTGTAAGTTTAATGCATGGAACATTACATTGTTTTTTCACAACTTACAATAACTTATAGGTACAGCTTAAATTTGCTTAAGCGACAAATCCATCTAACAAGCAATAGATGCATCCAGATAAAAACTGGATATAATTACAGTACTCATGGTTTGGCGAGAACCCCCTCTGTTACGGTAGTTGTCACCCCTATCGAAAACACGAATGACAAGATGGGAACAAACAGTGAAGCATATTTCACCAGAACGTAAATCAGCCGCACTGGCTAAATTACTACCGCCCTATAGTGCCATACCGAATTTAGTCACCTAAATCCAGGTGTGGAATGTCCGTGCCTGGCACAGACCAGACTGCCAAGTATTTCCTCGGTATAGTTCCACTATCGGGACAGGATCAACAATGCCCTTATAGACATGTCGAGGTTCGCTCAAACCAGATTTATGTAACCAACAACTTTTGGTGGTCATTCTGGTGGTCTTGACAACGAGATTTTTCAGGTCTAGCTTAATTAGCCAGTTACTGGCAAAGGCGATCCCAGTCAGAGAAACACTGTTTGCAGTGCCGAATAACTTTACAATGTTTAGGATGAACAGTGTCCACACACCTGTCGATGGCAGGTTAAAGAGGGCCAATCAGTTAGTGCTGTTTGCATATAACATATAAATAGTTAGATTGTAACAGTACACTTGAACTTGCCACCGCTATAAAATTTTCCAGTATCGGTTTTCTGATTCGTTTGATGGTAGCCCACCACGCAAAAATGACGAAATATTTTCGAAAAATCAAAGATGATATCTTAAACAATCGAATACTAATGCCTAGCGCACCCTGTGTTGCCAATATTTTTAGGCCCATATTTAGGCCCACAAAGAAAAAATAAAATCATTAATATGATACATAATCAAAGTGATAAATAATAAATTCAACTCCCGCCAGCACCAAAATTCTCCATCGGTGATTACCAGAGTCATCCGATGAAGTCCTAAGAGCCCGCACGGCGCAAGCCCTGCGGGCTTTTTTGTGCCCTCAATTTGTCCCGCAAAATCTCAAGCAAACTAATTTAATCTGAACCTTTTAGGCCCATTGATAGGCCCAACGCAAAGCTCTATTGTTTTCGTTGGGCCTAAACGCATGGAGACTCCCCATGGCAAGAAAACCAAGCCGTTAACCGATACGGAAACCAAAGCCGCCAAACCTAAATATGATGATTAGCAGCAGTATGATGGTGACGGAGTTACTCTACTAATCAAGTCCAGCGGCAGTAAGCTCTGGCAGTTCCGCTACTACCGACTTCTGACCAAACAACAAACCAAACAGAGCTTCAGTACCTACCCTAACGCCTTTGACTCAAACCTCATATATCTGATGGATTTACTGCAGTTGGAAGCAATCGGTTAAATGCGCGCTGGGTAATAATCTGCCCGCCAGGCGATTGTTACAGAAGCAATATCCGTCCCAGGCGCGTGACTGCAAACATTTCGTATACGGGCAATGACTTTGCGGATGCGCAAATCCGGCCGGAACTCGCTATTTATCGTTTAGGGCATTAACTCGAAGGTGATGGAGATTAAAGTATCAGGATTCACGTCAGCCGGCGTGGTGCTATATAATGAGCCGGCCTGACCATACAGCGTTACCGTTCCGCCTTTAAAACCGGATGATAATACCTTAGCCAGCAGCGGATCGGTTTGTTTATCGTACACCATCGTTGAATTCATCGTATTAAGTATCGGCGTACCATCCAGCTTTTTCTCCAGAATATTCAAGGATAAAGTCTCATTCTGCTTGTACGGAGCTTTCCCCTTTTTATCAATCACAAAATAGACACCATTAGGCAAAACCTCATATTTTTTGTTTTTGATTTTAGCCATGATTCTTTTTTCAATATCAACGTACTTAGACGATAGTTTTTCGTTAAGCATGTTGACGATGCTTTCAATTTCGTTTTCCTGCATTCTAAGTTTTTTATTATAGGCATCGTTAAACCCGGAAACCAACGCTGAAGGTGTCAGTTTGACATCATTGTCGGCCATTTTATTCACATCGGATAGCGCCTGAGTCAGGTAGAAAACACCCAGCGCATAGGCATTTTTGTTGCTTTTATCCTCTAGGTTTACATCGCTTTGCTTGATGGCCAGGCTATCGAGCGTTGACTGTAATTCTTTATTTTTATCATTCAACGCAGCGACTGAAGCATCATATTTTTTCTGCGCCATTTCAGCCGCCGCGATGAGCTCAGCGTTCTTTTTCGACAGCGCGTCAAGAGCGGTTTTTTGCTGGCTTTCGCCCTGCGTGTTCTCAGTTTTCAGCGCGGCAATCTGCGCCGATAGCGTGCGGGTGGTCTCATCCAGCTTTTTCTGCGCCGCTGTTGCTGCTGCGCGAAGTTCCAGATTCTTTCCCATCAGCGTATCGATGGTGGTTTTTTGCTGGCTCTCCCCCTGCTCCTTCTGGGTTTGCAGCGCGGCGATTTGCACCGACATCGTGCGGGTCGTGTCATCGAGCTTTTTCTGCGCGGCAGCAGCAGCGGCGGCCAGCTCGGCGTTCTTTTTCGTTAGCGCATCAAGCGCGGTTTTCTGCCCGCTTTCGCGCTGCGCATACTGAGCCTTCAATGCGCTAATTTGCGCCGACAGGTCGCGGGTCGTGTCATCCAGCTTTTTTTGCGCCGCGTCGGCGGCGGCGGTCAGCTCGGCGTTTTTCTTCATCAGCGCGCTAGCGGCGGCAGGATCGCCGCTCTCTTGCTGCCCACGCTGCGCTTTCAGCGCGGCAATCTGCGCCGACAGCTGGCGCGTCGTTTCATCGAGCTTTTTCTCCGCCGCTTTGGCCGCAGCGCTCAGCTCCGCATTTTGTTTGCGCAAAGCGCTAAGCGTACTTTCAGTTTTCGTCTGATTCACTTTCTTTCTGACGACGTCCTGCTTTTGCGGTGCTTTTTTATCACGGCTATCGTTATGTTGTTTAGCCGACGCCGAATCCCCGCTGGCGGCGTCTGAGACCGGCGGATTGTTGATTTCGAGTTTCGATATATTATCAAGGAAATCTCCTCTCTCAGCACGAGCGGGAGACATCATAATAAGGGTAAAGAGAGACAATAAAATCGCAAGACCGCGAAGATTATATATATTCAATTCCCCCTTATGGTACATCATCTGGCCAGCCCATTCTTAAGTTCGGCTTTTCTTGCCCGGATTTCGAACTCTTTAATTAATTTCTGCGAAATACTATTACACTTATCATTTATCTTGTATTCAAAAAGTGGAGTAATCGTTGACTTTACGCTGGCCGACGTTTGGCTTGAAACAGAAGCATAAAACTTAGCGTCGTTGATTAAACCATACAGCTCGTTTGAATCCTGCTGAAACTTTTTATCGAGCTTAACTAAAGCATCAACATCCTGGATACACTGCTGTAAGGCAGGAATCTGAGCCGGCTGTTCATTTTGCATCACATCTTTTTTTATTAGCGCGCTCTGTGGTTTTTTAACATTAGCGCACCCCTGTAATAAACCGACAGAAATGCACACCAATGCTAATAATCTATTTCTTATCATTTTCCCATCCATTAGAAAAAAAGTTCAAAAAATATATTTGTCGATTCCAGCAGAAAAAATTTTAACAAACAACGCCAGGCGTTAGATTTGCCATTAATTCAGAAAAAACACACAAAAAGGCCATTTTTTAACCAATTAATAGATGGGAATTATCCTGGTACCTAGCGATATTTTTATCTGAGATTTTACTCAAATACATATTTTTAATAGCAAACCGCAGTTTATATGCCTGATATTCAACGGGCGTTTGCCAAATCAAATCAGGCATAAGTTTTTTCTAAATCCAGACCAAAAGATCACTCACTCCACTTCGGTCTGGCCACCGTATTCTTCTTCAGAAGATTGCGAAACTCCTTCAGGTAAGGTTCATTGCTGCGCCCGCGTTTGCATATCGCTGAGAAGGGAGATTGAAAGCCAAACTCATTGGGCAGCAGCACGCGCAGGCGATTCTCCTTAATCCAAGGCCAGGCGTAGTGCTCGGGAAGGTAGCCGATATATTTCCCGGACAGGATCAGCAGCAGCTGCGCATCGACGGTTTCAACGGTCGCGCTGCCCTTGCTGAAGCCGCGCCGCCGCAGATCGCTGGTATTCCAGTAGCTGCGCGTCACCAGCGGACACTGGCTGATCAGCTCTTTATCGAGCTGTCGGCTAAAGAACATAGGATGCAGGTCGCTGCAGTAGAGCCAGTGCTGCTCGCGGTAGAGCGGTTCGCTAATGATGTTATGCACCCGCGAGTTGTAGCTGCCGATAGCGAGATCGATATGGTTATTCAGTACGCCGTTTAGCTGTTCCGCCGGGGTACGGATAATCAGCTTGATATGCACATTGGGAAACTTATCGCTAAAGCTGCGCAGCACCACCGGCAGCGACAGCGCGGTTTCCGTTTCGATGGAATCAAGCGTTGAGATACAAATCGTACCGCTATGCTCGCCTTTCAGCAGCGCCGACTGGCGCTCCAGCTCGTTCAGTTCACTCAGCACGCGGATCGCCTGCTGTAAAAAATGCTGCCCTTTTTCGGTCAGCGCAAAGCCGCCGCGCCCGCGCTGGCACAGGCTAAAGCCAAGCTGGCCTTCCAGCTGCGACATCGCATTGCTGATTGCGGAAACGGAAATCCCCAGCTCCTGCTGGGCCCGGCCATAGCTCTCAAGACGGGCCACCGCCTCAAAAACCTGGAGCTGTCGAATGTTAAGCGTCGCGTCGTTAAGCATGGCGTTTTAGTTCACTAATAAATGAACTAAGTATTTGCGGCAGACGATTTAAAGTCCAGCGCATCTTTCGCACTATCCCAGTTGTTGAGTTTTGTTGGTCAGATTCAGGAGCTGAAATGGATAACGTCTTTCATCAACCGCAGGGTGGCAACGAAATGCCGCGTTTTGGCGGCCGCGCCACAATGATGCGCCTGCCATTTATTGATAACTTACAGGGACTTGATGCAGCATTTGTCGGCATCCCGCTGGATATCGGGACCTCACAACGTTCCGGAACGCGCTACGGGCCGCGCTACATTCGTACCGAATCGGTGATGATTCGTCCGTACAATATGGCCACCGGCGCCGCGCCTTTTGATTCTCTGTCGGTAGCGGATATCGGCGACGTACCGATTAACACCTACAATCTGCTTAAATCGGTGCAAATTATCGAAGATTACTACACCAGTTTGAATAGTTTTCCGCTTATCCCCCTGACTCTCGGGGGCGATCACACCATTACCCTGCCCATACTGCGCGCGCTAACCAAAAAGCACGGTCCGGTTGGGCTGATTCACATCGATGCCCACACCGATACCAACGATGAAATGTTCGGCGAAAAGATCGCCCACGGCACCACCTTCCGCCGCGCCGTCGAAGAGGGGCTGCTGGACCTCAAACGCGTCGTTCAGATAGGCCAACGCGCGCAGGGCTACGCCGCCGGCGACTTCCAGTGGGGCGTCGATCGCGGCTTTCGTCTGGTCCAGGCGGAGCAGTGCTGGCACAAATCCCTGGCCCCGCTGATGGCCGAGGTTCGCCAGCAGATGGGAGATGGCCCGGTTTATCTCAGCTTTGATATCGATAGCCTCGACCCCATCTGGGCACCCGGCACCGGCACTCCGGAAGTCGGCGGCCTGACATCGATTCAGGCGCTGGAAATCGTGCGCGGCTGCCGCGGCCTGAACCTGATAGGCTGCGACCTGGTCGAGGTCTCGCCTCCCTACGACGTCAGCGGCAACACATCCCAGCTGGCCGCCAACCTGCTGTATGAAATGCTCTGCGTTCTCCCCGGCGTGAAATACCCATAGAGGAAAAACCATGCAGCTTAACGTCTTTCGTACGCTGTGGGGCGTCACCACCCCGTGGCAGCAAACGGTCAACGAACTCAAAAGCGTCGGCTGCTGCGGCATTGAAGCGCGGGTTCCGCTGACGGTGGAAGAGCAGCGGACGCTGGCCCAACGCATCGACGCGTCCGCGCTGGAGTATATCGCCATTGTCTTCAGCGGCGGCGGCGTCATTCCGGCTCAGAGCGAAACGCCCGCGCAGCACCTGGAGCGCTTAAAAGAACGTTTTGCGGCGGCAAAAGCGCTTAATCCGCGCTTCGTAAACCTGCTGGCCGGTAACGACCGCTGGCCGCTGGCGCAGCAGGTGGATTTTCTCGGCAGGGCGCATGAGCTCGCCGCCGAATATGAGCTGTTCTGCAGCTTTGAAACCCATCGCGCCACGTCGCTGTATAGCCCGTGGCTGACGCTGGAGATCGTTCAACAGCTGCCGCAGCTGCGCTTTACCGCCGATATCAGCCACTGGATCGTGGTAAGCGAGCGCCTGCTGGATGACCCCTGCGATGACTTCAGCGCTTTTATCGAACGGGTTCACCATATTCAGGCCCGCGTCGGCTACGACCAGGGACCGCAGGTGCCGCACCCCGCCGCGCCGGAATATCAGTCGGCCCTGCAGTTTCAACAGCGCTTCTGGGAACAGATCTGGCAATCGCAGAACCGGCGCGGCTACCAGCAAACCACCCTTACGCCGGAGTTTGGCCCCGATGGCTACCTGCATCACCTGCCGTTTACTAACGTTCCGGTCGCCGACCTGTGGTCGCTGAATGCCTGGATGGCCCAGCGTGAACAGCGGCATTTTGTTGAATCCACCTCGCTAACTGAATAAGGAACTGAAGAAATGACCGCTGCAAAAAGTTCTTTTACTGAATTACCGACCATCGATATCAGCGACCTGACCTGCGACGATCTCGCCCGACGCCAGGCGGTGGCCGACGCTATCGGCCAGGCGGCCCGCGAAGTCGGCTTTTTCTACATTACCGGCCACGGCATCGCGCCTGAACTGATTGCCGGGGTCCGCGCGGCGGCCAAAGAGATTTTCGCCCTGCCGATGGAGCGCAAGATGGCGTACTACATCGGACAGTCGAAAAGCCATAAAGGCTACGTTCCGGAAGGCGAAGAGATTTACGGCTCCGGCAAGCCGGATCACAAAGAAGCGTTCGATATCGGCTTTCAGGCCGCTGACGACCACCCGTACGTCATGGCGAAAACGCCGCTGATTGGCGCCAACGAGTGGCCGGACGTGCCGGCGTTTAAATCCCGGGTGCTGGCCTACTATGAGGCGGTCTTCGCCCTTGGACATCGCCTGTTTGACGCCTTCGCTCTCGCCCTTGGCCTGCCGGAAGGCTATTTCAGGTCGATGGTCACCTGCCCGCCGTCGAAGCTGCGCCTGATCCACTACCCCTTTGACGCCAGCGCCGAAGACGTTCCCGGTATTGGTGCACATACCGACTATGAGTGCTTCACTCTGCTGCTCGCCGACCAGCCGGGTCTTGAAGTGCTGAATGAAGATAGCGACTGGATCGACGCCCCGCCGCTGAAGAACGCGACCGGAGAAGAGGCTTTCGTGATTAATATCGGCGACATGCTCGAAGTCCTGAGCGCTGGCACATTTGTTGCAACTGCACACCGCGTACGCAAGGTGCCGCAGGAGCGCTACTCCTTCCCGCTGTTCTTCGCCTGCGACTACCACACGCTGATCCGCCCGCTGCCGGGCTTCCTTGAGGCAGGCGAAGCCAGCGAGTATCAAGAACT
>OBXK01000477.1_pt1 | contig 13142 bp, 10 predicted proteins | sample 1501371 | NCBI WGS metagenome assembly OBXK01 (sample SAMEA2580154, study PRJEB22360) | human gut metagenome | biome: human gut; feature: human-associated habitat; material: faeces | place: Denmark | collected 2008/2010
GTACCGATGTGCTCGGAGGGCGGGGTTGGGGGCGCCTGCCATTGCTGAATATCCGCCTGATGAATCTGCAGACGCCCGGCCCATGGAGAATCCGCAGCGTTTTCTTGCGCCTGCGCTGCCGCCTCTTCATCCAGCTCCACAGCATCTACGATAACCGTCTCTCCGGTTCGCTGCGCGAGCATCAGCGCTAACAGACCGCTGCCGGCGCCGATATCCAGCACGCGTTTAACCTGGGCGATCGGCGCCCATGCGCCAAGTAAAATACCGTCGGTACCCACTTTCATCGCGCATCGGTCGTGGGCGACAAAAAACTGCTTAAACGTAAAACCATTGCGCGGCAGCGCAAACTTCGACTGGGACATCCTCGATAACCTTGCGGGCAAAAAACTTCTGAGCTTAAGGCTATGCACAATACCGGAGAACAGATAGCCTTACAAACAGATGAACATTGCGTCCGTAACGTCTATAATCGGCGGTCCACTCAGAGGTAGATCATGACTGTAACGACTTTTTCCGAACTTGAACTCGACGAAAACCTGCTGGACGCACTCCAGGATAAAGGTTTCACACGCCCGACAGCCATTCAGGCCGCCGCTATTCCGCCTGCGCTTGATGGCCGTGATATTCTCGGTTCAGCCCCGACCGGCACCGGTAAAACGGCGGCGTATCTCCTGCCAGCGTTGCAGCATCTGCTCGATTTTCCGCGCAAGAAGTCTGGTCCGCCGCGCATCCTTATCCTGACCCCCACTCGCGAACTGGCGATGCAGGTTGCCGACCATGCGCGTGAACTGGCAAAACATACTCATCTGGATATCGCCACGATCACCGGCGGTGTCGCCTATATGAACCATGCCGAAGTGTTCAGCGAGAACCAGGACATCGTGGTCGCCACGACCGGTCGCCTGCTGCAATATATTAAAGAAGAAAACTTTGATTGCCGCGCCGTTGAAACGCTGATCCTTGATGAAGCTGACCGCATGCTGGACATGGGCTTCGCGCAGGATATCGAACATATCGCCGGTGAAACCCGCTGGCGTAAGCAGACCATGCTGTTCTCCGCCACCCTCGAAGGCGACGCCATTAAGGATTTTGCCGAGCGTCTGCTGGAAGAGCCGGCGGAAGTTTCGGCGACCCCATCCACTCGCGAACGTAAAAAGATCCATCAGTGGTATTACCGCGCGGATGACATCAAGCATAAAACCGCCCTCCTCGTGCATCTTCTGAAGCAGCCGGAAGCGACGCGTTCTATCGTCTTCGTACGCAAGCGCGAGCGCGTGCATGAACTGGCGGGCTGGCTGCGTGAAGCGGGTATCAATACCTGCTGGCTGGAAGGCGAGATGGTACAGGCGAAACGTAATGAAGCGATTAGCCGTCTCACCGATGGCCGTATTAATGTATTAGTCGCTACCGACATTGCCGCCCGCGGTATCGATATCGCGGACGTGAGTCACGTATTCAATTTCGACTTGCCGCGCACGGCGGATATCTACCTGCACCGTATCGGTCGTACCGGGCGCGCGGGTAAAAAAGGAACCGCCATTTCTCTGGTTGAAGCCCACGACCACCTGCTGCTGGGTAAAATTGGCCGCTATATTGAAGAGCCGTTAAAAGCTCGCGTTATCGATGAACTGCGCCCGACCACCCGCGCGCCCAGCGAGAAGCAAACCGGTAAACCCTCCAAGAAGGTTTTAGCGAAGCGAGCAGAGAAGAAAGAGAAAGAAAAAGAGAAGCCGCGCGTCAAAAAACGCCACCGCGATACCAAAAATATTGGCAAGCGTCGTAAACCAAGCGCAGCGGATACACCGCAGCAGTCAAACGAAGAGTAAAAAAACGCCGGGATATCCCGGCGTTTTTATATCAAAACTTAAACTTATAGGCTTTCGGTAAAAGTACGGGCGATAACGTCGCGCTGCTGTTCCGGAGTCAGTGAGTTAAAACGTACCGCATAGCCAGACACGCGAATGGTCAGCTGCGGGTATTTTTCCGGATGTTCAACCGCATCCAGCAGAGTTTCGCGACGCAGAACGTTAACGTTCAGGTGCTGGCCGCCTTCAACGCGGACTTCAGGTTTCACGTCTACCGGAATTTCACGGTATTCGATCTCGCCCAGATTGCTCACCGCAACCACGTCATCTTCAGCAAAACCGGCCTTTGCGCACAGGCAGCGGGCTTCGCCTTTTTCGCTATCCAGCAGCCAGAAAGAGTTCAGCAGGTCGTCGTTTGCAGCTTTAGTAATTTGGATACCAGTAATCATTTTTTGCCTCCCAGGCAGGGTTTGTTCGATTATTGGCCTTCGCGGCCAATTGGTAAAACCATTGTTCTATGAGTGTATATATATCAGCCGGGCACCCAGCATTCTTTGATTTAAATCAACAAAAACCACATCACAAAAGTGGTCATAGCTGGATATTATTGTTTTACATCAAGTTACGCCGTGTCGGACACCAAATAAATTTGTAAATTTTCAATTTTTTTTGCATGAAAAACGGCAATCGCGCGGAGCAAATTTTGTGATGTTGAAAGATGCAGTTAAGCTATGGCGATGACACTTTGCAGGAGAGCAAAATGACCCCCCCATTAACCTGGCATGACGTGCTGGCAGAAGAGAAGCAGCAACCCTGGTTTGTTAATACCCTGAAAACCGTAGCTGAAGAACGCCAATCGGGAATCACCATCTATCCCCCGCAAAAAGATGTCTTTAACGCGTTTCGTTATACGGAGTTAAGCGACGTCAAAGTGGTGATCCTCGGCCAGGATCCTTATCACGGACCCGGGCAGGCGCACGGCCTGGCCTTCTCGGTTCTGCCAGGAATTCAGATACCGCCGTCGCTGCTGAATATGTACAAGGAGCTGGAAGGGACGATACCGGGCTTTCAGCGCCCGACTCACGGTTATCTCGAAAGCTGGGCGCGTCAGGGTGTTTTGCTGCTCAATACCGTATTAACGGTTCGTGCCGGGCAGGCGCACTCGCACGCCAGCCTCGGATGGGAGACCTTTACCGATAAAGTGATTTCATTGATTAACCAGCATCGGGAAGGCGTGGTATTTCTGCTATGGGGTTCGCATGCACAGAAGAAAGGCGCGATAATCGATCGCCAGCGCCACTGCGTGCTCAAAGCGCCGCACCCGTCGCCGCTCTCCGCCCACCGCGGGTTCTTTGGCAGTAATCATTTCGTGCAGGCGAATCAGTGGCTGGCCGAACGCGGCGAAGCGCCGATTGACTGGGTACCCCGGCTGCCGGCTGAAAGCGAATAGCTCTGAAAATGAAAATGCCAGCATTACGCTGGCATTTTGACGCTGAGACAAGGTGTTACGCCTTGTTCTGACGCCACCATTCAGCCAGCAGCACGCCGGTGGCTACGGACACGTTCAGGCTTTCAACGTTACCGGTGCCTTCAATCGCGATGTTCAGATCGGCGCTGGAAATAGCGGCGTCGGAAAGACCGTCACTCTCCTGGCCTAACACCAGCACCATTTTCTTCGGCAGCTCGGCTTTAAACAGCGGAGTCCCGTTATGGCTGGAAGTAGAAACAATCGCGTAGCCCGCTTTACGGAAGCGCTCAAGCGTATCAATGAAGCTGTCGCCCGTAATCGGTTCAACGTGTTCCGCGCCGCCTTCCGCAGTACGAATCGCGGCGCCGGATTCCATAACGCCAGCATCCTGCACCACCACGCCCCTGACGCCAAAGTGCGCGCAGCTGCGCATAATCGCGCCGAGGTTATGCGGGTTACCGACATCTTCCAGCGCCAGAACACAATCTTCAGCATCGGCTTTAGCTACCCACTGCTCAACGGAAGTGCCATGGCGCTTTTTAATCAGGAAGCAAACCCCGCCATGGTGTTCAGTGCCGGACGCTTTCGCCAGCTCGGCTTCATCAACCACGTGATAGGCTTTACGATTCGCCGCCATCCAGCGCAGCGCTTCTTTGAAGCGCGGGGTCACGCTCTGGATAAACCAGGCGCGTACAATGGCGTCCGGACGGCTCTGGAAGAGCGCCTGGCAAGCGTTTTCACCATAGACGCGGGTTTCTTCCGCGCGCTGGCGACGCAGCACTTCAGGATCGATAAAGCTTTTTCCGCTGATCCCGCCGTGATCCGCTTTTACCGGCGCCTCATCACCCGGCGCGCGGGATACGGTACGCCACGGAGAGGAACCCTCACCGCCAAAGCCTTCACGCTTGCGATCGTCACGTTTACGATCGCCACCGCGGCTCTCTTTTTCATCGCGCGCAGGGCGGTTACGACCGTCAACACGAGACTTTCCTGGACGTCCCCCTCCCTTCCCGGTACGCGGGTTATGGGTACGTCGGTCAGAATCATCATCACTGCGGACATACATCACTTTGACCTTGCCGCTTTTATTTTTCAGTTCGTCGTCGCTCATTCATTTTCTCCACCTGCGCTGCGCGAAGCGCGCAGATTACCCGATGTGTCATCACTTAGCCATTATTTCATTTAAAAGCCTGAGTCTATCGTATTCATTGAATAAAACTCATTGTCCTTTATTAGCTGTGCATCGATAATATGTAACATTACAGAAACAAATCGGCCACGTGCCGCGCTGCAACCCATAACCAGAGGTTAGTTATGAATACCGTTTGTGCCAGTTGTCAGGCTCTGAACCGCATCCCCGACGATCGTAGCGCCGATGGCGCGAAATGCGGGCGCTGCGGTCACGATCTTTTTGATGGCGATGTGATCAACGCGACCGGGGCAACGCTGGATAAACTGCTGAAGGACGATCTGCCCGTTGTTGTTGATTTCTGGGCGCCGTGGTGCGGCCCCTGCCGTAACTTTGCGCCAATCTTTGAAGATGTGGCTGAAGAACGCAGCGGTGAAATGCGTTTCGTGAAAGTGAATACCGAGATGGAACGCGAACTGAGCGCTCGCTTCCGCATTCGCAGCATCCCGACCATTATGATGTTTAAAAATGGCGAAGTCATCGACATGCTGAATGGCGCCGTCCCCAAAGCGCCTTTCGATAGCTGGCTAAATGAAGCAGGCCAGCAGTAAACCTCACGGGGCACCGCTTGTGCCCCGTTTTCACCTCTGCGACAATGGCGTTTTTTCTTAGCGATCCCCATGACTGATAACGCCGTCCTCCGCCTTCGCGCCGAACGCCTCGCGCGCGCCACCCGGCCTTTTCTTGCTCGCGGCAACCGCATCCACCGCTGCCAGCGCTGCTTGCTACCGTTGAAACAGTGCCTCTGCGCCACCCTCAACCCGGTTGCCGCTACCAGCCGTTTTTGCCTGGTCATGTTCGATACCGAGCCAATGAAGCCCAGCAATACCGGACGCCTGATTGCCGATATCCTGCCGGATACCGAAGCCTTTCAGTGGTCACGAACCGAACCACCGCAGGCGCTGCTGGATTTAGTCGCCGACCCGCAATATCAGCCGATGGTGGTTTTTCCTGCGTCTTATGCCGACGCAGAGCGTCAGGTTCTTGATTCCCCGCTCCCGGGTAAACCACCGCTGTTTATCATGCTTGATGGCACCTGGCCCGAAGCGCGAAAAATGTTCCGCAAAAGCCCCTGGCTTGACGCGCTGCCGATGATTTCCGTCGATCTGTCGCGCATCTCCGCTTATCACCTCCGGGAAGCGCACGCAGAAGGTCAATACTGTACCGCCGAAGTCGCGATTGCGCTGCTGGATCTGGCGGGGGATAAAACCGCGGCCGCGGCTCTTGGCGATCACTTCAGCTTATTCAGAACGCGCTACCTGGCAGGAAAAAACCAGCATAAGGGCAGTATCACAGCACAACTGATAGAAAACGTTTAAAATCATTCGGTCACTGGGGATCAAAGGAGACCGGTATGAGCCAACGAGGCCTGGAAGCATTGCTGCGGCCAAAGTCGATCGCCGTTATTGGCGCGTCAATGAAACCACAGCGCGCCGGTTATCTGATGATGCGCAACCTGCTGGCTGGCGGGTTTAACGGCCCCGTCCTCCCCGTTACGCCAGCGTGGAAAGCGGTTCAGGGCGTACTGGCCTGGCCTGACGTCGATAGCCTGCCCTTCACGCCCGATCTCGCCGTGCTTTGCACCAACGCCCGCAGAAACCTTGAGCTGCTGGAAGCGCTGGGGCAAAAAGGGTGCAAAACCTGCATCATTCTCTCTTCCATACCCGAACAGTATCCCGCTCTGCTGGAATGTGCCGCCCGCTATCAGATGCGGCTGCTCGGCCCGAACAGTCTTGGCCTGCTTGCGCCGTGGCAGGGTCTTAACGCCAGCTTTTCGCCGGTGCCTATACATCGCGGTAAACTGGCGTTTATTTCGCAATCGGCGGCGGTCTCCAATACTATCCTCGACTGGGCTCAGCAGCGTGAGATGGGTTTCTCTTACTTTATTGCGCTGGGCGATAGCCTGGACATCGACGTTGATGACCTGCTTGATTTCCTCGCTCGCGACAGTAAAACCAGCGCGATTTTGCTCTATCTCGAACACCTCAGCGATGCCCGCCGCTTTGTCTCGGCGGCCCGTAGCGCATCGCGTAATAAGCCGATCCTGGTGATTAAAAGCGGACGCAGTCCGGCTGCGCAGAAGCTCCTGCACGTCAACTCCGGCATGGATCCGGCGTGGGACGCCGCTATTCAGCGCGCAGGCTTATTGCGGGTACAGGATACGCACGAGCTGTTCTCTGCAGTCGAAACCCTCAGCCACATGCGCCCGCTGCGCGGCGAGAAACTGATGATTATCAGCAACGGCGCCGCTCCGGCTGCGCTGGCGCTGGATGAGCTCTGGCTGCGCAACGGCAAACTTGCCGCTCTCAGCGAAGAGACCAGCAGCGCTCTCCGTCAGGCATTACCGGAAACTATCGCTATCGCCAACCCGTTGGATCTCCGCGATGACGCCAGCAGCGAGCATTACCTCAAAGCGCTGAACATATTGCTGGATAGCCATGACTACGATGCGCTACTGGTGATCCATTCCCCCAGCGCTGCCGCGCCGGGGACAGAGAGCGCGCTGGCGCTGATTGACGCTCTGAAGCGTCATCCGCGCGGCAAATACGTTACGGTTCTCACCAACTGGTGCGGTGAGTTCTCTTCACAAGAAGCGCGGCGTCTGTTTAGCGATGCGGGGCTGCCGACCTATCGAACGCCTGAGGGAACGATTACCGCTTTTATGCACATGGTGGAGTACCGGCGTAACCAGAAACAGCTCAGGGAAACTCCGGTCCTGTCAGATTCGTTAACCACTAACACTGCCGAAGCGCACAGCCTGCTGCAACGCGCAATGAATGAAGGCGCAACGTCGCTGGATACCCATGAAGTGAGCCCCGTGCTGCGCGCTTACGGTATTCATACTCTGCCAACGTGGATTGCCGCCGATAGCGCCGAGGCTGTACATATCGCCGAGCAGATTGGCTACCCCGTCGCTCTGAAGCTACGCTCGCCCGATATTCCGCATAAGTCGGAAGTTCAGGGGGTTATGCTTTATCTGCGCACGGCAACCGAGGTACAGCAGGCCGCGGATGCGATCTTCGATCGCGTCAAAATGACCTGGCCTCAGGCGCGTATTCACGGGCTACTGGTGCAAAGCATGGCTAATCGCGCCGGAGCGCAAGAGCTGCGGGTTGTGGTTGAGCACGATCCGGTTTTTGGGCCGCTGATCATGCTGGGAGAAGGCGGCGTCGAATGGCGGGCTGAGGGTCAGGCCGCCGTCGCGCTCCCGCCGCTGAATATGAACCTTGCGCGCTACCTCGTTATCCAGGCCATCAAAAGTAAAAAAGTGCGCGGGCGCAGCGCGCTGCGCCCGCTTGATATACCCGGCCTGAGCCAGCTACTGGTACAGGTATCAAATTTGATCGTCGACTGCCCGGAAATACAGCGCCTGGATATTCACCCTCTTCTGGCTTCCGGCCACGAGTTCACCGCGCTTGACGTCACGTTAACGCTCGCCCCTTTCACCGGCGACAGCGAAAGCCGCCTCGCCATACGCCCTTATCCACAGCAGCAGGAGGAGTGGGTGGTGATGAAGAATGGCGAACGCTGCCTTTTCCGTCCCATACTCCCGGAAGATGAGCCGCAGCTGATGGCCTTTATCGCTCAGGTCACAAAGGAAGATCTCTATTATCGTTACTTCAGCGAAATCAACGAATTTACCCATGATGATTTAGCCAATATGACGCAGATCGACTACGATCGAGAAATGGCCTTTGTTGCTGTGCGCACCACGGCCGAGGGGGATGAGATCCTCGGCGTGACGCGGGCGATCTCCGACCCGGATAATATCGATGCCGAGTTTGCCGTCCTGGTGCGCTCCGACCTGAAAGGTATGGGTTTAGGCCGCAAGCTCCTGGAAAAGCTGATTGCCTATACGCAAAACCACGGCCTGCAGCGGCTGAATGGTATTACCATGCCGAATAATAAAGGCATGATCGGCCTTGCCAGAAAGCTAGGATTCTCGGTTGATATTCAGCTTGAAGATGGGATTGTCAGTTTGTCTCTACAGCTTGTACCTGAGCAATTACAAACGGCTGGCCGCAATTGTTGACTACTTTAACGGGCAGTAATGGTATTATTGCCCGCTTACGTCGTCTGCATGGTACAGAAGACCCTTCAATAAACAGAGAAGAAACGCACTGTGATGTTGTCAAAATTTAAACGCAATAAACATCAACAACACCTTGCCCAACTCCCTAAGCTTTCTCAGTCAGTTGATGATATCGAGTTCTTTTACGCTCCGGCAGATTTTCGGCAAGCGTTACTGGCCAGGATAGCTCAAGCCACCCAGCGTATTTGTATCATTGCGCTTTATCTGGAACAGGATGATGGCGGCAAAGGAATTTTGCAGGCGCTATACGACGCTAAGCGTCAGCGTCCAGAATTAGATGTGCAGGTGCTGGTCGACTGGCATCGCGCCCAGCGCGGACGTATTGGCGCCGCGGCGTCAAACACCAATGCCGACTGGTACTGCCGCATGGCTCAGGAAAACCCCGGTGTCGACATCCCGGTTTATGGCGTTCCGGTCAATACCCGGGAAGCGCTCGGCGTTCTCCATTTCAAAGGCTTTATCATTGATGACAGCGTGCTCTACAGCGGCGCCAGTCTGAATGACGTTTACCTGCATCAGCACGATAAGTATCGCTATGACCGCTACCAGTGCATTCGCAACGGTAAAATGGCCGATGTGATGTTTGACTGGGTTGAGAATAACCTGGTGCAAGGGCGTGGAGTTAACCGCCTTGACAGGGCCGATCGGCCAAAAAGTCCGGAAATCAAAAATGACATCCGTCAGTATCGCCAGGAGCTCCGCGATAGCGGCTATCATTTTCTCGGCAATGCTGATGAAGATCAGCTGTCGGTTACCCCTTTAGTTGGTCTGGGGAAGACCAGCCTGCTGAATAAAACCATTTTCCATCTGATGCCCTGCGCTGAGCATAAGCTGACTATCTGTACCCCTTATTTCAACCTGCCCGCTCTGCTAGTGCGTAATATCATTCAACTGCTACGCAGCGGGAAGAAAGTTGAAATTATTGTTGGTGATAAAACCGCTAATGATTTCTATATACCGGAAGATCAGCCGTTTAAAATTATCGGCGCGCTGCCCTACCTTTATGAAATCAATCTGCGGCGCTTTCTGAGCCGACTACAGTATTATGTCAACACCGATCAGCTGATTGTCCGTTTATGGAAGGACGACGATAACAGCTACCACCTGAAAGGCATGTGGGTTGATGACGAATGGATGCTGCTGACCGGCAACAACTTGAACCCGCGCGCCTGGCGCCTGGATTTAGAGAACGCGATTCTTATCCACGACCCGAAACATCAGCTTGGCGCAATGCGTGAAAAAGAGCTCAATCTCATCCGCAAACATACTACGATCGTTCAGCATTATCGCGATTTGCAAAGTATTGCCGATTACCCGATAAAGGTACGCAAACTGATCAGGCGTCTGCGACGTATTCGAATCGACCGTCTTATCAGCCGTATTCTCTGAATTCTCGCCCCGCCCAGCGGGGCTTTTTCTGGAATTAGTATGCGCGTCATCATGCTTATTGTCCCACTATTATTACTGACCGGCTGCAGCCATATGGCTAATGATGCATGGAGTGGCCAGGATAAAGCCCAACACTTCCTCGCCTCAGGCATGCTTTCCGCCGCAGGCAACGAATATGCCCAACATCAGGGCTATAGCCGCGACCGTAGTGCCGCCATTGGCTTTATGTTTTCCGTAAGTTTAGGGGCATCGAAGGAGCTATGGGACAGCCGCCCATCCGGGAGCGGCTGGAGCTGGAAGGATTTCGCCTGGGATGTGGCAGGTGCCACTACCGGCTATGCGGTATGGCAGCTGGCACATCAGTAAGCCTACAAACGTAGACCCTTGCCTTTACGATGTAGCGTCAGGGACACCAGGAATGCGATCGCTCCCATTACGGTCACGTACCAGTAAAAAGCGTGCTCAATTCCTGCCGATTTTAACGACAGCGCGACGTACTCAGCCGAGCCGCCAAATAGCGCATTCGCCACCGCATAAGATAGCCCAACCCCCAGGGCGCGTACCTGTGCCGGAAACATTTCAGCCTTCAGAATTCCGCTAATTGAGGTATAAAAGCTCACTATCAGCAGGGCACATATTACTAAAGCAAATGCCGCATACGGCGAACTCACGTTCTGTAATGCATTGAGAATCGGGACAGTAAAGACGGTAACAAGTACGCCAAAACAGAGCATTGAGGTCCGGCGGCCAATCTTATCCGAGAGCGCGCCAAAAAGCGGCTGAACCAGCATATAAACAAATAAAGCCGCGGTCATAATCATGCTGGCGGTACCCGCCGTCATGCCAGCGGTGTTGACCAGATATTTCTGCATATAGGTTGTAAAGGTATAAAAGCTTAATGAACCTGCGGCAGTGAATCCGAGCACCATGATAAATGCCTTGCGGTTACGCCATAATCCTTTAAACGATCCCGCTTCTTTTAACGCGCGAGTTTCCTGTTTTGAGGTTTCGTCCAACTGGCGGCGCAGCCACAGGGCAACGATGGCTAATACTGCGCCGAGAGCGAAGGGGATCCGCCATCCCCACGCATGCAGCGCCTCATCGCTGAGGATCTGTTGTAACGCAACAACAACAAGTACAGCCAGAAGTTGGCCGCCAATCAGCGTGACGTACTGAAATGAGGCATAGAAGCCTTTTTTACCTTCTACGGCAACTTCGCTCATATAGGTAGCGCTGGTACCGTATTCTCCACCAACGGACAGACCCTGGAATAAACGAGCCAGCAATAGCAGAGCCGGAGCCCAGGTCCCTATCGTTGCATAACCCGGCAAGCAGGCAATCACCAGAGAACCAAAACACATCATGCAAACAGAGATAAGCATGGAGGTTTTACGTCCACGGCGATCGGCAATACGCCCGAATATCCAGCCCCCGATCGGACGCATCAGAAAACCAGCAGCGAAGACCCCTGCAGTTTGTAACAATTGCGTAGTGGTGTTGCCAGAAGGAAAGAAGATGTGCGCAAAGTAGAGTGAGCAAAATGAATAGACGTAGAAATCAAACCATTCAACCAAATTCCCTGATGATGCCCCTACGATTGCCCATATACGACGCCGGGTATCACCGTGATCCTGGGATTCACGTTCGCTAATACTGCTTTCTGTCATTGTAATTCTGCTCCAGCAAAGACTGCAATCTGCTGTGTTGGATGACCCAACTCACTCAGACAAATTAATTAGTAAACCAAATGTTATATAATTGTTATTATTTTATATGTGATAAATATCACATTTTATTTCTTACTGTGGCGATTCAAGATTAACGCGAACGGACAGGCTGGGATGAAGTGAAATATGAGGGTAAGTCCCTCTGGACAGGCTTTTATATTACAAGGAAGGAGGGGAACGCATGGCTGGCCGGGACGATTTTGCTTATCTGAAACGCAAAAAGCCCATCCGTCAGGATGGGCTCTTCACTTAATTGATGCCTGGCAGTTCCCTACTCTCACATGGGGAGACCCCACACTACCATCGGCGCTACGGCGTTTCACTTCTGAGTTCGGCATGGGGTCAGGTGGGACCACCGCGCTAGTGCCGCCAGGCAAATTCTGTTATCTGTATCAGGCTGAAAATCTTCTCTCAAATCCGCCAAAACATCTTCGGCGTTGTAAGGTTAAGCCTCACGGTTCATTAGTACCGGTTAGCTCAACGCATCGCTGCGCTTACACACCCGGCCTATCAACGTCGTCGTCTTCAACGTTCCTTCAGGACTCTCAAGGAGTCAGGGAGAACTCATCTCGGGGCAAGTTTCGTGCTTAGATGCTTTCAGCACTTATCTCTTCCGCATTTAGCTACCGGGCAATGCCATTGGCATGACAACCCGAACACCAGTGATGCGTCCACTCCGGTCCTCTCGTACTAGGAGCAGCCCCCCTCAATTCTCCAGCGCCCACGGCAGATAGGGACCGAACTGTCTCACGACGTTCTAAACCCAGCTCGCGTACCACTTTAAATGGCGAACAGCCATACCCTTGGGACCTACTTCAGCCCCAGGATGTGATGAGCCGACATCGAGGTGCCAAACACCGCCGTCGATATGAACTCTTGGGCGGTATCAGCCTGTTATCCCCGGAGTACCTTTTATCCGTTGAGCGATGGCCCTTCCATTCAGAACCACCGGATCACTATGACCTGCTTTCGCACCTGCTCGCGCCGTCACGCTCGCAGTCAAGCCAGCTTATGCCATTGCACTAACCTCCTGATGTCCGACCAGGATTAGCTGACCTTCGTGCTCCTCCGTTACTCTTTAGGAGGAGACCGCCCCAGTCAAACTACCCACCAGACACTGTCCGCAACCCGGATAACGGGCCCACGTTAGAACACCAGCCATTAAAGGGTGGTATTTCAAGGATGGCTCCATGCAGACTGGCGTCCACACTTCAAAGCCTCCCACCTATCCTACACATCAAGGACCAGTGTTCAGTGTCAAGCTATAGTAAAGGTTCACGGGGTCTTTCCGTCTTGCCGCGGGTACACTGCATCTTCACAGCGAGTTCAATTTCACTGAGTCTCGGGTGGAGACAGCCTGGCCATCATTACGCCATTCGTGCAGGTCGGAACTTACCCGACAAGGAATTTCGCTACCTTAGGATGGTTATAGTTACCACCGCCGTTTACCGGGGCTTGAATTCACCGCTTC
>OBXK01000479.1_pt1 | contig 13119 bp, 10 predicted proteins | sample 1501371 | NCBI WGS metagenome assembly OBXK01 (sample SAMEA2580154, study PRJEB22360) | human gut metagenome | biome: human gut; feature: human-associated habitat; material: faeces | place: Denmark | collected 2008/2010
GGCGCAGCCCGCTTTTCGACTCATGCAACACGCTCGCACATTTAGGTCTAATACTTTCCCCGAGAAGTGAACGAGCAAAATCGAGCCCCCGGAGCATCGACACTTTATGGGAGCCATTTCCTGCAGTTTCATTGAGATTTTCCTGCGGTTTTGGCGTCAAAAAGTGTGGATGCTTCGGGGGTCCAAAATAGGTCGTTCACTTCGCGGAAAAGTATTCAACTTCGTTTTCGCGCAGACACGAATCCAGCCGCCACAACGCAAAACGGGGCCCGCGCGCAGCGCAGACCCCGTCAAAAAAGATAATTTCCGGTACCTAGTACTGCTCGATGCCCATGTAGCGACGAACCTCGGGGCTGTGGTCGAAGACCTTGCCGCGGGCGGCGCGCAGCTCGCAGCTCATCGCATAGAAGAAGATCGGCTCCAGGAACGAACGCACGGTGGCGGGCACCTCGCCCACGCCGTACTCGAGCGCATCGAGCACCATGACCGTGTCGGTGTGCGTGTTGAGGAACGCCAACGCGCGCTCCTCCATGGGGCGGCACTCGCCCGATCCGAGCTGCACAAAGTAGAACACGCCGGGCTCGGTGGCCTCAAACGGGCCGTGGAAGTACTCGCCGGAGTGGATGTAGCAGCAGTGCTGCCACTGCATCTCCATGAGCGAGCAGATGGCCATGGCGTAGGTCTGGCTAAAGTTGGGTCCGGAACCCAGAATATAGAAGAACTTATGCTGCTGGCAGAGCTCGGCAAAGCGATCGCCCAGCTCGGCGTTGACTTTCTCGCGGGCAGCGGGCAGCAGGGCATCCATCTGCTTAAGGCCGGCGTACATGTCGGCAAGCGCCTCGTAACCCTCCTGCTGGTCGAGCAGTTCGGCGGCGATCAGAGCGCCGATGCCCTGCGGTACCTCGGCCTGCGGCACGCCTTCGCCCCACGGATAGACCCAGGTGGTCCACTTGCCGTTGTCGATCTTTGAGCCCTCGCAGTCGGTCATGGCCACAACCTCAGCACCGGCGGCCAGCGCTATCTCGCAACCGTCGACGACCTCCTGCGTGTTGCCGCTGTGGCTGCAGGCGATGACGAGCGACTTCTCGCCAAGACTCTTGGGAGCCATCAGGCAAAACTCGCGCGCCGTGTAGACCGTCGAGGTAAACGTGGTTGCCTCGCGCTTGAGCAGCTCGTTGGCCGGCATCAGGTCGATCATCGAACCGCCGCAGGCGATCCAAAAGACGTTCTCAATCTTGCCCTTGCGCTCGATAATTTCCTGAACCAGATCATGTGCGTTCACGGTGATGTTCCTCCTTGTGTGGCGGCTTTGAACGACGACAGCTCGTACCTGCGGTCGTTCTATGTTGTCCTATTTATAGCACGCACGACGATGCACGTGAAGTCATTTCACCAAATTTGTTCTATGTTGTTCTATCTATGGACGTTAGATGTCGAACACGTAGCGCGAGCCCACGATCTTTTGGCGTCCGAGCAGCAGGGGCCGCCCGTCCGCATCGGTAAAGTATGCCTCCATATAGAAGAGCGGCTCGCCGACCGGCACCTCCAGCAGCGAGGCCGCCTGAGCATCGGCAAGCGCAATCTCCACCGTACAGGGGTCGGACTTGAGCGGCGCGCGGCCCGAATGCTCGGCAACGAGCGCAAAGATGGAATTGTCCGTGAGGTCCTTGTCGGCAAGCGTCTGCAGATAGGGATGGTCGGCCAGCACAAAGGCGTTGTTCTCGAGCATGACGGGCACGCCATCTGCCGTGCGCACGCGCTCGACCACGATGAGCTCGCAGCCGGGTTCCACCCCAAAAAACGCCGCGTCCTCGCGCGTCGCCGCAACCACCGTGCGCGACACCAGACGTGCTCCGGCCACCATGTCGTTGGCGGCGCAACCCTCGGAAAAGCTCTGAACGTCACCCTTCTGGACAATCTTGCGTTTGAGCTTAGGCGCACACACAAACGTGCCCCTCCCCTGCTGGCGGTTGAGATACCCCGCGCGCGACAGCTCCTCGACGGCGCGGCGCACGGTGATGCGTCCCACGCCGTAGTACTTCGCGAGCTCCATCTCGGAAGGAATGCGCGAGCCGGATGCGTACACGCCGCGCGCGATCTCGCCCTTTAGGTCGTCCATAACCTGCTGGTACAGCGGCACGGCGGACACCTCAGTGCGCTCGGTTTTATCGTCGGATGCCATCATTACGCTCCATCCCGTGCATGCTCGGACTCAAACTCTTCAATCGCCGCCATAAACTGCTCGCCAAAGGCATCGGCCTTTTTCTCGCCAATACCGTTGACCTGGATAAGCTCGTCGCGTGTCTGAGGTCGTAGGCGGCACAGGCCGCGCAGGGCCTTGTCAGAGAAGACCATGTACGGCGCCATCTCCAGCTCGGTCGAAATCTCCTTGCGCAGGGCACGCAGGCGCTCGAACAGCTCGGCATCGTCACCCACGCGCGGGCGCTGATCTAGCTCGGCCTCCTCACGCAGCAGATCCACCGCGCGGCGGGCACGGGCCGAGGCCTTGCGCTTGGACGCACGACGCTTGACGGTAAAGGCAAACGCCTCATCCTCGACCTCGGTGGCACGCGGGCCCAGCCCCACGACCGGGTACTGCCCCTGCGAGGTAGCCAGATAACCGCGGCCGCACAGCTGGCCGATGATGTCCTTGATACGCCCGACCGATTCGCTCGACAGCTCACCGTAGCCGCGGTCCTCGTCCAGATGCATCTGGCGAATGCGCTCGGTGTTGCCGCCGTGGAGCACGTCGGCGATGAGCGACTTGCCAAAGCGCATGGGTCGCGTGGCCACATAGCGCACAGCGGCGCGGGCCATATCGGTGACGTCCTCGACCTCGAACTGCGTGAGGCAGTTGCTGCAGTTGCCGCAGCCCTCGGCCTCGTCCGTGGCGGTGGCGCCCGCACCAGCCGCGGCAGCATGCTCGGCCGCGGCCTCGTCGCCAAAGTAGCGCAACATATATTCGCGCAGGCAGCCGGTGGTATTGCAATAGCCCTCCATCTGGCTGAGCAGACGATATCGATTCTGGAGCGCCCACGCGCGCTGCTCGTCGTCAAGCGCCTCATCGGCGGCATCGCCGCGGTCGATTAAAAAGCGGCGCATGCGAAAATCGTTACCGTTCCACAGCAAGTGGCAGCTTGCCGGGTCGCCATCGCGACCGGCGCGACCTGCCTCTTGGTAGTAGGCCTCGATGCTCTCGGGCACGTTGTTATGAATCACGTAGCGCACGTTGGGCTTGTCGATACCCATGCCAAAGGCATTGGTGGCAACCATCACCTGAATATCGTCGTCGATAAAGGCGCGCTGGCTTTGACGACGGGCGTCGTTGCCCATGCCGGCATGGTAGCGGCCAACGCGAATGCCGCTGGGGCCCAGCGCCCCGGCAAGCTCGCCCGCCAGCGCATCGACCGTCTTGCGGGTCGAGCAATACACGATGCCGCTCTCGCCCGAATGCGCAATCACATAGTCGCGCACCCAGGCGGTCTTGGCCTTGTCGCCCATCTCCTCGCAACCAAAGTAGAGGTTCTTGCGATCGAAGCCCGTCACCACCGTCGCGGGGTTTTGCAGGCCGAGCATCTGCTGAATGTCCGCGCGCACACGCTCGGTCGCCGTAGCGGTAAAGGCTGCCACGATAGGGCGCTGCGGCAGGGAATCGATGAACTCGCGAATCTGCAGGTAGGCGGGGCGGAAATCCTGGCCCCATTGGCTCACGCAGTGGGCCTCGTCAATGGCCACGAGCGGCACGCCAATGCCGCCGTCCGCCGCGGCCTCCTGCGCAAAGGCCAAAAAACGCGGCTCAAGCAAGCGCTCGGGCGCCACGTACATAAGCTGATAGCGGCCCTCGCGCGCCCGCTTGAGCACGGTGTTTTGCTGGGCCGGGGTAAGGCTAGAGTTGAGATAGCTGGGTCGCGCACCCGCCGCGAGCAACGCACGGGTCTGGTCCTCCATAAGCGACAGCAGCGGACTCACCACAAAGGTGATGCCGGGCAGCATGAGCGCGGGCACCTGGTAGCAAATGGACTTGCCGGCGCCCGTGGGCATAACACCCAACGCATCGCGACCGGCAAGGATCGCATCGACCATGCGGTCCTGTCCCGGGCGAAACGAGGTGTAGCCAAAATGGGCGCCGAGCGTGTCGAGCGCCATCTGCTGCATGCTATCGGTCATGGTTTCCTAACGTTCAAGTCATCTGCCGCCGATTATACGCCGCCACGCGGACCGGTGCCGCGCCGCCATCGGCCACGGGCAACGTAATCCAAGGCGAACGAGCGTGGATTTTTGGACACTTTCCTGATGAGCGTGGATAATCTCCCACTTTGGACCCACCATTGAGCCAAAAACGGGAGATTATCCACGCTCATTCTGTGGGTAGTCGTTGGGAACCTTCTTGAATGACCAGTCGTTTAAGAACGTCCTCAATGACTAAGGAGTGTCCCCGGGTGCCGACAGAAAAGGAACGTCCCCAAGTACCGGCCCAGCAACGCCGATGTTTTGGCAACGACAGCGAAAGCCCGCCAGAGCGAGCAAGGTGCCTTGAAACGAGGCGGCATTGACCTTCTGGTCATGCCGCCGAAGTTGAAAGGCAGATTGCCGCTCTGGCGGGCTTGCAGCGTCGAGCCGTTACGCGGTTTGGTAAAACCGCGTAACTTACATGACCATAACGTAGCGGCTACCCACGTAGTACTGCTTACCCATCAGGACCGGCTCGCCATTGGGACCGGTAAAGCTGGCACGCAGATTGAGCAGTGGATCGTGCGGGGCAATGCCCAACTCGGCCGCCTGCTCGGTATTGGCACGAACGGCCTCGACCGTGCGGTAGCCAACCGAGACAATCGGCGTTCCGCCAACACGCTCGACCTCGGCAAAAATCGACTTGTCCTCAAGATCGGCCGTCAACAGCTCACGGTAGGCGTCAAACGGCACAAAGATGTTCTCCTCAAAGATGGGCTCGCCGTCGGCTGTGCGCACGCGCTTAATATGCAGCAGCAGCGCGTCCTTTTGCAGGCCAAAGAACTCCATCTCGTTTTGACGTGCCGGCACAATCTGGCGATCGACCACATGCGCGCCCGCCTTCATGCCGTTGCTGGCACACAGCGCGGTAAACGTCTGCAGCGTCGAAGCGTGGAACTGACGATTGATGTGCGGCGTGGAGACAAAGGTACCACGGCCCTGCTGCTTAACCAGGTAGCCATCGGAGCACAGCTCCTCGACGGCGCGGCGCACCGTAATGCGGCTCACGTCGTACTGCTCGGCCAGCTCAAGCTCGGACGGAATACGCTCCTTGGGTGCATAAACACCTTTCTCGATCGCATCCTTGATCTCGTCGTAAATCTGCTGGTAAAGCGGTGCATTTTTGGGCGCGGGCATATCTGATCACTCTTATCGAAATATCAAAATAACTAATACATATATAACGTCTAGTTTCATGTTACCTCATATTGATAAAACGATACACCCTCCCTACCAAAAAGCGACAGCTTCATTTTGGTAGGTTTTACCTGGGCAAACGAGAGCCCCTCGAAAGCAACGAGGCTTTCGAGGGGCTCATTCGGATGGACTACGCTTGGCCGGCAAAATGCCAAAACCCTACTTCCCGTCATCCTGCTGCAGGCTGTCCTGCTCGCAGAGGTGCGCCCGCCTGCTGGCCATACGTGCGGGCTTGTCGGGATCGGGTACGGCCGTGGGCATGGGCTCGTCGACATGACCACCCCACCAGCCGCCCACAAAGTTGAGCGTGTGGAACACGTTGATCACGGCGCCGGGATCAATGTCGCACACCAGCTTGATAATGTCCTGGCTCTCGTAGGTCGAGACAACGGCATGCAGCAGGTACATCTTTTCGCGGCTGTATCCGCCGATGACCTCGGCGCAGCTAATGCCGTGCTGAAAATGGTCAACATAGGCGGTCATGACCTCGTCTGCCTTGCGCGTCGTGATCTGCAGCGTCACGCGGTCGTAGCGACGATAGAAACTGTCGATGGTCTTGGTCGAAATAAACTGGAACACGATGGAGTACGCCGCCTTGTCCCAGCCAAACATAAAGCCAAAGATCGCCAGGATAAAGCAGTTGAAACCAAAGATGACGCCCCAGATAGTCTTGCCCGTGTGGTTGGAGACCCACAGCGCGATAAAGTCGGTGCCGCCGGTGGATGCGCCGGACTTGAGCGCGATGGCAGCGCCCAGACCCGAGACCACGCCGCCAAAAATGATGAGCATGATCTTGTCGCCCAAAAACGGCGCAAAGTGAAAGACGTTGAGGAACAGCGACGAGAGCACGACCTGCATCATCGAGAAGATGACGAAGCGCTTGCTAATGCCGCTCCAGCATAGGAGCGCCACGGGGATGTTGAGCGCGAGCATACCGAGCGAGATGTCGATATGAACGCCACCCAGCGAAGTAACGCGATCGAGTAGGACCGCGACGCCGGTAAGACCGCTCGGAAGCAGGTCGGCGGGCTGAATGAACGCCTGGATCAGAAATGTCTGAAGAACGGCGGAAATGGTGACCGCCACGGCAGTAATGGCGCGGCGGACGATGGTGAGGCGGCCGAGCACGAGCACTCGGTCCGTGAGCTGATCGATGGCGTTCGCCACGTAGGCTCCCTTCGAAGGCAGATATAGTTGTGGGGCATGCCCGCGATTGTAGCATGGAGCGAGAGGAGGCGCTTTAATTCGCCCTCTCTCGACAACCAAAGCGGAACCAGCAACCCCACGACCAAAGGCCCAAATTACAAGTGAGTAGACTTTACGCGACCTGTAGAGCACATCCAAAACCGCCACCCCTGTGACCTGCTGTTTTACTAGAGCAGATGCGCTTTGTGCTCGGCCTGCGCCAAAAAGTCTACTCACTTAGCCCGAATCGAAGCCAAACAAATCAAAATCGAAACCAAATTGAGCCAGTCCGCAGCAAAAGATGCGTGAACCAGTGCTTCTCGCGGTGGTTTTAGCGTCAACTGCCTTCAAAAAAGTCGCCCCAATAAAAACCACCACAAAGGTGCCTGTCCCCTTTGTGGTGGTTTTGCTGCTAGATGGCAGATAGGATGTCGGTCAGGTTGTCGATGACAACGTCGGCGGCAGACTGGTCCAGGTTGACGCCCTCGTGCGGGCGCAGCGCCAGGACGCGGGCGCCGGAACGTTTGCCAGCCTCGATCCCCAAAGGCGAATCCTCGATAACCAGGCACTCGGCAGGCTCCACCCCCAGCGCCTCCATGGCACGCAGGTAGATCTCGGGGTCGGGCTTAAACGCACTGCACTCGTGGCCGCTGATGGTGTAGTCCAGCACGTCGGCGATACCGGCAATCTCCACCAGCTCGTCGATCAGCTCGCGATAGGACGAGCTCGCGATAGCGCACTTCACGCCACGCTCGTGCAGCTCGTGCATCACCGGCTCCGTCTGCTTGTTGAGCAGCTCGGCATACGGAACGGGATGGTCCGGGCTATAAACCTGCTTGTACTCCACGCGCAGGCGCTCGCGCAGCTCAACATCGTCGGGCACCAGCGCCTCCCAAATGGCAGGCTCGTTAGACCCCGAAAGATCGGGAATCTCGTCAAAGTGGAACCCCTTCTCTTCCATAAACGCCACGCGGCGACGGTTGTAGAACCACTCGGTATCGACCAGCACGCCGTCCATGTCAAACAGCACTGCCTTGATCATACGCATCTCCTCCCACCTGCCAAAAAGGGACAGGTTTATTTTGGTAGGTTTTATCTTGGGTTTTGCGACGCGACGGATACGCCCTCCCCAGAGCAAAAAAGGGGACGGGGCGCAAACCCCATCCCCTCTCAATCAACCCGTAAGGTCTACTTACTTGTGATTAGTAAGAAAGCTTCCACATGTAGCGACGCATGGTCAGCGGGTGCTGACGGGCCTCGGCGATCTGGTTGCCGTACTCGCGCATAACGGCGAGGTGCAGCAGCGGGTTGAAGTAGGTGACAACGCTCGCGGGCACGGCGTCAGCCAGGCCGTAGTCCTTGGAGTCGATCAGAGCGACCTTGGCGCCCATGCGCTCAAGGAAGGTGAGGGCGCGGGCGTCCATCGGACGGGTAGCGCCATCGGACATGAGGAAGACGTAGGGCTTACCCTCGGTGGAAACCTCGAACGGGCCATGGAAGTACTCGCCGGTGTTGTAGGCAGCGGCGTCGATCCACTGCATCTCGGTGAACAGGAAGGCGGCGTTAGAGTAAGCCATCTTCTCGGAGGCACCGGAAGCCATGAAGTAGATCATCTTGTCGTCCTTGAAGTCCTCGGCGAACTTCTTGGCGAGCTTCTTGCAGTGCTGAGCGGCGTTCTCGCAGAGCTCGAAGACGTTGGTGAGGCCGGTGATCATGTCCTCGTAGTGGTCATAGCCCTCGGTCTGCTGAAGGATCTCGAGAGCAAGAGCGATGGCATAGCCGGGCTTCTCGCACTTGGCAGCGTAGTTGGCGTGGAAGCCGTGAACGATAACGTGGTCGGCGTCGACGGTCAGAGCGGAGCCAGCCTTGTTGGTGAGGGAGACGACCGGGCAGTTGTGCTTCTTGGCGGTCTTGTTGGCCTCGACGGTCTCGGGCGTGGAGCCACCGAGGGAGCAGGTGATCACGAAGGTGTGCTCGTTGACCCAGGAGGGCGTGTCATAGTTGAACTCGTTAGCGGTGAAGATCTGAACGTTCAGCTTGTCCGTGTTGTTGGCCAGGAAGTACTTGGCGGGGTAAAGGTCGGACATGGAGGCACCGCAGCCGACGAAAGCGACGCTGTGGATCTCGTGGTTGGACAGGACGTCAGCGACGATCTGCTTAGGGAGGTTAAGGTCGATCTCGTACATCTGACACATTCCTTTCGATTTTTGCGGCGCCACATTGCCGGGCGCTCGCAGGGTTACCGTGGTTTGGACCGAGTCGCCGGCCCGTTAAGGATGCGACAAAGGGACTGTCTCATTGTCGCATTTTAGGGATGGAAGCCTGCCTGGGGTATGGGATGCCAGGCAGGCCCCCGGGGGAAAGCGGTTAAGCGCTTGGTCGCGACTAGGCCAGGATGCCGGCCGCGGAGAGGGCGATGCCGCCCACGATGGCGATCACGAGAAGCCAACCGGTGTTGACGTTCTTCTTGATGAGCCAGTACATAAGGCCGGTGAGGCCAAGGGAGATCATCTGGGGCATCATGCCGTCCAGGATGTCCTGGATAACGACGGTGCCCTCAGCGAACTGCAGCGGGGTGGTGGCGCCAATCAGCGTAGCGATCATGCCGCCCACGGACATAAGGCCCACGATGCCGCAGACATACATGAGCTTCTCCATGAGGTCGCCGCCCTGAAGCTTGCTCAGGTACTCGTGGCCGCCCTGATAGCCCATCTTGGCTGCGAACCAGGTGATCAGCACAGAGGGGACGATGGAGATGAGCATGGCCAGGATCGGGCCCATGATGGAGCCCTGCTGAGCCAGCTGAACGCCCAGGCCAAAGGCGATGACGCGGATGGTGCCCTGGAAGAAGGAGTCACCGATGCCGGAAAGCGGACCCATGAGGGAGGTCTTGACCGCGTTGATCGAATCGGGATCGAAGTTCTCGGGATCCTTGGCGTACTCCTCCTCCATGGAGGCGGCGAGGCCCAGGATGAAAGCGCTCGTCTGCGGGGTGCAGTTGTAGAACGCCATGTGACGGTGGTAAGCCTCTTTCTTAGCAGCGAGCTGCTTGGGGTCGGACTCATCCGGATAGAGGCGATCAAGCGTGGGAACCATGCCGTAGAGGAAGCCCATGTTCATCTGACGCTCGTAGTTCCAAGAGGCCTGGATGGCCCAGGAGCGCCAGAAGAACTGGCTGACCTTCTTGTTCAGGGACACGTCCTTGGTTGCGGTTGCCATAGTGTGTTCCTCCTTAGTCTTCGTCGTCTTCGAGCGGATCGTAGTCGGAATCGACACCGGCGGCTGCATGGGAACCGTTGAACTTGAAGCCCATGAAGACGACAGCCAGGCACACACCGATCAGAGCGACCGCGATGACGGACAGGTTGAGGTAAGCGGCGAGCAGGAAACCGATGAACAGGAACGGAGTCATACCCTTCTTGATCATCATGGTGAGCAGCAGGGCCAAGCCGTAGGCGGTCATGATCTTGGTCGAAACGTTAAGACCAGTGGACAGCCACTCGGGAACCATGTTGACGATGGCCTGGACCAGGTCGGTGCCAACAAAGACGGCGAGGAAGATCGGCAGGAAGTACATGACGGCGTACAGACCGGAGCCGGCGCAGATGTGCATGCGGTAGGCGGTCTTGAACTTTCCGTTATCGATCGCGCTATCTGCCACATGGGTGAGGGCGGCGATGATGGAACGGAACACGATGCCGAGGAGCTGACCCAGGACGGCGACCGGGATGGCGATCGTCATGGCGGTCTCGGCGGAAGCATCGGTCAGGCACGCAAAGGCAGCGGCCACGATGCCGCCCAGGACCATATCGGGCGGAACGGCGGCGCCGACCTGCACCAGGCCCATGGACACGAGCTCGACGGCGGCACCGACGGCAAGGCCGGTGGGCACATCGCCCAGCAGCAGGCCGACGAGCGTAGCGCCAACGAGGGGCTGCTCGAAGTTAAGACGACCGAGCAGGCGGGAGTCCCACATGCAGAACACGCCGACGAGGCCGACGAGCACCGCACTGATGAACGTATTCATACCCTTCTCCTTTCAGTCAGGCAAAAGCCTGGTTGATTACAGCTTGGCGTCGATGTCGACGCTCTGATACGTAGGGGTCTGCTGGACGTAGAGCTTAATGCCCATGTCGAGCAGCTGGTTGACGTCGGCCTTCTGGGCGGCGTCGAGGAAGACGGAGCTGTCCTTGCCGCCGACCTGATCGGCACCGTCGTGGTTGGCGGTGGCGCCCAGGTTGATGGCGTCGAGCTTGTAGCCCTGGCAGAACTGCAGCATCTCGGCAGTGTTGCCAAAGACGAACATGACGCGCTCGCCGAGGGTGTTGAGCTTGTCCATCTTGGCGAGAGCACGCTCGACGGTGAAGACGTTCAGGCGCACGCCCTGAGGCTTGGCCAGCTTAAGAGCGCCCTTCTTGATGTCATCGTTGGCGGCAGCGTTGTCGACGACGATGATGCGCTCGGCCTGAACCTTGGTGGTCCAGGTAAAGACGACCTGGCCGTGCAGCAGACGGTAGTCAAGACGTGCGAGGACGATCTTGGCGGGACCGGAGCTGTGACGGGGCGCCTTGGCCTTCTTGGCGGGAGCCGCAGCAGCCTCGACCGGTGCGTTGGGGTTGGTCAGACCGGTGCGGGCCTCGTTGATGAGGGCCGCGAGCTCGGCACCCTTGATGGGGGCGGGGCTCATAGCGAGCGTCAGCGCCAGCGGAATATTGAAACCGCTGACAACTGTGAACTTCGTGCCGTTCTTGGAAAGCTCGACCATGCTGTTGTTGACCGAGCTGCCGAGCATATCGGTCAGCACATAGACGGTGTCGTCCGCGTTGAACGTGGCGATCATGGCGTCCACCTTATTGGTGATGGGCTCCTTGTCGTCACGAGCAAGCGACACGACGTGGACGTTCGACACGTCGCCGAGAACCATCTCGAGCGTGTCTTTGGCGCCTGCGGCCAGGCCGCCATGAGATGCGAGAATGATCTGATTCATCTTGCCTCCTCCTTTTCGTTATGGTCATTATAACGTCTTATACGTTGCTTATATTGCTAATTAGTATAAAGACCGTTCGCGGGTGAAAATCGACCGTTGACGGGTTTAACGCAATCGAAACGTTGGTGCAGGGTAGGTCGGCGCTGTCTTGGCGACGCCCGATCAGACGCCTCGCCAATCCCCTATCGCACGAAGTACCAGGGGCTTTCCTGCACGGTGGGCTCCAGCGCGATGCCAGTGCGTTCCTTAAACAGATCCATGTCCTGCGATTTCTCCGTCCACCACGCGTTGGGCTTAAAGGTCATGCTCTCAACGACATGACCGACAAATACACTGTTGCGCAGCTTGGAGAAGTCGGTGTTCATGATCAGGATGGACGCGAGCACCAGCACAATGCCCAGAACCTTGATCGCGCCGGCGGGCTCGGCATAGACACCAATGCCCACCAGTACGGTGACGACCGTCTCGAAAGACATTACGACGGGAACTTTCGATGTCTCGAGCCCCATGGACAGACCCTGCATATATAAGATGTAAGCCACGGCTGTGGGGATGAGTCCAAAGCCAAAGAACAGCAGCAGCAGCTGTGGCGACATGGCCGCGGCGACATCCGGCCACGGAGCCGCGATAGCTGCCATAACCGCACCGCCAAAAACAAAACCCCAAAACGTGACAGCCAGCGGGTGGACCGTCTTGGTTGCTATTCGGCTAAACACCGCGAGCGACGCACCACAAAAGCCCGCAATCACGCCCGACGTGACGCCCCAAACCGAAAAATGAAAACCGGAAAGGTCGCCATTGGTCACTGCAAGCACGCAGCCAACGATGTTGAAGACAATGGCAACGAGCTTGTTGGGAGTCACGTCCTCGCGATAAAGCACGCGACCGAGCACGACGCCAAACACCGGCGAGGTATAGAGCAGCACCGAGGCCGTGGACATGCCCACCTCGCCCATGCACTCGTAATAGCAGGTGTTGGCGGCGGCCAAACCGATGATACCGACAAGCGCGCAGGGAACAAGCTCTTTAGGGCTTGCCTTGAACAGGGCCAGCGGACCCTGAGCCACGGTAGACCCCTCACCCGGACGGCAGCCCATAAACATCAGGACCGGCGCCAAGATAAGCGCTCCGACCAACAAGCGAAAGGCAGCCATGCTCTGGGACGAAACGCCCATGGCCGAGATGCCGTTTACAAAGATACCGATGCTGCCCCACATAAGCGCGGCGACCAGCACCAGCACATAGCCCAGATTGCTTTTCTTCAACGCAGCCTCCTCGATATTGTTTCCAATATGTTTCACACTACGTTATAGTCGTTATATACATTTTTCAAGACACAAATCGGTGATCGGAAAATCTGTTTCCCCACATACTCATTGGGTAGTCATTGGGGACGTTCTTAAATGACTAATCGTTGGTTGAGCATAAGTCAGCGAGCGGGTCGCATTTGAGGCAAGGTGGTGTGAATCAGAACCACCCTTAAAAAGGGTGGTTTGCTCTTAGGGTATAACCCACGGGCC
>OBXK01000482.1_pt1 | contig 13025 bp, 12 predicted proteins | sample 1501371 | NCBI WGS metagenome assembly OBXK01 (sample SAMEA2580154, study PRJEB22360) | human gut metagenome | biome: human gut; feature: human-associated habitat; material: faeces | place: Denmark | collected 2008/2010
GGATCGTGGTGCCCCAGCCCCACGGCGGATGGTCCACCGCCTGCCAGTAGCGGCGCATTGCCGCATTCGGGCCGCTCATCCCGGAGTGAGCGTCGCGATAGCGCGCGCCGGGGGTCGGCATATCGACGGTAAAGACCAGCGTTGAACAGCCCGCCGCCTTCGCCCGCTCCAGCGCATTGCGCATAAAACCGCGGTCGCGCAGGACGTACAGCTGGAACCACATCGGGCGCTTAATGGTCGGGGCGACCTCTTCAATCGGGCAGACGGAAACGGTAGAGAGGGTGAATGGAATGCCTTTCTCATCCGCCGCGCCTGCCGCCTGCACTTCACCGCGGCGCGCGTACATTCCGCACAGCCCAACCGGCGCCAGCGCCGTCGGCATCGCCAGCTTCTCGTTGAATAAGGTGGTTTCCAGGCTCAGGTCTGACATATTGCGCAGAATACGCTGGCGGAGCGCGACGTCGGAGAGGTCTTCAACGTTGCGACGCAGGGTGTGCTCGGCGTAAGCGCCGCCGTCGATATAGTGGAACAGGAACGGTGGCAGGATACGCTGTGCGGCGGCGCGGTAGTCGCTGGCGGCGGAAATAATCATCACAAGTTCTCCCTGGTATTTTCGTTATGGTCACCGGGCAGGCGGGTAATTCGCGCCTGGCGGGCCTGGTCTTCATCAAAACGTTTGATCGTGGCGTGAACGAAGGCCAAATGGGCCATCATCGCCTGTCTGGCACCTTCCGGGTCACCGGCGATAATCGCCTCCATGACCGCCTGGTGCTGTTCGGTCAGGCGAGCGAATACCGGCGGGACGAGATACATCCGCTGGCGGCTCTCCTTGACTGAGGACTGTAAGAGGTCGAAAAAACCGCGCATGGTTTGCAGCAGCACTACGTTGTGCGAGGCTTCGGCAATCGCCAGGTGGAAGCGGACGTCGGCCTGCGAAGCCAGGTCAGGGTCTTCGCTTTGAGTGGCTTCAAAGCAGAGGCGGATTTTCTCTTTTTCGGCATCGGTTGCCCGCATCGCCGCATGCCAGGCGGTACTGGCTTCAATGGCGTGACGGGCTTCAAGGATATCAAAACTGTAATCGGGGTCGTCGGAGAGCAGCGTCTTCAGCGGCTGGACGATGTTTTGCTCCGACCACGCTTCATGCTGCCAGCGCACGAAGGTGCCGCCGCCGCGACGGCTGAGCAGCACGCCTTCGTTGACTAACATCGCCAGCGCTTCGCGCAGCGAATTGCGCGATACGCCCAGCTGCGCCGCCAGCTGACGTTCGGCGGGCAATCGCATGCCCGCCTCCAGCTTTTGTTCTTCAATCAGCGCCCGCACGCGACGGGCTACATCGTCGGCAAGGCGTTTTGGCATCACTATCACGGGATCATCCAGGTTAAGACGTAGGCCTGCAGGGTAGTGATCACGCCGACCATGCAGGTGAAAATCAGACTATGTTTCACGGTAAAGCGGAACAGGTCCGACTCTTTCCCCACCAGACCGACCGCCGCACAGGCGATGGCGATAGACTGCGGGGAGATCATTTTCCCGGTCACGCCGCCGGTGGTGTTGGCGGCGACCAGCAGGATATCGGAGACGCCAATCTGCTGGGCCGCCGTCGCCTGCAGCGCGGCAAACAGCGCGTTCGACGAGGTATCCGAACCGGTCAGGAATACCCCCAGCCAGCCGAGGAACGGCGAGAAGAAGGTAAACGCGTGCCCGGTATGCGCCAGCGCAAGGGCCAGCGTTGAGGAGATACCGGAATAGTTAGAAATAAAGGCGAACGCCAGCACCATGCCGATGGAGTAAATCGGCAGCGCCAGTTCTTTCAGCGTGCTGCCGAAGGTTGAGATCGCGTCCTTCGGCTTCATGCGCAGCCAGACGATGGAAAGCAGCGCGGCGAACAGGATGGCGGTGCCGGTGGCGGAGAGCCAGTCAAACTTATAGACCGCGGCGTAAGGCGTCGCTTCGTTGACCACCGGCGGCATGCGGGCCACCATTTTGTCGAGGAACGGCACGGAAATATTAATCACAAAATCGTACATCGCACCGCCCGGGGCGAACAGCGCTTTGAACGGCGGCACGCTCCACAGGGTCACGGTTGCGGTCAGAAACAGGAACGGCGACCAGGCGCGAATCACCTGTCCCGGCGTGTAGCGGGTGCGCGCCAGGTTCATATCGACCTGCGATGCGCCCATATCGCCGAAGCGGAAGATGCGAACCGGCTGCCAGCGTTTGAGGAACAGCGTCAGGCAGACCAGCGATACCAGTGAAGAGATAATGTCCGGCAGCTCCGGGCCGAGGAAGTTTGAGCTGAGATACTGAGCAATCGCAAAGGAGCCGCCGGCGACCATGACCGCGGGCCAGGTCTCTTTAATGCCGCGCCAGCCGTCCATAATTGCCATGATCCAGAACAGCACGATGATGGTCAGGAACGGCAGCTGGCGGCCAACCATCTGGCCGATTTCGAAGCTGTCGAGGCCCGTCACCTGTCCGGCGACCAGAATGGGAATGCCCATCGCGCCAAACGCGACCGGCGCGGTGTTGACGATCAGGCACAGACCCGCCGCATACAGCGGGTTAAAGCCGAGACCCACCAGCAGCGCCGCGGTAATGGCGACCGGCGCGCCAAAACCCGCAGCCCCTTCGAGGAACGCGCCGAAGGAGAAACCGACGATCAGCATTTGCAGACGCTGGTCCGGGGTAATCGACAAAATCGATGAGCGGATAATGTCGAACTGCCCGGTTTTCACCGAGATTTTATAGACGAAGACCGCGGCGATAATAATCCACGCGATTGGCCACAGGCCGTAGAAGAAGCCGTAGACGACGGAGGCCAGCGCGTGGTCGACCGGCATTTTGTAGAACAGCAGGGCGACGGAGAGCGCAATGACCACGGTCCAGGTCGCGGCGACGTACCCTTTCAGCTTGAGCTTAATCAGGGCAAAGAAGAAAAACAGAATCGGTAGCGATGCGATAAGACTCGATAGCCAGATATTGCCGGCCGGATCGTAATTTTGTTGCCAGAGGTTCATGCAGGTCTCCATCGGGCCGTCATGATGGCGTGCTGAGTCTTACGCTCTTAGCAGGTCACATCATTTGTAAAATTGGCCCAGCCAAATTGCGATTGTAGGATTAACGACAACGAATGGTTAATCAAATGTTATTGATGAGCAATATGTCTGTGACGAAAAATGATGGATATGTGAACCATTGGGCGATTTAAGAAATAATTGGTAGGGCCAATTAGCGGGAATATGGCGTTTGAAACAGAGCCTGTCCCGGAGGCGATGCTGGCGCATCTGTCCGGGCTACCGGCCCGCAGGCGGCGGTGAACCCGTAGCCCGGGCAAGGCGCGTCAAGCGCCGCCCCCGGGGACGACAGGATTAGAAAGCGGTTTTGGCGAAGCCGGTCATCTCTTTGAGGCCCATTTCGCGGCCCAGCGCGGTCATCGGGTGAACAACAACCAGACCGCGCACGCTTTTCTTGAGCTTGCCCATATCGGCCTGCTCTTTTTTGGTGATGGCGCGGCGATGCGGCATGTCCATCAGCTTTTGCGCTTCTTTGCTCAGCTTCTGGCCCTGAACCTCACGCAGGCGGATGATTTCTGCCTCAATGGTGGTTTTCTCTTTTTCCAGTTCGGCGTATTTTTCTGCGGCTTCAACCAGGGAGAGATCGGCCTGCTGGTGGCGGATGGCGTCAAGGCGATCGCTCAGACGTTTAATTTCGTTTTTTTCGACTTCTTTCATGATGGCTTAATCTATTAAGAAAGGGGCATTATCAGACTATAGTATGTGCTGTCGCTTGGGTTGTGGGTAGTTATTTATCAAAATGTCGCCGTTTTTTGGTCATAACAGCCGTAGCGGCATATTATAACTTGTTGAACATAAAAATCATTTTAAGCCAGAGTTGGCGAATATTCATTTCTGTGAAGCCTGTCGGTCATTAAGCACGTTTTCCTCATCTGAAACCCTATTTTTGGCTAATCCTTAATAAGATCATTCCCGAGCAGAGGAGAGCGTGATGGCGAAAATCGGCGACGGCGTACCGCGTATTATTGACAAGGCCGTAGATTTTATGGCTTCAAGTCAGGCTTTTATGGAATATCTGAAAAAATCTCCGCGTTTGCAGCATATACCGCCGGATATTCCGGCTGATAAGGAAGCGCTATTTCTGCGGCGTCTTGAGTATTATCGTCAGCTTTATCGGCCGACGTGCGACCAGCAAGAGCCAGAATCAGAGCGTTGATTTTTGAAAGGCTTTTTTTAAGCTGATTTTAGAAATCAGCTCGGTCAGAGATAGCATCATCGTTGAACGTACGACCTGCTGGTAGCGCAGCTTTTGCATTGCCAGCAGGTCCGCATCGCTCTCATCAAATAGCGGCGTTGGCGGCAGAGCGGCCACGCAGTGCAGTTCGCCAAACGGCCCAAGGATCTCATCGTCGGTAAAGCTGTACTCATTACCGTCGTGGTTCAGCTCTTCGCGCAGGGCCATCAGTAGTTCAGCGTCTTCATATTCGGCGCGGCTAATCACCCCAAGGCCGTAAATCAGCTTCAGGCGTACAGAAAGGTCGCCAAGCGGCCCGTCGCCGTCCAGCAACGGCTCCACTGCGTATTTCACCGCGTAGTCGTCTTTACGGAATACCTGAAGCACCAGAATATTGACCGCTTCCGTCAGCAGTTCAACGGTGGCGATCAGGAAGCTTCTTACGGTTTTGCCAGCATTCAGACGTTCAAGCACACGGTTTTCAAATGCCTGTGTTTCTTCCATTATTGCCTGCATATCTGACATGAGTAATGGGCGCGGTTCGGACCGCGCCAGGTCTTGCCTCATTTGGTGGCGCTGTAGTCGTTAACGGCCTCCGCCACCACTTCGCTTGCCGCGTCCAGACCCGAAATCTGCGCCAGCGCCGCCTGCGGGCCTTTCTCGGCAATCAGCGCCGCCAGTTCCTGCGCCTGCGGGTCCTCTTCGCTGCGGAAATGCATCGCCGCGGCGATCCCTTTCACCAGATTCCGGTGCGGCAGGCCATATTCCAGCGTACCGAGCAGCGGCTTAATTAAGCGATCCCCCGCGCTCAGTTTGCGCAGCGGCTGGCGGCCAACGCGCTCAACGTCATCTTTCAGATACGGGTTCTCGAAACGACCAATAATTTTCTGGATGTATGCAGCGTGCTTTTGCGCATCAAAGGCATAACGTTTGATCAGCACCGCGCCGCTCTCTTCCATCGCCCCTTTGACCACGGCGCGAATATTCTCATCAAGAATCGCGTCGCGAATCGTCTGGTGACCCGCCAGTTTTCCGAGGTAGGCGGTTATAGCATGTCCGGTGTTTAAGGTGAATAGCTTACGTTCGACAAATGCCATCAGGTTATCGGTTAATTCCATACCCGGGATGTCCGGCAGCTCGCCTTTGAACTGGGTCTTGTCGACAATCCACTCGCTGAAGGTTTCCACGGTGACTTCCAGCGGATCGTGAGTGGCGGAAGCGGACGGCGGAACGATGCGGTCAACGGCGGAATCAACGAAGCCGACGTTGGTTTCAACCCAGGCTTTATCCTCTTCGGCCAGGGCGTTAAAAACGTGGCCCTTAAGCTGGCTGGTGCCGCGAATCATATTCTCGCAGGCGATGATATTCAGCGGGGCCGTAACGCCCTGCGCCTTGCGTTTAGCCAGGCCTTTGGCAATCGCCGGGGCGATGCGCTCCAGCACGACCGGGCCGACGGCGGTGGTCACCAGATCCACGCTGGCAATCAGCTCTACAACTTCGTCGCCGATGCTGCTGACGGCGTCAACGCCGGAAACGGTATCGACCTGCTCGTTCTCGCCGACCACGTGAACCTGATAGCTATGACGGGCATTCAGGGCATCAAGCACGACCTGATTTACATCCGCAAACGTCAGCTGTATCCCCGCGTCCGCCAGCAGTTTGCCGATAAAGCCACGACCGATATTACCTGCGCCAAAATGTAATGCTTTCATAGAATTAACCTTCAATTAATGTTTTTACCTGAGAGGGCTGGGGTGAGGCTTTTCCCTCACCCAAACCCTCTCCCCATGACTCAGGAGAGAGGGGGGGGCGTTTCCCGGCGTACCGCCGGGAGACAAATTACCCTTTCAGCAGCGTCAGAACTTCATCAACGCTGGTGGTTTTCGTCAGACGCTCAATCACCGACTCATCGTCCAGCGCGTTAGTCAGGCTGGTAATGACCTGAATATGCTCGTTATTACGAGCCGCGATACCGATAACCAGGCGAGCCACCTCGTCCTCTTCTTCGCCGAAGCGCACGCCTTCCGGATACTGGCAGAAGACGATGCCGGTTTTCAGGACGCGATCTTTGGCTTCAATAGTGCCGTGCGGTACCGCGATGGACTCACCCAGATAGGTGGAGGTCAGCTTTTCACGGTCCAGCATCGCCTGGACGTATTCCGGCTCAACGTAGCCGCCTTTCACCAGCTGCTCGCCGGCAAACAGAATCGCTTCTTCTTTGGTCGCCGCTTTACGGCCGAGGAAGATGTTCTCCGCGCCGAGTTTGAACAGGTTGGTGTCAGCCGCGTCGAAGCTGTCTTTCAGGCTATCGCGGACTTTCTCTTCGTTGTCAGTATGGCGCTGCGCCGCCACCAGACGTTCGGTCAAGCTGGTGTACAGGCCGCTGTCGAGGAAGTTGGTTAGCGAAATATGCTGTGCCTGCGGCACCTGACGCATCGCGCGCTCGGTCAGATCGCGATGGGTGATGACCAGGTCCACATCCGGCGGCAGGTTGTTAATTGCACAGTTAGTCACGGAGATGTTGCTCAGCCCGGCATCCTGCACTTTTTTACGCAGCACGCCTGCGCCCATGGCGCTGGAGCCCATACCGGCGTCGCAGGCGACGATGATTTTACGCACGTGGCTCAGGTCGTTCGCGCCATCGCCAGCGGCCAGCGGAGTCGCGCCGCCTTTGGATTCGGCTTTCATATCGTGCATGCGGCGGGTCGCGGCTTCGATATCATCTTCTTCTTTCACTTTGCTGGTTTTCAGCAGAACCGCTGCGACCACGAAGGAAACGGCCATCGCGGCGACAATCGCGGCGATGTTAGCGAAGTAGGCGCCCTTCGGCGTCATTGCCAGCACGGCCAGGATGGAGCCCGGAGAAGCCGGAGAGACCAGACCACCGTTGAGGATGGTCAGCGTGAACACGCCGGTCATCCCGCCGAGGATAACGGCCAGAATCAGGCGCGGGTTCATCAGCACGTACGGGAAGTAAATCTCGTGGATACCGCCGAGGAAGTGGATGATTGCCGCACCGCCCGCGGACTGTTTGGCGCTGCCGCGGCCGAAGAACATATACGCCAGCAGGACGCCCATCCCCGGACCCGGGTTAGCTTCGATCAGGAAGAAGATGGATTTGCCCAGCTCGTGGGATTGCTGAATACCCAGCGGCGAGAAAATACCGTGGTTAATGGCGTTGTTGAGGAACAGGATTTTCGCCGGTTCAACAAAGATAGACGCCAGCGGCAGCATCTCGTGTGCCACCATGAAGTTAACGCCTGCGGCCAAAATTTTCGACAGGATTTCAACCGCCGGGCCAATGCCGAGGAACGCCAGAATGGCGAGGATCATACCGATGATGCCTGCGGAGAAGTTATTCACCAGCATCTCAAAACCGGATTTAATCTTACCGTCTACCCAGACGTCGAATTTTTTAATTGCCCAGCCGCCCAGCGGGCCGGCGATCATGGAGCCGAGGAACATCGGCATATCCGCGCCGACGATAACGCCCATGGTGGTAATCGCGCCGACTACGCCGCCGCGCTCGCCGCCAACCAGCTTACCGCCGGTATAACCGATCAGCAGCGGCAGCAGATAGGTGATCATCGGACCAACCAGCTTCGCCAGCGTTTCGTTCGGTAACCATCCTGTCGGAATGAATAGAGCGGTGATAATACCCCACGCGATAAACGCGCCGATATTTGGCATCACCATATTGCTGAGGAAACGACCAAAGCTTTGCACTTTGATCTTGATATCGGATGACATAAAACACCCCTTCTTCTGTTTTTGCTATCGGCAGGCTGAAAGCCCGAGGCTTGTTGTTAATAAGGCGGCAGAGGTAGCCGGGCCCTGAGTGATAGTGCGAAATCTGGCACTGAATCGTTAAGCTGTCCAGTCGATGGATTTTTATGTGATACAGATCACATGAATATAGGGCGATGATGGTCTTTTGTGGTGATCTTCATCACAAAATAGGTGTGTAAAAAAACAACAGACCGGGTTTTTAGGGGGTGTTATGCATTTTTATGTGATGAAAATCACAAATTTACTTTGGCATTTTGTTATTTGTTTGTGATGTATATCACAAAATATTTTCACCCGGATTTAACCTGGTGTGATCTCGCGCAGGTTATGCCGCGTTCCGCTTGCCGATGCGTCATTCAGCAACGCGATCTGCTCAAGAACATTTTAGTCGTCAATGGCGAAAATGAAACGGGTGAATTATGCTCAGTTTGTCGGCCATTTTTTTATCCGGCCCGACACACATCTTAAAAATAATTAGCGTAAATCCGAGGAAATTATGTTTCTCAATTATTTTGCGCTCGGCGTTCTGATCTTTGTATTTCTGGTGATTTTTTATGGAATCATCATTCTCCATGATATTCCTTACCTGATCGCGAAGAAACGTAATCACCCGCATGCCGATGCGATTCACGTCGCAGGCTGGGTGAGTCTTTTTACGCTGCACGTCATCTGGCCGTTTTTATGGATCTGGGCCACGCTTTATCGGCCTGAACGCGGCTGGGGCATGCAGCACGGGCGGGATGGGGCGCCGTCTGAGGCGGCGGAAGAGGAGGGCGAAATCAGCGAACTGCGCCAGCGGGTTATCGCGCTCGAGCAGCAAATAACCGGTCTTCGACTGTCAGCTCAACCTCCTTCGGTGGAGAAATAACTCATGGATCTACTGATTATTTTGACCTATGTGGCGATTGCCTGGTCGATATTTAAAATATTTAAGATCCCGGTAAATAAATGGACGGTTCCCACCGCGGCGCTGGGTGGCGTATTTATTGTTAGCGCGCTTATCTTATTAATGAACTACAACCACCCATATACCTTTACCGCGCAAAAAGCGGTTATTTCTATTCCTATTACGCCGCAGGTCACCGGGGTGGTCAGCAGCGTCACGGATAAAGCCAATCAACGGGTTAAAAAGGGAGAGGTGCTGTTTACCATCGATCCGGCGCGTTATCAGGCCCGGGTGGACAGGCTACAGGCCGACCTTGTTACCGCGCTGCACAGTATTAATACCCTTAAAGCCCAGCTTTCTGAGGCTCAGGCCAATACCACCCGCGTTTCGGCGGAGCGCGATCGCCTGTATAAGGATTATCAGCGCTACCTGAAAGGAAGCCAGGCGCGGGTCAATCCGTTTTCGGAAAGCGATATCGATAATGCCCGGCAAAATTATCTGGCCCAGGATGCGATGGTGAAAGGGTCGGTCGCGGAGCAGGCGCAGATCCAGAGCCAGCTCGATAGCATGATAAACGGTGAGCAGTCGCAGGTGGTTAGCCTGCGCGCACAGCTGGCGGAGGCGAAATATAACCTCGATCAGACGACCGTGCGCGCGCCCAGCGACGGCTATATCACCCAAGTGTTAATTCGTCCCGGAACCTATGCCGCCTCGCTGCCGCTGCGCCCGGTGATGGTCTTTATCCCCCAGCAAAAACGGCTGATTGTGGCGCAGTTCCGGCAAAATTCGCTGCTCAGGCTGGAGAAGGGCGACGATGCCGAAGCGGTGTTCAACGCGCTGCCGGGCCAGGTCTTTCGCGGCAAGCTGGTGAGCATCCTGCCCGTCGTGCCGGGGGGAACGTACCAGGCGCAGGGCACGCTGCAGGCGTTGACGGTGACGCCGGGCACCGACGGCGTGCTGGCGACCATTGAGCTGGAGCCCGACGCCGCCGTAGATGCCCTGCCTGACGGTATTTACGCCCAGGTGGCAGTCTACTCCGATCATTTCACCCATGTTTCAGTGATGCGCAAGGTGCTGCTGCGGATGACCAGCTGGATGCACTATCTCTATCTGGACCATTAGCGGGGTCGGTCTGGCATGAGGTGATTTCTCTCTCTGCTATTTGCCTGCGACTGCGCCATACTGACTACTTTGTTGGCGAAAGGAGCAGGCAATGAAACTGATCGGCAGCTACACCAGTCCCTTTGTGCGCAAAATTTCCATCATACTGCTGGAAAAAGCGATTCCCTTCGAGTTCGTCAACGAATTCCCTTACCACGAGACCAACGGCGTGGCGCAGTACAATCCGCTGGGAAAAGTACCCGCGCTGGTCACCGATGACGGTGAATGCTGGTACGACTCGCCCATTATTGCGCAATATCTGGAGCAGCTCGGCATCGCGCCGGATATGCTGCCTGCGGCGCCGAAGGCTGCGCTGAAATTGCGTCAAATTGAAGCGCTGGCTGATGGCGTGATGGAAGCTGCGCAAATGCTGGTACGGGAGAAAACGCGCCCTGCGGCCCAGCAGTCGGAAAGCGAACTGCTGCGCCAGCGTGAAAAAATCGCGCGCGGTCTTGATGCGCTGGAAGGGTATGCGAATGACGGCACGTTACGTCCTGAGGAGGTCAATCTGGCGACCATTTCGACCGCCTGCGCCATCGCTTATCTCAACTTCCGCCGCGTCGCGCCGGGCTGGTGCGCCACCCGACCGAAGCTGGTTCGGCTGGTGGATTCCCTCTTTCAGCGCGCCAGCTTTGCGCGCACCGAACCGCCGGTGAGTTGACCCAGACGGGTAACAGTTTTTGCGCGGAGGTATTACAATTGCCGCTCATTTGTTGACTCCCTCTCCCGGCGGGAGGGGGGAAAATAGGTTCATTCATGACTAGCGAAATTCGTGCGCTTTATACCCGGCTTCCGGCCATCGACCGTTTACTCCGCGACCCCGCATTTTCACCGCTGCTGATGCAATATGGTCACTCCCAGACGGTGGCGCTGCTGCGTCAGATGCTGGACGAGGCGCGGGAATATATCCGTCTGAACCAGGCGCTGCCGGGCTGGTGCGAAGCGTGGCTGATGGAGACCTCGCGTCGTTTGAGCCAAACGCAACAGAGCGCGCTGCGCCCGGTGTTCAACCTGACCGGCACCGTGCTGCACACCAATCTTGGCCGGGCGATTCAGGCGGAAGCGGCGGTGACGGCGGTTGCCCAGGCGATGCGCGCGCCGGTGACGCTGGAATACGATCTTGATGATGCCGGACGCGGCCACCGCGACCGCGCGCTGGCCGATCTGCTTTGCCGGATCACCGGCGCGGAGGATGCGTGTATCGTCAACAACAATGCTGCAGCAGTGCTGCTGATGCTGGCGGCAACCGCCAGCGGCAGCGAGGTGGTGGTGTCGCGCGGCGAGCTGGTGGAGATCGGCGGCGCGTTCCGTATTCCTGACGTGATGCGCCAGGCGGGCTGCGTCCTGCATGAAGTCGGAACCACGAACCGCACCCATGCGAAAGATTATCGTCAGGCCGTTAATGACAATACCGGCCTGCTGATGAAGGTGCACACCAGCAACTACAGCATCGAGGGCTTTACTAAAGCAGTCGATGAGGCGGCGCTGGCGGAGATTGGCCGCGAACTGAATATCCCGGTGGTCGCCGATCTTGGTAGCGGCTCCCCGGGGGGGTTTAGCCAGGAACGCCAGCCGCAGGGTGGATTTAAGCCAGTACGGCCTGCCGAAAGAGCCGATGCCGCAGGAGATGATTGCCGCCGGCGTCAGCCTGGTGAGCTTCTCCGGCGATAAGCTGCTGGGCGGCCCGCAGGCGGGAATTATTGTCGGAAAGAAAGCGCTGATCGCCCGTTTGCAGAGCCATCCGCTCAAGCGCGCCCTGCGGGCGGATAAAATGACCCTCGCGGCGCTGGAGGCCACGCTGCGCCTCTATCTGCACCCGGAAAAGCTGGCCGCTGAACTGCCGACCCTGCGGCTGCTGACCCGCCAGGCGGAGGCGATCCGCCAGCAGGGCGAGCGCATTCAGGCCGCGCTGGCTGCGCATTATGCTGATTTTGACCTGCAGGTTGAGCCATGTCTGTCGCAGATCGGCAGCGGTTCGCTGCCGGTAGACCGCTTGCCCAGCGCGGCGTTGACCTTTACTCCGCGCGATGGCCGCGGCAGCCGGCTGGAAGCCCTGGCGGCGCGCTGGCGTCTGTTGCCCGTGCCGGTTATTGGCAGGATCTACGATGGCCGCCTGTGGCTGGACCTGCGCTGTCTTGAGGATGAACCCCGGTTTATGGAGATGTTATTGAGATGATTATTGCCACCGCCGGACACGTTGACCACGGCAAAACCACGCTGCTACAGGCGATTACCGGCATCAACGCCGATCGCCTGCCGGAAGAGAAAGCGCGCGGGATGACTATCGACCTGGGCTACGCCTACTGGCCGCAGCCCGACGGGCGGGTGCTGGGTTTTATCGACGTCCCCGGCCACGAAAAATTTTTGTCCAATATGCTGGCCGGCGTCGGCGGTATCGATCACGCGCTGCTGGTGGTGGCCTGCGATGATGGGGTGATGGCGCAGACGCGCGAGCACCTGGCGATCCTCCAGCTCACGGGGAAGCCGACGTTAACCGTGGCGCTGACCAAAGCGGACCGCGTAGAAACGGCGCGGGTTGAGGAAGTGAAGGCGGAGGTCGAGGCGGCGCTGGCGGAGTTCGGCTTTACCGGCGCGACCCTGTTTACCGTCGCGGCGACGGAAGGCCTGGGTATCGCCGGGCTGCGCGATCATCTCCTGCAGCTTTCCGCGCGCGCTCACCCACAGCATCAGCGTTTTCGCCTGGCGATCGACCGGGCGTTTACCGTCAAAGGCGCGGGGCTGGTGGTCACCGGGACGGCGCTTTCCGGCGAAGTTAACGTTGGCGATACGCTGTGGCTGACCGGCGTCGATAAACCGATGCGCGTGCGCGGGCTGCACGCGCAGAATCAGCCGGTGGCGAAAGCGTGGGCCGGTCAGCGCATCGCGCTGAATATTGTCGGCGATGCGCAAAAGGAGGATCTTAACCGCGGCGACTGGCTGC
>OBXK01000491.1_pt1 | contig 12567 bp, 10 predicted proteins | sample 1501371 | NCBI WGS metagenome assembly OBXK01 (sample SAMEA2580154, study PRJEB22360) | human gut metagenome | biome: human gut; feature: human-associated habitat; material: faeces | place: Denmark | collected 2008/2010
GGGTTGTGCCGTGGATTAACCTTCCGCGCCGTCTGTTTCGCCCGGTGGCGGCTGACGCCTTACCGGGCCTACGGGGTTGTGCCGTGGATTAACCTTCCGCGCCGTCTGTTTCGCCCGGTGGCGGCTGATGATTTAACGAACTGGTGGGATAGATGACCGGGTCGGTAGGCCGGGTAAGGCGCCAGCCGCCACCCGGCGTTTTATCTACGCTCGCCGGCGTCAAAATCGGCAACATTCCCAGCCCAATCCGGGGGATACAACCCCGCGCGAACATCGCGGTGAAACGTTGAATACGGCCAGTCAATAACGTTCTTCACGTAGCCATGTTTCACCGGGTTAATATAAACGTAATCCACATGCCGACGATAATCATCTTCGTTACGGATCGCATGTTCCCAAAAACGCGGCTGCCAGACCTGGCGTATCGCCAAATCGCGGGAGAACGTTTTTTTAATATCCCGCCAGCGTCCCGAATAATCGCTATCCCCCTCCGGCAACGTCCAGATACAGTGCATATGTTCGGGTAAAATAACCCACGCCTGAATCAGAAAAGGCTTTTTGCGTTTAGTGAAGATCGTCGCAGCGCGGAGTCGCTCAATATGACGAATAAGAAGATCGCTTTGTCTATTTTGTAGATTAACAGTGAAGAACCAGGTGCCGCCGGGAATAACGCTGCGGCGATAATTCGACATCAGAGGCTCCCTCCTCTTCGCCTAATACGGACCTTTTAGAACACAACCCCGACTATTTCGCCCGGTGGCGGCTGGCGCCTCACCGGGCCTATGGGATGGCATTCTACATTTGCCTACCGCACCGTCAGTTTCACCACCTCACCGGGCCGTAGCTTATAGAACCTTTATGCGCCGCGTTTCGCCGTCAGCTCGGCAATGCGTACAATCACCTGCACCGCCTTCTCCATGCCTTCAAGCGTCACAAACTCATGCTTCCCGTGGTAGTTATAGCCGCCGGTAAACAGGTTCGGGCACGGCAGGCCCATAAACGAGAGCTGCGCGCCGTCGGTACCGCCGCGAATCGGCTTTAACTGCGGTTCAATATCGCAATCTACCATCGCCTGGCGGGCGATATCGACCACGTGCGGGTGCGCCATCACCTTCTCATGCATATTGTAATAGCTGTCCTCAATGACCAGCTCGATATAGCAATCCGGATGAAGCCCCTTGCCGACCTTTTTGGCGATCTCCATCATCTTGCGCTTGCGGGCCTCAAACTGCTTCCGGTCAAAATCGCGGATGATGTAGTGCATATCTGCCCGATCGACGGTGCCTTTGATGCTGGCCAGATGGTAGAAACCCTCGTAGCCTTCGGTGGTCTCGGGCGCTTCGTCCGCTGGCACCTCGGCATGAATGCGCGCCGCCAGCGATAGGGCGTTCACCATCACCCCTTTCGCCGTGCCGGGATGAACGTTATTACCCACGATCTTAATCGTCACCGAGGCGGCGTTAAAGTTCTCGAACTCCAGTTCACCCACGCCGCCGCCGTCGACGGTGTAAGCCCAGCGCGCATCGAATGCCGCGACATCAAAATGCTTCGCCCCTTTACCCACCTCTTCATCCGGCGTAAAGGCGACGCGGATATCGCCGTGGGGAATATTCTTCGCTTTTAGCGTCGCCAGCGCGGTCATGATCTCCGCGATGCCCGCTTTGTCATCCGCGCCGAGCAGCGTTTTGCCATCGGTGGTAATCAGCGTCTGCCCGAGCAGCTGGTGCAGTACCGGGAACATCACCGGGGAGAGAACCTCGTCGCCAATACCGAGAGCGATATCACCGCCGCGGTAGTTTTCGACGATCTGCGGATTAACATTCTTACCGCTGAAGTCAGGCGACGTATCGACATGGGAAATAAAACCAACGGCCGGAATATCACCCTCAACGTTAGCCGGCAGGGTGCCCATGACCGTCCCTTTCTCACTCAGCGTCACGTTCACCAGTCCCATTTCTTGCAGTTGCGCCTGAAGCAGACGTAACAGCTTCCACTGACCTTCCGTGCTCGGTACCTGACGCACGCCAGGCTTCGACTGCGTGTCTAAAGAAACGTACTGCAAAAAACGCTCAAGCAATTTATCCATGTAGCCACCCTCTTCTTTTGTGACAACATTATTGATAAGCCGGAAAAGACAAATATTGCGTCAGGTCATTTTTAGCCCGGCAAATGAGAATTTAATCCATTTCGCACGATAATGTTGTAAAGGTAGCTCATCATGGCGCATCAATCATTGGCGATTACAATCGTTTGCCGTAGAATGCTCGGCCTTATTATTTTATGTGTCAAACCAAAGGTGGTTAACCACAAACCCCGCATCGGTAAGCTTTCCGCTGCGCCTACATGGGACAGAGTCAAAAATTGAATACACAACCGCGTTCGCGTTCTCCGCTGGTTCAGCTGGCGGGAATTCGCAAAAGCTTTGATGGTAAAACGGTAATATCCGACCTCAATCTGACCATCAACAACGGTGAGTTTCTCACCCTGCTTGGCCCCTCCGGCTGCGGTAAAACAACCGTTCTTCGTCTTATCGCCGGCCTGGAAAGCGTCGATAGCGGCCGAATCCATCTCGAAGATCACGATATCACCCATATCCCGGCGGAAAACCGCCACGTTAACACCGTCTTTCAAAGCTATGCGCTGTTTCCGCACATGACGGTGTTTGAAAACGTCGCCTTTGGCCTGCGTATGCAGAAAACCCCGGCCGCGGAAATTACCCCCCGCGTCCACGACGCCCTGCGTATGGTGCAGCTTGACGCGTTTGCCCAGCGTAAACCGCATCAGCTCTCCGGCGGCCAGCAGCAGCGCGTCGCCATCGCCCGCGCGGTAGTCAACAAACCGCGCCTGCTGCTGCTTGATGAATCTCTCTCCGCACTTGATTATAAACTGCGCAAGCAGATGCAGAATGAGCTGAAGGCGCTTCAGCGTAAGCTCGGCATCACCTTCGTCTTCGTGACCCACGATCAGGAGGAGGCGCTGACCATGTCCGACCGCATCGTGGTCATGCGCGAGGGTAAAATTGAGCAGGACGGCACGCCGCGCGAGATCTACGAAGAGCCAAAAAACCTGTTTGTCGCCAGCTTTATCGGCGAAATCAACATCTTCGATGCCACAGTCATCGAGCGGATCGACGAGCAGCGGGTGCGCGCCAGCGTCGAAGGCCGCGAATGCAATATCTACGTCAGCTTCGCCGTTGAAAAAGGCCAGCGGCTTAACGTTCTGCTGCGTCCGGAAGATCTGCGCGTGGATGAGATCCACCACAGTAACGATGCCGATGGCTTGATAGGCTATATCCGCGAACGCAACTATAAAGGCATGACGCTGGAATCGGTGGTTGAACTGGAAAACGGCAAAATGGTCATGGTCAGCGAATTCTTTAATGAAGACGATCCTGATTTTGACCACTCTCTCGACCAGAAAATGGCCATTAACTGGGTAGAAAGCTGGGAGGTTGTGCTGGCCGATGAAGAACACAAGTAAATTCCAGAATGTGGTGATCGCCACCATCGTGGGCTGGCTTGTGCTGTTCGTCTTTTTGCCCAACCTGATGATCATCGCTACCAGCTTCCTGACCCGCGACGATACCAACTTCGTTAAGCTGGTCTTTACGCTGGATAACTACGCGCGCCTGCTCGACCCGCTCTACTACGACGTGCTGTTGCATTCGTTGAATATGGCGCTGCTCGCGACGCTGGCCTGCCTGGCGCTCGGCTACCCTTTCGCCTGGTTCCTAGCAAGGCTGCCGGAAAAGGTGCGCCCGCTGATGCTGTTTCTGCTGATCGTGCCGTTCTGGACCAATTCGCTGATTCGTATCTACGGGCTGAAGATTTTCCTCAGCACCAAGGGCTACCTCAACGAATTTTTGCTGTGGCTGGGGGTCATCGATACGCCGCTGCGCATCATGTACACCCCCTCGGCGGTCATTATCGGCCTGGTCTATATTCTGCTGCCGTTTATGGTGATGCCGCTCTACTCCAGCATCGAGAAGCTCGACCGCCCGCTGCTGGAAGCGGCGAGAGATCTTGGCGCCAGTAAGCTGCAAACCTTTATCCGCATCATCATTCCACTGACCATGCCGGGCATTATCGCCGGCTGCCTGCTGGTGATGCTTCCGGCGATGGGGCTGTTCTACGTTTCCGACCTGATGGGCGGCGCGAAGAACCTGCTGATCGGCAACGTGATAAAGAGCCAGTTCCTCAACATTCGCGACTGGCCGTTCGGCGCGGCGACCAGCATCACGCTGACGCTGGTGATGGGCCTGATGCTGCTGATTTACTGGCGCGCGGCGCGCTTACTGAATAAAAAGGTGGAGCTGGAATGATTGGTCGACTGCTGCGCGGCGGCTTTATGACCGCCATTTACGCGTATCTCTACATCCCCATTTTTATTCTGATCGTGAATTCGTTTAACAGTTCGCGCTTTGGCATCAACTGGCAGGGTTTCACCACCAACTGGTATAGCCTGCTGATGAATAACGACAGCCTGCTGCAGGCGGCGCAGCACTCGCTGACCATGGCGGTGCTGTCGGCCACCTTCGCCACCCTTATCGGCTCGTTGACCGCCGTAGCGCTTTACCGCTATCGCTTTCGCGGCAAGCCATTCGTCAGCGGGATGCTGTTCGTGGTGATGATGTCGCCGGATATCGTGATGGCGATTTCGCTGCTGGTGCTGTTTATGCTGATCGGCATTCAGCTGGGATTCTGGTCGCTGCTGTTTTCGCATATCACTTTCTGCCTCCCCTTCGTGGTGGTCACGGTGTTTTCGCGCCTGAAAGGCTTCGATGTACGCATGCTGGAAGCCGCAAAAGATCTCGGCGCCAGCGAACTGACCATTCTGCGAAAAATCATTTTGCCGCTGGCGCTGCCCGCGGTGGCCGCGGGGTGGCTGCTGAGCTTTACCCTGTCGATGGATGATGTGGTGGTTTCTTCGTTCGTCACCGGGCCGGGTTATGAGATCCTGCCGCTGAAGATTTATTCGATGGTTAAAGTGGGGGTATCGCCAGAGGTTAACGCGCTGGCGACCATTCTGTTGGTTCTGTCGCTGGTGATGGTTATTGCCAGCCAGTTAATTGCACGTGATAAAACTCAGGGGACGTTAAAATGAAAAAATGGTCACGCCACCTGCTCGCTGCGGGCGCTCTGGCAGTCGGGATGAGCGCCGCGCATGCGGACGATAGCAAAACGCTCTATTTCTACAACTGGACCGAGTATGTCCCGCCGGGACTGCTGGAGCAGTTCACCAAAGAGACCGGCATCAAGGTTATCTATTCGACCTACGAATCGAATGAAACCATGTACGCCAAGCTCAAAACCTATAAAGACGGCGCCTACGACCTGGTGGTGCCGTCCACCTACTTCGTCGACAAAATGCGCAAAGAGGGCATGCTGCAGAAGATCGATAAGAGCAAGCTGAGCAACTTCGGCAATCTTGACCCTGAAATGCTCAACAAACCCTTCGACCCGAACAACGACTACTCGATTCCGTACATCTGGGGCGCGACGGCCATTGGCATCAACAGCGACGAGATCGATCCCAAAACCGTCACCAGCTGGGCGGATCTGTGGAAGCCAGAGTATAAGAGCAGCCTGCTGCTCACCGACGACGCGCGCGAAGTGTTCCAGGTAGCGCTGCGTAAGCTGGGTTACTCCGGCAATACTACCGATCCCAAAGAGATCGAGGCGGCCTATAACGAGCTGAAAAAGCTAATGCCGAACGTGGCGGCGTTCAACTCGGATAACCCGGCGAACCCGTATATGGAAGGCGAAGTAAACCTCGGCATGGTATGGAACGGCTCCGCGTGGGTCGCGCGTCAGGCCGGTACGCCGCTGGAAGTGGTGTGGCCGAAAGAAGGCGGCATCTTCTGGATGGATAGCCTGTCGATTCCGGCAAACGCCAAAAACGTCGACGGCGCGCTGAAGCTGATCAACTTCCTGCTGCGCCCGGAAATCGCCAAACAGGTAGCGGAAACCATCGGCTACCCGACGCCAAACCTGGCCGCGCGTAAGATGCTGAGCCCGGAAGTCGCCAATGATAAATCGCTCTACCCGGACGCCGCAACGATTCAGAAAGGCGAATGGCAGAACGATGTCGGCAGCGCCAGCACCCTGTATGAAGAGTATTATCAGAAACTGAAAGCGGGTCGTTAATTTCGCCATACTGCCGGGCTTCGGCCCGGCAGTATGCGCTTATCCCGGTAGGCGTTATTGGCGCACGAACAGCGCACAGAAGCCGGACGTACACGCAGCACGTGAGGATTGTCTCGCTACGCTCGCCCTCCGGGCCGCCCTGAAGGGCGTTCAAAATACTTCCGTATTGTGTCAAGCACTGCCCAGGTCCAAAATGGCCAGTGAAAGAGTCCTGATGGAACAGGATATTTCGGCTATCGGAAAGACGGGGCAGGCAATACTGACTCCACAGCCCAACCCCAACTGCGGCAATAAAAATAATGAAAGATATCACTAACGGGCTATCCATAGCCGCTCCTGTTTTCCATTGCGATTTATCAAAGACGTGGCGTCGACCTGGCGACCTCATGCAGCAATTTTTCCACAAACCTCGGTACTTCTTCGCTTGCCAGGCCATAGTGCTTTTCAGCAAATTCGCTGCCCACCTGGCTTGGTTCGAGGTTTAGCTCAACCGTATGGGCGCCCTGCAGCCGCGCTTCGTGGACAAAGCCGGCCGCCGGATAAACGTGCCCGGAAGTGCCGATGGCGATAAAGATATCGCACTCGGCCAGCGCCAGGTAGATTTCATCCATATCCAGCGGCATCTCGCCGAACCACACCACGTGCGGGCGCAGCGGCGCGGGAAACTGGCAGCAGTGGCATTTATCCTCCGTGGTCACATCGCCGGTCCACTCCAGCACCTGCCCACTCCACGAGCAGCGCACCTTCAGCAGTTCGCCGTGCATGTGTATTATCCGCCGGTTACCCGCGCGTTCGTGTAGATTATCGATATTCTGGGTCACCAGCAGGAAATGGTCGCCCAGCGCCTCTTCCAGCCGCGCCAGCGCCTGATGCGCCGCATTGGGCGCGATGTCAGGGCTTTGCAGCTGGCGGCGGCGGTCGTTGTAAAACGCCTGTACCAGCGCCGGGTCGCGGGCGAAACCTTCCGGCGTCGCCACGTCTTCCACCCGATGCTCTTCCCACAGACCATCTGCGGCGCGGAAGGTTTTAATTCCCGACTCCGCCGAAATGCCCGCGCCGGTTAGCACCACGACTCTTGGTTTTTCCATCGTTTCAGGTGTCTCCTTATCTTCACCGAAGAAAATCCGCTGGCGCAAACGGTCTCGTAACCGGCGCTTGTTGCGGCGAAATCGGCTTAATCGGTGTAAGCGGCGCGACTGCATAGCTACCTCTGTCGTTATTGAGTCAGATGAAGGAAGGCCGCACCGCGCATACCTCCGGCATCGCCATGACGCGCGCGCTCAATACGCGGCACGCTGGCAACGGGAAGCAGATGTCGCGGCAGGCGCTGCGCCAGCCCTTCGGTTATTGCAGTAAAGTTAGACAATCCTCCGCCAAGCACCAGCAGATCGGGGTCGACAATCGTTAAAATATTGCCCAGACACACCGCCAGCAGATCGAGATAGCGCTCAACGTGCTCGCGCGCCTTCGCGTCTCCCTGTTGCCAGAGCGCGACGATCTCGGGTGAGGTTAAGGATTGTTGATAAAAGTGTTGGTATAACCAGGCGAAACCGCGCCCGGAAAGATAGTTTTCAATACAGCCCAGCTGACCGCAGCCGCAGCGGGTCAGAGGAAAATCACGCCCTACCACTTCCAGCGCATCCACCGGCAGGCGGATATGGCCGAATTCGCCGGTAATATAGCGATGCCCGGTAATCGATTTACCGTTAAGCACCAGACCGCCGCCAACCCCGGTGCCGAGGATCAGCCCCATCACCAGCGGATATTGCGTAAATTCATCGTCCCACGCTTCGGAGAGGGCAAAACAGTTGGCGTCGTTATCAAGGCGCACGTCGCGCCCCAGACGCTCGCTCAGATCGGCCCGCAGCCGTCTGCCGCTGGCGGCGGGAACGTTGGCGGCGTACAGCGTGCCGTCTTCAGTTTCCGGCATGCCCGGAATACCAATGCCCACCGAGCCCTGGCAACCAAAGCGCTGGTCAGCTTCCTGTACCAGCGCTTCTACCGCCTGCAAAAATGCTTCGTAGCTCTCTTTCGGCGTGGCGACGCGTTTTTCCCACTGCAGCCGCCGCGCTTTATCAAATATGCCCAGCGCTATCTTGCTGCCGCCAATGTCAAATCCATAGTACATTTCAGCAATTCCTCTTTACTGGTCAGCAAAGCCGACCATGACGATAAATTACTGGCCACTCAGCACCCTCGCCGGGTCAATGCGGCTGGCGCGGCGGGCGGGATACCAGCTGGCCAGCAAACTCAGCAACAGTGCCGTCACCAGCACGTAAACGACGTCCAGCCAGTGCAGTTCAGACGGCAGGAAGTCAATAAAATAGATGTCGCCGGAGAGGAATTTATGCCCGATCAGGTTCTCAATACCGTTAATGATTGCGGTCAGCTTGAAGGCACAGATAACGCCAATCGCCACCCCAATCAGGCTCCCTACCGAACCGGCAAGTAAACCATACCATACGAAAATCGCGCGGATCAGCCCGTCTTTTGCGCCAAGCGTGCGCAGCACCGCAATATCGCCGCTTTTATCCTTCACCGCCATCACCAGGGTCGAGACGATGTTAAAGCAGGCCACGCCGATCACCAGCACCATCGCGAGGTACATAATGGCGCGGATCATCTGGATGTCGCGGTACATATAGCCATAGGTGCCTATCCAACTCTTAATGTATACGTAGCTGTTGGTCACTTCGCCGGCATCGCGCACCAGGGTGTTCGCGTGGAACACATCGGTGACTTTAATGGCGATACCGGTCACGCTGCTGCCCATTTCAAGGTACTGCTGCGCATCCTGCATGGGGATCATGGCAAAACTATGATCGAGCTGGCCGCTGAGCTGCAAAATACCGGTAACGTGGAGCCTGACGCGCTTTGGCTGCAGCAGCTGGTGGTCGGCATCCGAGTTGGGGATCATGATTGACACCCAGTCGCCCTGCTTAACGTGCAGCGCATCGGCGACGCCTTTACCGAGGATCACCTGCTGCTCTCCTGCTTTAAAGCTGGCCCACGCGTTGTTCTGCACAAAGTTGGGTAGCGAACTGAGGCGGCTCTCCTGCTGCGGATCGACGCCCTTTACCTGGATGGCGCGCATGTTGCTGCCGCTCTCCACCAGCCCGGTGAAGTTAATGTAAGGCGCCGCGGCAACGATGCCTTTGACCTTTTCAACCTTCGCCAGCGCTTCGTTCCAGTTGTTCCACGGCTGGTTCACCGGCTCAATTTCACCGTGCGGCACCACCGCCAGAATGCGGTTGTTGAGCTCGCGCTCGAAGCCGTTCATGGCGCTCAGGCCAACGATCAGCACCGCCACGCCTAGCGCAATACCGATGGTCGAGATAACTGAAATCAGCGAAACCATTCCTCCGCGCCGCCTTCCGCGGCTAAAGCGCAGGGCAATCAATAACGATAACGGAGAAGCCATTACTCAGCCCCCATCAGGGAGAGTTCGGCGGTCAGGCGCCCGTCGCGCATCTCCAGCTGGCGGCTCATCCTTTTTGCCAACTGCAGGTCGTGGGTCACCACCAGAAAGGCGGTGCGCTGCGCCACGTTCAGTTCGCCAAGCAGCTGAAAAATGCTGTCGGCGTTGCGGGCATCAAGGTTACCGGTAGGTTCATCCGCCAGCACCAGCCGCGGTTTATTGACCAGCGCGCGGGCAATCGCTACGCGCTGACGCTCGCCGCCGGAGAGCTCCGACGGGCGGTGGTCGCTGCGGTGCTCAAGCCCGACGGCGCGCAGCATCGCTTTCGCCTGACGCTCAATATCCGCCGCCTTCTGTTTACCGATTAACAGCGGCATCGCCACGTTTTCCAGCGCGGTGAAATCCGGCAGCAGGTGGTGAAACTGATAAATAAAGCCCAGCTCGCGGTTGCGCAGATCGGCGCGCGCGGCGGCTGAGAGTCGGCTCATCGACTGACCGGAAAAGATAACGTCGCCGGAGGTCGGCGTATCCAGCCCGCCAAGCAGATGCAGCAGCGTACTTTTGCCGGAACCGGAGGTGCCGACAATCGCCATCATCTCGCCCTCTTCAATGCTGAAGCTGACATCATGCAACACGTCGGTTTGCACGCTGCCTTCCTGATAGCGTTTGCACAGGTTGTCGCATTGCAGCAGGATCTTATTCATAACGTAAAGCCTCAGCGGGTTGAGTGGCGGCAGCGCGCCATGAAGGATACAACGTAGAGAGTAATGCCAGCGCCATTGCCACCAGGGCAATCACGATCACCTGTAGCGGCTCAATGGCTACCGGCAGCGCGGCGCCGTCGAGGAACGCGCCGATAATCGGCATCAAATTATTCAGCTGGCTGGCAAGCAGCGCGCCCAGTCCGGCGCCAAGCAGCGCGCCGACGATCCCGGCGCTCGCGCCCTGGACCATAAAGACCAGCATGATCTGCCGCGGCGTCAGGCCGAGAGTCTGGAGGATCGCCACCTCGCCCTGCTTTTCCATGACCATCATGCCTAGCGAGGTAATGATGTTAAAAGCGGCGACGGCGACGATCAGGCTCAACAGCAGGCCCATCATATTTTTTTCCATCCGCACGGCCTGGAACAGCTCGCCTTTACGTTCGCGCCAGTCCTGCCATTTGGTCCCTTCCGGTAGCGTCTGCTGGCTGAGGGTATCCACCTGTAAAGGCTGATTCAGCCACAGCCGCCAGCCGGTAATATTCCCCTGCGGATAGCGCATCAGGCGCGAAGCGTCGTCGATGTTGGTCAACATCTGATAGCCATCGACTTCGCTGTTGGCGGCAAAGGTGCCGATCACGTTAAACAGACGCTGGCTGGGAACCCGCCCCATCGGGGTGAACTGGCTGGCGGAGGGCACCATCACGCGGATCTGGTCGCCGCGATTGACGCCCAACTGCCCTGCCAGCTGCTCGCCCAGGATGACGTTATACTTTCCGGCCTGCAGATCGCTCTGCTTGACGTTAACCAGGTAAGGCGTCAGGGGATCTTTTTGCGCCGGGTCGATGCCGAGCATTACGCCAACCGCCACGCTGCGGGCGCTTTGCAGCACCACATCGCCGGTGGTCAGCGGCGCCACGCGGGTGACGCCCTGTAATCTGGCCGCGCTTTCCGGCAGCTGTTGCGGGTTTATGGACCCCTGCTTGGCGCTAAGGATGGCCTGCGGCATCAGCCCCAGGATGTTATTTTGCAGCTCGCGCTCAAAGCCGTTCATCACCGACAGAACGGTAACCAGCGCCATGACGCCAAGCGTAATGCCAATGGTCGAGAGCCAGGAGACGAAACGACCGAAGCGGTCGGCTGCGCGCCCACGCATATAGCGAAGGCCGATAAAGAGTGCGGCAGGTTGATACATGTCATCCATCTGATTGCTGATAGCCGATGCCCGAGTATATAAGCGATTATGAGCAGCGTAAATGACTGATACCTGTAGATTTTATTGGCAATAATAACAAAAATTCAATATAAACAACAAGATAGACAAGCAAGTCGTTATTTAACTTTACGCTTATCGGAGTTCGTTACATTTCTGGCCAAAACATGACCTTTGCGATACGGGTTGGCGAATCCGGGTCAATCGCGGATAATCTCACTATTGAATATCAGCGAGTTGCCCTCCATATCGGCAGAGCGAATACCCAAGAGATCATGATACCGTCTATGCCTGAACAATACCGATACTCTCTGCCGGTTAAAGCCGGCGATCAGCGCCAGCTTGGCGAACTTACCGGCGCGGCCTGCGCCACTCTGGTGGCGGAAATGGCCGAGCGCCACGGCGGCCCGGTGGTACTGATTGCCCCCGATATGCAAAACGCCCTGCGTCTGAACGATGAAATCAGGCAGTTTACCGATAGCATGGTGGCGGGCCTCGCGGACTGGGAAACGCTCCCCTACGATAGCTTCTCCCCGCACCAGGACATTATCTCTTCGCGTCTCGCTACCTTATACCAGCTCCCGACGATGGAACGCGGCGTATTAATCATTCCGGTCAGCACCCTGATGCAGCGCGTCTGTCCGCATAATTTCCTCCACGGCCACGCGCTGGTGATGAAAAAAGGCCAGCGGCTGTCGCGGGATGCGCTGCGCGCCCAGCTGGATAGCGCCGGCTATCGTCACGTCGACCAGGTGATGGAGCACGGCGAGTACGCCACACGCGGCGCATTGCTTGACCTGTTCCCTATGGGCAGCGAGCAGCCCTATCGTCTCGATTTTTTTGATGATGAGATAGATAGCCTGCGTCTGTTCGACGTCGACAGCCAGCGTACGCTGGAGGAAGTCGCCAGCATCAACCTGCTTCCGGCGCACGAATTCCCGACGGATCAGGCCGCCATCGAGCTGTTCCGCAGCCAGTGGCGCGACCGCTTTGAGGTCAAACGCGACGCCGAGCATATTTATCAGCAGGTCAGTAAAGGCACGCTGCCTGCGGGGATCGAATACTGGCAGCCGCTGTTCTTTAACGAGC
>OBXK01000493.1_pt1 | contig 12469 bp, 7 predicted proteins | sample 1501371 | NCBI WGS metagenome assembly OBXK01 (sample SAMEA2580154, study PRJEB22360) | human gut metagenome | biome: human gut; feature: human-associated habitat; material: faeces | place: Denmark | collected 2008/2010
CCGATGCGTTGAATTCTTTGCTTGATTTTACTTATACATTGTTGCTGTCTGATTGTGTCCGTGCGCTGATTTCTTGTGGGCTTGATCCTCATGCTGGCTTTCTGCACAGCAGCAAACGTAATAAGCCTGCGTTGGCACTGGACCTGATGGAAGAATTCAGAGCGCCAATTGCTGATTCTGTGGTGCAAACAGTAATCAACAACGGTGAAATCAACGCAACAGGATTTACAGATGCACTTGGATCGGTACGTATGATGGACGAAACTCGTAAAGCCGTAATCAAAGCATATGAACGAAGAATGGCTACAGAAATAACCCATCCCATCTTTAAATATAAGGCATCTTGGCGAAGGACTATTGAGATTCAAGCTCGGATGATTTTGGGATATCTCGACGGAACACAAGCTGAATATCGTGGAATCAGAATTCGCTAAGAAGCTATGGCATGGTTAACCAGAAACGTGGCTATTTAGTTGCATATGATGTGAGCGATGATTACCGTCGCAGTCATGTAGCGAAGATTCTTCAGCATTATGGAGAACGGCTGCAATACAGTGTTTTTCTGTTGCAAGTGCGCCCCTCAATGATGCTCAACGTACGTATGAAGATTGAGAAAGAGATTGACTATGGAACCGATTCTGTTGTGTTCTGCTCATTGGGGACAATTGCGCAGACGGAAGAGGGATTGGATTTTCTGGGGCATCGAGGATATGCAGACTTAGAAATTCCCACAATTATTTGATTTCAGTCAAAACGGCTGGGCTGTTTGATAACTAAAGAGTGTTTCGTCTTGCATGCGCACGAGAGGTGAATCACTTCTGAGACGCGCGGCAAGCGCTCGCATGCGGAAAATGGCGTTTCTGTGGGATTCAGCGTTCCCAGATTCGCATTTTTCATAGGGTATGAAGTACATCGCTCGCATAATTGCTTGAGATACATGTCACCACAACGCTCTACACTAAGACTATTCTTGAGCTCTAATACTCAGGACTTCATTGAGGTGCGACAGTGCAGCCTGCAGACCATCATGAGGGGACATTCTTGAGCTCTAATACTCAGGACTTCATTGAGGTGACACTAAAAGGATGGAATCATGAAAGAGCGTCGAATTCCTGAGCTCTAATACTCAGGACTTCATTGAGGTGCGCTTCGTGAAATCGGCAGTGAAACGCCGCAGATGATTCCTGAGCTCTAATACTCAGGACTTCATTGAGGTCCATGTAACGCCGTCCATGGTCAGTCCTCCTTATGATTCCTGAGCTCTAATACTCAGGACTTCATTGAGGTCTGCGCCGCACCGACGTGGAGCAGAAGCGCAAGGATTCCTGAGCTCTAATACTCAGGACTTCATTGAGGTGAAAACGGCAAGGATTCCGCCGACACGGCGCAAACGAATTCCTGAGCTCTAATACTCAGGACTTCATTGAGGTTGATGCCATGACAGACGTACGAACATGGTTGGAAATTCCTGAGCTCTAATACTCAGGACTTCATTGAGGTAATACCACAACCCAACACGGCACGCGCGACCACACCCATTCCTGAGCTCTAATACTCAGGACTTCATTGAGGTAGGGCGATGGCGTCACGTGGGCTCCAGCAGTCGATTCGCATTCCTGAGCTCTAATACTCAGGACTTCATTGAGGTAACAAATGTTCTTCTCACAAAAACAACGATGACCAGCAATTCCTGAGCTCTAATACTCAGGACTTCATTGAGGTCAGCTTTCGCAAATTCGGCGTGTCACGTGCCATATTCCTGAGCTCTAATACTCAGGACTTCATTGAGGTGTCATCATTTGACGTCTCCCATGGTTGCATGTGTTATATTCCTGAGCTCTAATACTCAGGACTTCATTGAGGTCTGATCGCTTCCGCCGCGTTGAGCAAGGCGGAGAGATTCCTGAGCTCTAATACTCAGGACTTCATTGAGGTCTGAACCATTGGGGCGTGTACAGCGTCTCCCCGTTATTCCTGAGCTCTAATACTCAGGACTTCATTGAGGTAAAAACGTACGCGAATCAACCGGGACTTGATACGGATAATTCCTGAGCTCTAATACTCAGGACTTCATTGAGGTTGGAAGGTTCACGAGCTGTACCTGAGAAGCTCGACATATTCCTGAGCTCTAATACTCAGGACTTCATTGAGGTAACAATCCGACCACGTTCCAGCCGGTCGCCACGAACATTCCTGAGCTCTAATACTCAGGACTTCATTGAGGTCATCAGTCACCGCAGCGGGCGCTGGTGGTATTGGATTCCTGAGCTCTAATACTCAGGACTTCATTGAGGTGAAATATAAGGAATGGGAAACTAGAGCGGTTTCAAGAGATTCCTGAGCTCTAATACTCAGGACTTCATTGAGGTGCGGACGACGCGGAATTCAAGAAATACGCGGGCCGATTCCTGAGCTCTAATACTCAGGACTTCATTGAGGTTGGTGTCAGACCGCGAACATGGGCTACTCACAGACCATTCCTGAGCTCTAATACTCAGGACTTCATTGAGGTCAGGATGAGGAGGAGTTTCGTCGGGAGCGGGCGGAGATTCCTGAGCTCTAATACTCAGGACTTCATTGAGGTTGGCAGAAAGTCGTGAAATAGTGCCGCCGTTCCAAGACATTCCTGAGCTCTAATACTCAGGACTTCATTGAGATGCGCAAATAATAGGGATATAACCGACGTCAGCGCCACGATTCCTGAGCTCTAATACTCAGGACTTCATTGAGGTAAGATCAGCAACAGTGAGATCAAGTGCTTTCGCAATTGCCAATTCCTGAGCTCTAATACTCAGGACTTCATTGAGGTAGGATGTAGCTAGGATAGATCAGCCACACGTATGCAAGATTCCTGAGCTCTAATACTCAGGACTTCATTGAGGTAAGACGATGTCGCCGGGCTCGTGGGACGAGTCCAATTCCTGAGCTCTAATACTCAGGACTTCATTGAGGTTTGACCGGCATCATCAAAGCCATCATGCAAAACAATTCCTGAGCTCTAATACTCAGGACTTCATTGAGGTTCGATACGAGATTGGAGTCGCAATAATCCCTGATGGCGATTCCTGAGCTCTAATACTCAGGACTTCATTGAGGTCGGCCAGCAAGATATGAAACCTGATTCTACTGAAGGCATTCCTGAGCTCTAATACTCAGGACTTCATTGAGGTTGGTTTTCGAAGATGCTTCCGTATGCGGTGGTGGTTATTCCTGAGCTCTAATACTCAGGACTTCATTGAGGTACGACTTGCATTGCTTTTTGCGGTAGTGTTAGACCATTCCTGAGCTCTAATACTCAGGACTTCATTGAGGTGGCGGTAAATCATGGCTGTCTTTCGTCAAATAAATCCGCGTGTCGTCACCAGTTAATCTGAACACCATCGGCGTTCAAAACGGACACCGTCACCGGTAATCCGGATGGTTCCTCTCGTTTTCGGTTATCTCATCAGGGAGTGGCTGTTGCGGTACGACTCGCCACGGAACCTGACGATCCTGCCGTGGTGCACGATACGGTCGATGACCGCGGCGGCCATGTCGCCGTCGCCGAAAACCTCGCCCCACCGCCCGAACTCCAGGTTCGTGGTGAACACCACGCTCCGTTTCTCGTAGGAATCCGCGACGACCTGGAACAGGAGCCTGGCCCCGTCGATGTCGATGGGCAGGTAGCCCAGCTCGTCGATGACCAGCAGCCTGGCACGGCCTATCGCGCGCAGTTCCGCGTCGAGCCGGTTCTCGTCCCTCGCGCGCCGCAGCCGCATCACCAGCGACGACGCGGTGAAGAACCTCACCGGCATGCCCCTCTCGCACGCCAGCATGCCAACGGCGATCGCCATGTGCGTCTTGCCGCATCCCACGTCGCCGTAGAGCACGAGATCCTCGGCCCGGTCCACGAAACCGAGGTCCATGAGCTGCTCCCGTCCCCAGTCGGCGGGGAACGACGCCATGCCCCAGTCGTATCCGTCGAAGCCCTTGACGCACGGGAAGCCCGCGTTCCTGATCAGCCGGGCGCGTCTGGACTGAGTCCGGCTGGCGTTCTCGGCCCTGAACAGGTCGGCCAGCACGCCGAGCTGGCCGGGCGTGGCGTCCGCGACCACGGAACGCAGCACGCTCCTGGTCAGCGGCAGCCCGCATGCGAGCCCCATGACCTCGTCCGGGGTGGATTTGCTTACCGTCCGTCCGCCCCTGCGGCCGCCCTCCACGGTTTCCGTCGCCTCACTCACCGTCGTCCTCCCTCATGAACCTGCTGTACGCGTCGAGCCTGGCCCTCGATTCGGGGCCGTCGCCCTGAGCGATCCGTCTGGCTGTCTGGTCGATCGCGGCCCTGTCGGGCCTCCTGCCCGCGGCGACGATCTCGGCGACGGCCATGGCGGCCGCGTGGAAACCGCTCGCCACGGCGGCGCGGCGGATGTCGTCGACCAGCGGTCCGCGTTCGCGCGGCTCCATCCGGTCGAGCAGCATGCGCGTCTCCTCCGGGAAATCGGAGCGTATGGGACTCTCGCCCCACGAACGCGGCTTGCGCGCGATGATGGCGAGCAGAGAGAGCGGGTCCATCGCGGTGTCCGGACTGTGCCCCCACCTGCGTTCCAGCGTGACGATCGGCTCGCCGTCCATGGAACGCAGCTCGACCCGCAGGGCCCGCACGCCGGCCATGAGACGCATGGAATGCCATTTCGGGCCCGCGAGGTAGCGGTTCGAGTCGATCGTGACGGTTCCGGTCCTGTCGGTCTTCACGTCGCGCCAGTCGCACGCGTCGAACATGGACGGGGGAAGCGGGAGCATGTGGTCGAGGTCCGTCCCGAACAGGTCCCGGATCGGCACGTCCTCGCGGTAGTGGTCGGCATGCGCGATCTCGTCGCAGCGTTCCAGCCACGCGTCGGTGAGCCGGTCCCATCCCTCCGCGGACGGCGTCGGCACCATCAGGTTGCGGCGCAGGAAGCCGACCGCGTTCTCCGTGCTGCCCTTCTCGTGCCCGGAGCACGGGTTGCAGAACCTCGTCTCGAAGCCGTAATGCGCGCAGAACAGCGAGAACAGCCTCGTCTGGGTGACGGTCCCGTCGGCCCTGCGGCGGCCGACCCCGGTGGCGTTGTCGAACACCAGCACGCGGGGGACCATCCCGACGTGGGAGAACACCAGGTTCAGGCCATGGCACACGCATTCCGCGGTCTCGCCGGGCAGCGCGGCCACGTACCGCATGTTCGAGTACGGGAACGAGACCACGAGGAAATGCACGGTCCGTTCCACGCCCGCGACCACGGCCAGGGCCTGTCCGAAATCGACCTGCGCGCTGCCCGGCGCCCATTCCAGCTCGCTGAATCCCTCGGCCTCGTCCCGGTGGCGTTGCCGCCATCGCTTGACCCAACGTTGCACCGACGAATAACTGCCTTCGAAGCCGCATTCCTCCACAAGCCGTTCGTGCACGCGCCGGGCGGTATGCCGCTGCTTGCGCGGCATGCGCCGGTCCGCCTCGAGCCATTCGTCGGCCTTGCGCGCGTACCTGCCCACGACCAGCGACCGGCTTCCCTCCCTCCCCGCCGCGGGAACCGGGGAATAGTCGCGGGAAGCGTATTTGACCACGGTCGTCCGCGAGACCCCCAGTTCCCTTGCTATCTGGGCATGCGTCAGGCCTTTCGTCTCGAGCTGCCTGATACTCTGTTGAACACGCACCGGTGTCGTCATTCCTTTCCTCCCGAGGACCATGTGTTGGTTGTTAGCACTCGGGAATCTATCAGGAACCGTACGGCACCGGCGCTTCTCTTCCGCCGATGCCGTTTCCAGCCGCCGACCGTGTCCGATATGAACGCTCACACCGTTCAGATTTGGTGGTGACGCCGTACACGTTTATTTGACCATAAACACCAGCAGCGAAATCATCCGGAATGCTTCGACGACGGGTCCGATGAACGGGTCATCCAACGCGAGATCGACGAATGCGAGGCGGAACTTGCCTATGTCATCGGCAACAACATCAACCTCAGGAAGAATCCCGACGCATATGAAAACGTCCGGAGAAAGGAGTCAATGCAATGACCGTATTGATGGAGACACGTGTGGAAGCCAAGACCAGAACGGCCACGGCAATCAAAATTACGTCGGAAATTGTCGAATCGACGGACTTCAACGTATTCGACGATATCTTCGACGGATTCATCCCGTTCGGTGATGAGGATGACCGCGGCGGCGGGGAAGAAAGCTGCGAAAGCCAGTACGAAGAATGCGACGAACCCGCAAAACACTATGTGATGTTCGCCGATCCGCAGGGCAGGCAGGATTGCTACGGCAAGCTATACCTATGCCCGAAGCATTACGCGCAGTACCTGCATTTCATCCTCGATTCGATGCGTATGAACAACGGGATGAAGGACTTGGACGACGATGGGACTCGATTTGCGATCCGTGCCTACGTCACCGGCTACGGACCAATCCGAAACAGATGATGTGGGAACGACAATTGCCCGGTAGGGGGGGCTAAGCGAATCACGGCGGAAAACATGCTGTACAAGCATGCGAAAACTGGGAAAGGCAATTAAGGGAAAGCTACTGCTTTCACGGCGGACACCAGAACGTTCCTCTGGATCTCGAAGGTTCCTTGCGTACGGTGAGTCGCGACGATTTCGTGGACGAATTGTCCCCGACCGTGTTTCTTGTGACATGTTCGACGCATTCTCACCCATTTGCGACTGGTTCAGCGAGGAAATGTCCGTCATTGAATCAAAATAGACAAGGGAAAACCAGCCTATGTCCACATTGGGAAGATACGCATTCTTCCTGAAGAAGGTTGGTTAAACGGCCGGCAATAAACATGGCGACTTCACGATGAAGTCGCCATTGAAGTCACTCATCCGTCTTCATATTCCGCTTGGGTCAGCCGAACAGTCCCTTGAAGATGCCGACGATCGTGCCTGCGAGACGACTGTTAGCCAAAGGGCTTCCACAGCGGTTGCAGGATTTTCTTTTGTTTAAGGATTGTCTATCCGCACCTTCCGGAGGTTGTTCAGACGCCTTTCCTGCCCCGACATGACTTTTCCAAGCCTTCGTCTTCGTCCAATACTCCAATGAAAACGTCGAACAGTTTCATCACGCAGGAATCGGACAGCATCAACGCTTCTCTGCCGGCCTGCGTCAGGCCATAGGTGAAATCAAGATGGCCGTGCTTGGGCGCGCCGATGATCAAACATTCGGAACCTGTATGCATCGTGAGCCGAAACCTCTTTTCCGTAATATCACTTCGCGTCGAATGAACCTCATCGTGCTCGCATCCTTCCGAACGATGACGCATATTCATACTGGGAATTAGCTTCTACCCTTCTTGGTAAACTTGCCAAGTCGGAAACCACCACATGCACGTCAACTGGGAATTAGCTTCTACCCTTCTTGGTAAACTTGCACAACACTGTCACAACACTGTCACAGCACTGGGAATTAGCTTCTACCCTTCTTGGTAAACTTGCAATTCTGACCACCAGAGAGGTTTTTGAACTGGGAATTAGCTTCTACCCTTCTTGGTAAACTTGATCGTCAAGGCGTATCCATGGATTCCATACTGGGAATTAGCTTCTACCCTTCTTGGTAAACTTGATCACATTCGGTCAGGACAGCAACAATCACTGGGAATTAGCTTCTACCCTTCTTGGTAAACTTGCTGCGCGGCCTCCTTCAACAATAGGAGTACTGGGAATTAGCTTCTACCCTTCTTGGTAAACTTGCATTTGAACCGCCACCCGTAGGTAACTTACTGGGAATTAGCTTCTACCCTTCTTGGTAAACTTGACATGGCGGCGAACATCCTCGTGGATCGACTGGGAATTAGCTTCTACCCTTCTTGGTAAACTTGAGCCTCGGTGATGACCGTCATATTCTGCACTGGGAATTAGCTTCTACCCTTCTTGGTAAACTTGTTCGTTGTGACATCGTTGTGACCGAAGCACTGGGAATTAGCTTCTACCCTTCTTGGTAAACTTGCAAGCGCTCATTTATAAGGCGCTCATGGACTGGGAATTAGCTTCTACCCTTCTTGGTAAACTTGGTCACGTTGCACGGCATAGGTTGGCTCCACTGGGAATTAGCTTCTACCCTTCTTGGTAAACTTGTCTGGGGGCATAAGGTGTGCGTGGAATGCAACTGGGAATTAGCTTCTACCCTTCTTGGTAAACTTGGGGAGGAAAATATCAAGATGCGATGGCAACTGGGAATTAGCTTCTACCCTTCTTGGTAAACTTGATCATGAGCGCCACCCGACGCACGTTCGACTGGGAATTAGCTTCTACCCTTCTTGATAAACTTGGAGACCGAGTGGATACTGCATGACTTGAACTGGGAATTAGCTTCTACCCTTCTTGATAAACTTGCGAGCAGGGCAATGCCAAGCAAGAACAGACTGGGAATTAGCTTCTACCCTTCTTGATAAACTTGACATACCCCTTTCGTCAAATGTTTGACGACTGGGAATTAGCTTCTACCCTTCTTGATAAACTTGTTTTGAGCAGGACGGTCGCACCTATTCATACTGGGAATTAGCTTCTACCCTTCTTGATAAACTTGACTGCCGAGAGCGGCACGACGTGCATCAACTGGGAATTAGCTTCTACCCTTCTTGATAAACTTGTGGTTGAAAACCACGACGCCATCCCACGACTGGGAATTAGCTTCTACCCTTCTTGATAAACTTGGAAGCCGCAGTATGCCGCAGATCGTGCAACTGGGAATTAGCTTCTACCCTTCTTGATAAACTTGGATTCGACGTGTCGTGAGCCTTGTCAACACTGGGAATTAGCTTCTACCCTTCTTGATAAACTTGGGGAATAGTAGCGCCCACGCGGTTAGATACTGGGAATTAGCTTCTACCCTTCTTGATAAACTTGTCGGATATGGCTTGGCGAGCGTACATTAACTGGGAATTAGCTTCTACCCTTCTTGATAAACTTGCTGCCGGATCACTTCGACTCACGGCAGGACTGGGAATTAGCTTCTACCCTTCTTGATAAACTTGGGCGGTGTAGCCGGTGATCCTCCGATGCACTGGGAATTAGCTTCTACCCTTCTTGATAAACTTGAAAGCGTACTCGTTGAATCCGTCGAAGTACTGGGAATTAGCTTCTACCCTTCTTCATAAGCCAATGGCTCCGCCGAGGCAAACTGGGAATTAGCTTCTACCCTTCTTGATAAACTTGTATGTTTGTCAAGAAGGGCCATTCTCCGCCTTTTAATTAGGTTCTTCTGTTCAAAAAAGTGTGAAATAGTCCGGCGTTTCATTAGCCTCCACCTGTTTAGAACTGGAAAAACGCAATGCGGTCGACCATTGATGATCGCTGACATGGAGAATTCGAACAATACCATCAGGAGGAAGATTCTCTTTTATTGCGATCACCGTCGATCTATTGCCTGATTGGGTCGGCGTATATCTTGCGTATACGGAATACTGCACCATGCTGTAGCCCATGTCTAAAAGCATGTTTCTGAACTCTGTCGCCTCTCGTCGTTGCCGTCTCGTTTTCACCGGCAGATCGAACATCACCAGACACCACATGCCATCACTGTCCTCATCCTTTTTCATAAGGGCCTCGATATTCTGGCACTTCCAATGCATCGATCTTCTTCTCGCAATACAAGCCAAATTGTTGTGCGAAATCGCTTATTGAACTTGGTATCGTCAGGCCAGATGAGTCGAACTGCTGATTGACGGAATCAGCAAGATATCTTTTGACATTCTTGTCGGATGGACCATCTTCCGGCTCAAGTTGGGCAACCCAATAGTCGATAGCAGGTCTATAGACCTCTAATAAATCGTCTGCGAGACAGAAGTAATTGCTCCGGCCATGATGATTCACACCCAGCGTGGGAATCAATCCGGCACTAAGAATGGCTTTAACCGCAAACCCTCTGAGAATTGTATACGCATAGTCAAGTTGGGCGTTTCTGCCGGTTCCATCCCCTGGAATCCTTTTGAACCGTTTGCCATCACCGATAAATATCCTCTTCCAATATTCTCTTGCCGCGTATCCTTCGTAATTCGAAGTGTCTCCGGATCTAACCGAGGATGCGATACCACGTAAGGTCCCTCCCCCTTCTATCCCGAGTGAATCAAGGCAAGAGGCTTGTCCCCGTATCTTTGCCTTGACGATTTTCGCCCATGCGTTTTTCTTTCTGGGCAAAGTCATCTCGCTTTGCGCAATCTGACGGACTGCCACCTCCGAAGGAACGTTGGTCCACGAATGCAATGCGGCATCAGGAATTCCCCTCCAGTCACAAAGCATTACCGACACGCCAGCTTTTGCCATTTCATGGAGTACTGCCGAAGAACAACAAACATGAAGTCCAATCAGAACAACGGCAACCTGAGCCAATGGAACACAGACCGACTCGCTTTCACCATGCTTTCTCACTTTCATACGGCCACGCTCATATGAAATCGTTCCATCAAGATTAGTGCAGTCAATCACACGCCACTGGCTCTGCATCGGAACCTACCTGTCCCAGCGCCACGAGACAGGCATCCCGGAATCGGTCCGGAACCTTGGCTCACCCAACGCATTCCGCCTTATCACGACAGGATGGTATTTGGCCAGTATATTAACCGCGACGACCCATCCTTTGCCTTCGATCACCTTCCGCGTCTGATTTGAAAGCCGGTCAGATTCCGATCCGCTGTTCTCCAGTCCTTCTTCGGAAAGATAAGAGGGACGTAAGGCCAACTTACTGACATCAGATCCGACAACCACCCAATGTCGTCGCTGTGCAAGCTCGGATGCGGTACCACTGAAATCATTCGCGTATGCACCGATTTTCTCGCTGTCTTTCATCTGGACGCCTTCGTAGCTAATCAGGATCTCATCGTTAGGGACGATATAGCCGAGATACTCCGCACGCCCCTCTTGTATCGCTTGGACCACATTCTTGTCCCCGTACCTCACGGAAACCGATTGAGGCGGAAGCTGGACCGCGAAAAGATCCTCCGACGACGCATGGAGAAGGTCAATCTGGAATACTCGGATCATCCCATACATGTATTTCTGCGATTTCGCCCCGGTCTTTCGATAACGGTATATCCTCATATGGTGGATCGAATCCCCGATTTCGGCAGATCCGTTGCGTACCATTAGCTGGGCAGCACCACTTACGAAGAAAGCGATGGTCTCAGTTGATCGAATATGCCTGCCGTTGAGCACAATCTCACGACCACGGTTCTCTGGCAGACCCTTCTCCGGAGAATACTCTGGCAATCTCGTCAGAGCACAGTACAATGCGGGCGTGGATGCCCTGCGTATCAAATCGGCATCCATAGGCGAGGAAAGCTCCACATGCTTCATTTTTCTGATGGTCGCAGCATGCGCCTGGGAATTGCCGAGAGACATCCTCTGGCAACGCGTGACGGAAACACGGTCCGAGTCGAGTGCGTCATTCAGAAGGTCCAGAAGCGTATTCATGCAGTCGAGCCATTCCTTGAAACGCGTTTTCTTTTGACCTTCTGAGAAAGGATAGCTCTTCCACGTTTCCGGCTCCCCAGTTATCCATTGCGAGAGGCGAAGCGAATCACGTTCAACCAAGGTTTGTGCGGCGGAATGGTTCATCATCGCGATGACAGCGGCATCGACCGCATGATGTCGTCTGTCGAGACGGGTCTTTTTCCACTCGCCGGCGAAATGGATGCGCCCTTCGATCCCGCTGGCTTTACGGGCCAGTGCAGTCACCCGGCCTTGGAACACCCACACTCGGGTGGCTGGAGCATTTCCCGACGTATCGGTATCCTGATTGAAATACGCCTCAATGCGGCGATGCAGCTCATCGGCCATCCACGCCACTGATTCAATCGAGCGATTGTCTATTGCCGGATCCGATTCGGTCTGTCTCAGTCTTGAGATTACGGCTTGTTTGAACGCGCGTTGCTCTCTTGGCGGCACAGACTTGTCAAAGATGAAGGTCTTGACCCTTTCGATCGCGTCACGCTGGCTGACCTTACGAAGGGCCGCGTCCTCCGTTCTTGCCCACACGGAAAAGGCCGTATCGGATTTCAGCTTGTTGCATTCCGCGCATACGGCCGCGAGATTGACCCGCGTATTGGTCGAGCCAACGCCTTTCCTGGGAACAATATGGTCCATTTCACAGGTCTTGAATGTTATCGGTGACTCGCAATACAGGCACGTTCCATTCTGCCTTTGGACCGATTCCCAACGTCTGATGTCAGATTCACGTATCTTATTAAGTCCTTCCTGCTCGTAAAGCTTTTGCCTCAGATCATTGCGGTATCGTGCTCTTTCATCCTGAGCCCTTTCCGTCTCTTTCGCCTTGGCGATGGAAGAAAAGCTCTCTCTCACGTGTTCAATCTGAACGCTCTGGGGATTTCCCCATCGTTTCTGGCATGCCAACAGATATCTGTTCACGATTTTCAGGACACGATCAACGGCGGGATTCCCCACCGGAGTGCCGATCGTATCGACTGGCGGCGTTCCCCTTTCGTCCACCCCAGAAACCATGG
>OBXK01000515.1_pt1 | contig 11570 bp, 9 predicted proteins | sample 1501371 | NCBI WGS metagenome assembly OBXK01 (sample SAMEA2580154, study PRJEB22360) | human gut metagenome | biome: human gut; feature: human-associated habitat; material: faeces | place: Denmark | collected 2008/2010
GTTTTCCACCGGTTCGCCTGGTTTGGGTCTTGGGGGAGCGGAGCCGATATCGCCATTGTCGGTGTGGGAGCGATTCGGCAGGGGCATTCCGGAAGAATCTTCCATTCGTTCGAAGACGCTGCAGTAGCACGGGAGTTGCAGGAAAAGGGAGTGGTCGGGCATATTTGCGGACATCATATCGATATGCATGGCAATCATGTGCGAACCAGTCTGTGTGAGCGCACCATCAGCATCGATTTCGAACGGTTTCGTGACATTCCATTGGTCATTGGAGTCGCTTGGGAGACGTGGCGTGCGCGGGCACTGCACGCATGCCTGGTCGGTGGACTGATGTCGGCACTCGCTACCAATCAGGGAATGGCTGAGTTGTTATTGGATATGGACTAATCACCGTTAGGATGCCGGAAGGATTGGGTATGCCCGTGCGCCACCGTGATGATTGCAATTGCTGCCAGCACGTACAACAGCACGTTGAGCGTCAATGACGCTCCATATCCGCCGGTCATGTCGAAAATCAATCCATGAACTGTAGTAGCGATGGCTACGGTCAGCTGGCCGGTGGCGTTGATGACGGACAGCGCGCGGGCATAATCATCTCCCGGGAATACGCGGCGTATGCTCCAGGGAAGTGCAATCATGAGCAGGCATTGGCCGATTCCCGCCAGAAAACTTGCAGTGATCGCAACTTCCAGATTGGCTCCGAAAAGCAGACTGAACCATCCTGTGGTTCCGATGGCGGCAAACAGCGTGATTGCGAATTGCGGTCTGACACGGTCCAGCGTCGAACCTATGGCAAGTTTGCCGACGCTGGCTCCGATCATGCGGGCCGTGACCACCCAAGCGGCCTGTGTAAGCGTGAGTCCGATGGAAATCCCGTACGCGGGAATATGCTGATTGATGCCGGATACGATTTGCAACAAAATCATGGCGGCTGACAGCAGCAGAAACGCCGGTGAACGAAGCATGCCGATGAGATGCCCGCTCTTCGTCCGTGTATCATGCGCAGGTTTGGCGTTTGGTGCAGACGCAGTGTCGAGCTTGCCATGTGGATATGGTTTAAGCAGGTAGGAGCAGGGGAGTAGCAGCACCATCAGCATCACACCGGTCAGTAGATATGCCGATCGCCATCCATATGACGCGATGACGTGCGAAATCAGAGGATTGAATATGGCTCCTCCCAATCCTGACAAACAGCCGGTTATGCCAAGGACCGTGCCGAAATGAGTGGGAAACCATGCCGCAAGCAGAATGGGTGGCATCAGCGTTATCGGAATAACATAGGCGAGTCCCATCACAGCGAATGCGAGATAGAACTGCCAGAGGGCATACGCCCGACTGCAAAGCAGGAATCCCACGGCGCAGATACCAATGCAGTCGATAAGTGTGGGGCGCAAGCGAATGCGATGTGAAAAGCGACTGAACACGGCCATGGAGATGGCGCTGCAAATCAATCGAATCGATACGGTTAGGCTGACCTTGGCTCGACCCACATGTAAATCACGGCTGATAGCGTCGAAATACAGCCCTGAAGTGTTGGTGATGAGAGCGAAGCCGATGAAGGACATAGCGCAGCAGCCTACGAATACTGCCAGTGAGGAGCGGGTGGAGCGAATCCGTTCTTCCATGGCGTCCTTTGCGTCCTTTCCTAGCTGGTCGCTGGGCGGTACCGTTTGAAGAACGTCGCCGCCTCTTTTACGATTTGCTGTGATTCCTCATTATGCTCCAGGCCGACCTCCTTGACCGCGAAGTCGTGTACGAGAGCGTGGTCAAGACCTTTCGGGAGTAATCGCAGTTCATAATCATGATGGCGGTATTGCAGGATTCTTGCGAATTCCAGAGTGTTGTCCGCGAGGTAATCCTCGGTGCTGGTCTGCAGATAGAAGGGCGGAAGATTGCCGTCAACTACAAGGCGATCGACATCAAGATAGGGGGAGATGCGAATTCGTTCCTTCAGCGTTGGAAAGTAGCCTTCCGCATAGTATCCCATCGCAGTTCCATGCACGCCGCCTTCGAAGCGATACATGCCGCTGCATCCTGCAATGGCAAGGATGTGGGCGGTTCCGTAGGCTTCCTTCATGCCAAGCTGTGACGCGACGACCGGTGAATGGAGTACGGCGGTGAGGTACAAGATAAGCAGGGTGGCCGCGGAATCTCCAATCAGAAACAGAGCATTCGTATCCATGCCATAGTCATGCGCGTGCTCATTCGTCCAGATAATTGCGTCAAGCGCATCGTGTAGTTGGTCTTGGAATCCAATTTGCGGGACCAGCCGATAGTTGGCATTGACCACGGCGAACCCATACTTCGCTAAATACATATCGCGACACATGGTATTTTGTTTGTCGCCATGGTAGAGACCCCCGCCATGGAAGTCGATGATGACCGGAAGAGGTTCATGTTGTGTTTCCGGACGGTACAGGTCCAATTTGCGCAGTTGGTCCGGAATGCCATATGGGAGATCCGTCAGTACATGCACTCCGTTCGGCTTATGCTCTTTGGCGAGTCTGTCTGCGTCGCCGGCATGACGGGCGTTGGTGTTGGACTCAAATAATGCTTTCACTGGTTCGCTGAGCATATGTCACCACCTTGGTTGCGCATGATACGAATACTGTATGCCTGTATCTGGAGTGAACAGTCTAGGGGTTGCACATATGTGCAACCTACGGTTCAGACAAGTATCCCAACTATTTCGTCAGTACGTCGAACGGCGGATTGCCTATGCGCCCATGACAGTGTAGACGTTGTCATGGGCTCTGATTTCACGCGCCATTGTGCACGGCTGGTCATTCGAATAGCTAGGAGTCCATCCCCCGTCCAACGTGCCGCCGTTTCATCGTATGATTTTGTTGTGTATGTTTACGATTATACAAATCGTAAACATACACAACAAAGTGGGTGAACGCGACGAAGGATTGGCATGCACCTGACGGCGTCAGCGATTCCTCTCCGCAAAATCGCGCATACGACGCAGTCCCTTACGCAACTCATCCGCATCGCCGGCGTACGATAACCGTACAAAACCGCGTCCCTCCTCGCCGAATGCCTCGCCGGGCACCACGGCGACGTGCTTGTCCTGCAACAGTCCGCGGGAGAAATCGTCGGAATCCAAGCCGGTAGCTCGCACGTCGATGAACGCGTAGAACGCGCCCTCCGGCTCGATCAGACTGAGTTTGGAGCAACCGGCCAGCTCGTCGACGACAATCTGGCGTTTGACGAAATACTCCTGTCGCATGTCTTCGACCAGTTCCTGCGGGCCGGTCATTGCGGCCACGCCGGCATACTGGGATACCGAATTGACGGAGGAGTGCACCATTTCTGCGATTTTGCTGGTCTGCTCGATGATGCATGTTGGTGCCAGAAGATAACCGATGCGCCACCCTGTCATGGCGTACGTTTTGGACAGGCTCTCGACGACGATGGTGCGTGCCTTCATACCCGGCACCGCCGCAATGGATGGTGCGGTGGCAGGTCGGCCATCCTTGCCCTCGCTGTAGACGATCGAATGGTAGACTTCGTCGGAAATCGCCCAAATATTGTGTTTCTTGCAAACTTCGGCAACCTGTGCCAGCTCTTCGGCTGTGGTGACGGCGCCACTCGGATTGCCGGGTGAGTTGATGATGATGGCGCGCGTTCGGTCGGTCACGGCCGCCTCAATGTCAGCGGCGTTGAGGTGCATGCCGGTTTCCGGACGCAATGCGACGGGAACGGCTACGCCTCCGCACATCATGATGGACGATTTATATGATGCGAAATACGGTGATGGCACGATCACTTCGTCGCCGGGAGCTACCACCGTGTTGATGGCCAGAAACAGGCCGATGGTGGCACCGTCCACGGCTTGGATTTCGGTTTCCGGATTGTAGTCAAGCCCTTTTACGCGGCGTGAATAGTCCGCCGCGGCCTTGCGAAATTCCGAAATGCCGAGGATATTGCTATACCGAGTCTTGCCCTCCCGAGCTGCTTCGGCCGCGGCCTCCACGACATGAGGGGCGGCCGTTCTGCTGGGTTCGCCTACGCACAGTGAGATTACGTCGTCGATTCCAATCACACGGTCGAACACGTCGCGGATACCGGAACGTGGCACGGCCCGCACGTTCGCCGAAATCGGCATCATCGTATCGTCTCCCATGAAACACCTCTCTTTTGTATCGGGAAAACACTGACACAAAAGAGCTATCACCGAATTGCTAACGGGAAAATCCGAATATGACGAAGCGGTTTCCGATTCGAGGAATTTCGTTGCGTAAAGGTTGCCTGATGTGCGTAGGCTCAACGTCGATTCGACTACTCCGGCAGTACGTCGAACGGCGGATTGATCTTGCGATCGTGCCAATAGTAGACGTCGTCATGTTCGCCGATTTCACGCACTACCTTGCACGGTTGGCCATACGCCACCACGTTTGCGGGGATGTCCCTAGTGACGAGCGAACATGCGCCAATCACTGAATTCTCGCCAATCGTTACACCCGGCAGTATGGTCACGTTCGCGCCGATCCATACGTTGCGGCCGATGGTGACCGGCAGCGAATACTGCGTCGCTCGCTCGCGCAGGTCCGGACGAATCGGGTGGCCGGTGGTGGTGATGGTTACGTTCGGACCGATCATCACCTTCTCTCCGATGTGTACTTCGCCATCATCGACAAGCGTGAGATTGAAATTTGCATATGCGTTACGTCCGAAATACGTGTTGCAACCCCAGTTGGCATGCAACGGCGGCTCGATCCACGCGCCCTCCTCGTACCCACCAAGCAGTTTTTCCGCGATGGCGCGGCGATGTTTCGGCTCGCTCGGTCGACTGGCGTTGAACTCGTATAGCAACTCCATCTGATCAGCCTGCGCCTGCAGGATCTCCGGATCGTCGAAGGCATACACTTCACCGGAATTCATGATGTCCAACACCCGTTGTGGTACGGTCATGGTTCGCTCCTTGCCTTAATACTGTTATTATCTTTCTTTCATTCTGCCGTATGTCAGGTTTTTCCGTGGGAACGCGGGCGGAAGTTTTTCAGCTGGCAAGGGCGCTGACGTCGTGTACGTCGGCAAGGTGTCTTTTCATGGCGTGTTCGGCACCCTCAGCGTTGTGTGCGGTAACCGCCTCGAAGATCAACTGGTGTCCCAGATGAGAGATCCGTCTGCCAGTGGCGGTCTGGTGGGAACGTTCGCGGACATGTTCGGTACACTTGAAGGCGAACTGCAGCACTGTGAGCAGTAGTTTGTTGCCAGTGGCATGGGCGAGCAGTAGGTGGAATTGGATGTCGAGTTTCATCGATTTTTCTTGACTGAGAGATTCGTCGGTCTCTTTTTCGAGAATACTTTCCAAGGCCGCAACATGAGTTGGTAAGGCTCCTTCGGCTGCCAAGGCGGCGATGTGAGGTTCGACCGATTCTCGCAATTCCGTGGCATTCTGAAGCTCCATGTCTGAGGCCTCCAGCATCGTGGCCAGTTTCCTAGTGTTCGACATGGGGTCCAGAATGGTACTACCGCGTCCCTGAACCCGTTCAATAAGATGTTTCGATTCCAGTTCGGACAACGCTTCGCGCACGGAAGTCCGAGATACTTTGAATTCCTCTGCGAGGCTACGTTCGGTAGGCAGCCGTGTTCCCGGAACCAGAGTGCCGGTCATGATGAGGTTCTCCAGATGGTCGGCTATTTGCGCGCTGATATTTCGACTAACCAATGCGAGCGGCGGTATTGAGGCCTGCATGGAGTTTCTAGAAGTGTTTGTATCTGCTTGCTCGGTTCGCATATTGCTATTTTGGCACAATGGACATACCAATCTACTCAGCAGATAGCGGATTGGTCTGGTCAGTGTTGCCCTTTTGTTACAAGTGAGTAACCGACTATTTCCATATGGGAAACTGACATATCGCCAGTTTATTCTTACCTCAATATGAAATTGGTCATACCAAAAGGTGGTGTAGGGAATGGAGGATACGAAGGCTTTCGGGCCGCTGTTGCAAGGGCTAGGGCCCGATGAGGCAGCGAGGCTGTCTGACCGCTATGTTCCCGCATCCGTGCAGAACACGTTTTGGGGTGTTCTCCCTTCTCGTTCCGACCGGCCGGTGCTGACCATAGAATCAGGTGAAAGCATCGTGATAGATACTGTCAGCCACGAAGGCATCATGCCGGATCAGGGCTCGGATCCAATCACTTATTTCGGCGCCTATGGTCTTGATCGTAGCGAATTGCTCGACGATACCGTTGCTATCCCAGCATGCAAAACACGAAATATGACGGATGGTTCGCACGTAATCACCGGACCAATCGAAGTTGTCGGAGCTCACCCCGGAGACCTGCTCATGGTTACCGTTGAAAAGTTGGAACGACGCGCTCCGTATGGAGTCATCTCAACCCGGCATGGCCGTGGAGTGATGACAGACACCGCATTGGAAGGTGACTACGGCACACTGTGCAAAGTAATCTCTGTGCATGGCGAAGCATACGGGCAACTAGTCCCTGAAGGCATGGACTTCCACGACCAGGCGTTGGACAACTGCAGTTATCCAAGCTTCCCTTTGCATCCTTTCATCGGCATTATGGGTGTTGCCCCGGATACGGACGCACATCTGTGCTCAATTCCCCCATATGATTTCGGGGGAAATATTGACGTCAATGACATGACCGAAGGTAGCGTACTCTTTCTACCCATCCAGGTTGAAGGTGCGAAATTCTTCGTGGGGGACCCGCATTACGCTCAAGGCGACGGAGAAGTGTCTCTGACTGCACTAGAGGCACCTCTTCGCGCGACATTAACCCTTTCCGTCATTCCGCAACAGCAAGCGGATGCGCTGTTTGGCGAACGGAAGGGACCATTTGGCTACGCGCATGGCAGACTCTTGGCCCTTGGCTTGCATGAGGATCTCGACGAGGCGCTACGCCGTAGCGTCGATTACTCCGTCAGCTTGCTTTCGTCACTATTCCATCTCCCCGCAAAGGTCATTTACCTGTATCTGTCTGCGGCAGCTGACTTTGACGTCTCTCAAGCTGTCGATCTAGTGCGAGGGGTGCATTCGCGGATTCTTCTCTCGCATTTTGAGGGATCCGCTGCTCAAGATTTCGTAAATTTTGTTACAGAAACGATGAGATGACGAAATTCAATAGATTTTTTCCTTCACTACAAGAGACAACAAGAGAGGAAAGGAAAGAAAAAATGAATATGAACATGTTGAAAAAAGCCGCATCCATTATGGCTGTAGTGGCACTTTCCGTCACCGGAGCCGTTGGCCTGTCAGGATGCAGCACCGGAGAGCCAAGCCACGATTCCGCAGCTGGTGATTCATCCTCCAAAACTATCCGCGTAGCTACCCAACGCCAACCACACCTGTTCGCCGCGTACGAATGGTCCAAGTACGTTCCCGATGGCTATGACGTTCAAGTTGTGCCGATGGACAACTCTAACGACGAGAAAGATGCCCTTCTTTCCGGAGATGTGGACTTCGCCCTGATGGGCGTCCCCACTGTCATCTCACAGGCTGCACAGGATGGCGGCATTAAGGTCATCGCTGGTGGCGCCGATGGAGGCTCTGGACTCATGGCTCAAAGTGATATCACTTCCGTAAAGCAGCTCAAAGGCAAGAAAATCGGATATGTACCAAATTCCTCCCAAGAAATGGCTTTGCGTCTGCTCCTCAAATCCGAAGGACTTGATCCTGACTCTGATGTCGAAATGGTGAATATTGGCTACTCCGAGATGTCCGAAGCTTTGGAAAGAGGTGACGTTGACGCCTTCGCGGGCGCAGAAATGGGTGTCTCCCTTGCCAAACTTGCCGGAGCGAGTGAAATCGACTCCATCTATAACACTGAGATCGGCAAGGTCAATATCGCGCTTGCGGCCAGCAGCGAGATGATTGATGGCAATCCCGATTTAGTGAAGGTTGCCATCGAAGCACATAAGAAGGCCACGGAGTCGCTGTCCAAGGATAAGGCCACTTGGAAGTCAGGAGTGATGAAGCAGTTCACTTTTGACTCTGACGCCCTCGATAAGGCGCTTGACAATATGTGGTTGCACTGGGATCTCAGTGCCGATTATCAAAAGCAGTGCAAGGAGCTTGCCAATCAGATGGTCGAGATTGGCTCCATCGAGGCTGCGCCAGATGCGTCCAAGTATCTCGACGACCAGTTCGTCAAGTAATAGCAGCCAATTCGTCGGAAAGGATCGATGATCATGCCCCGCGTCAAAAAGATTGTCCCGAAAGTACTGCTTGCGTTGCCCGTTCCGGTTCTCGTCGTGATTCTGTGGAGTCAAGGTGTGAAATACGGCTGGACGCTCCCTTTTGACATCCGCTTGGCGCGGGTTCCCTCCCCAACGACAGTGATGAGGCGCATCGCTGACTTAGCGTTTGGTGGTTATTTTGATGATCCGTATTCTGCGATGTTGTGGAAGCATACGTATGCCAGTTTGGTACGTGTGTTTAGCGGCTTTGGCCTAGCTGCGCTCATCGGTGTTCCGTTGGGTGTGTTGATGGGCCGCTCGAAAATCGCTTCGGCGATGTTGGAGCCGACTATCAACCTGATTCGTCCGATTCCGGTCACGGCTTGGGTACCGTTGACGCTCATCATGATCGGCATTGGAGATCGTTCCACAATTTTCCTCGTTTTCCTTGCTGCTCTGTTTCCCATCATCCTGAATACCGTCACCGCTGTGGAACAGGTTCCGGAACGTCTTCTGGAGGCGGCTGCAATGCTCGGCACGTCAAAGGGAAAGGCGTTATGGAAAGTGGTGTTTCCGGCCGCTTTGCCAGGCATTATCGGAGGCTTGCGAGTCGCGGTCGGTTTGGCTTGGGCGCTGCTGGTCGTCGGCGAGATGACGGGTATCACGGTCGGTCTGGGTGCCATGATTACGGAGGCCAAGAACGTTTCGAAGACCGACTTGATCGTCGCCGGCATGTTCATCATTGGCATCCTCGGTTTTCTCAGCGATCGACTCATCGTCTGGATCGTCAAACTTGTGGCGCACGGTCGCCCGATCCTACCTACTGCCAAGTGACTGTTAAGGAGAGTGAACAATGCGCATCGGAACCATTCAGCGTCATGCCGGCATGATTGACATCCAAGGGGTCGGCAAACAGTATGGCAACGGAACCTATGCGGTCAAAGATGTCGACCTGCATATCGACTCCGGCGAATTCGTCGCCATTGTTGGGCCGTCTGGTTGCGGTAAGAGCACCCTGCTTCGTATGATTGCGGGCTTTGAAAACATAACCGAGGGTGAGATTAAGGTCGAAACACGACCGGTAACTGGCCCAGGGCCTGACCGAGGCGTCGTATTCCAGGATTATGGTCTTTTCCCTTGGCTAACAGTCGAGGAGAATATCGCCTATGGCCCCAAAGAGGCGGGATATCCACGCCCTGAAGTGGAAAGGCTGGTCGATAAGTACATTAATCTGGTCGGACTCAAGCTTTTCGCCAAGAAATTTCCTAAGGAGCTGTCCGGTGGTATGCGACAGCGCGTGGCGATTGCACGAGTACTGGCGAACACTCCTGCCGTGATGTTGATGGATGAGCCTTTTGGCGCGTTGGATGCTTTGACCCGTGAACAATTGCAGAACCAACTATCGAAGATCCAGAAGGAGCTAGGCATCACGGTGGTATTTGTGACGCATAGCATCGAAGAAGCAGTATATCTTGCCGATAGAGTTGTGGTCATGGCCGATGGCGCTGCCAGTGGTGTCGCTGGAAACATCAAGAAGATTGAGAGCATCGAACTGGAAGATCCAAGAGATAACACATCCGTTGCATTCAACCGATATCGTAGGGAGATTTCCGAGCTGATTCACGGTAAGACGGAGAAGGAGTTGGAGCACGCATGATATGTCACAGCCAGAAGGATGTTCCTCGGGAACTCATGGATGCGGTGGAGCGATATGAGGATGCGTTGATGCGTAATGCGACGGACATTCTTGCGGAATTATTCGCGGACGATCCGTCCGGATTGCCTGTGACTCGTGCCGATAATGCAGGTTTGCTGAATGGACATCAGCAGATTACCGAATATCGTGCGCAACGCGGAACGGCACCAAGTCGGGTTCTGCGTTCCCGCTCATACCGTATGCTTGCGAACTGTGCCGCGACTGTTGTTGCCACGTTTGATAAAGATTCTGGCGGTGTTGTAACGCAAACGCAGGTGTGGCAGTTGATTGACGGCTCATGGAAGATTGTGTCGGCTCACCTTACTTACCCCGTTCCTGCCATGGATTCCCGAATCTGGCGAGTAGTCGGTAGCCCTCTGAAGCAAGGGGCTCGTACTGAATCTTCGACGGATTTGCCCCTACAAGGATTAAGTGTGGCGGTGAAGGATCTCTATGGTGTGGAAGGATATGCCATAGGGGCTGGAAGTGAGGCCTTTCTGGCGGAAGGGATTCCGCAACAGCATAATTCCTGGCCTGTTCAGCGTCTGCTTGATGCGGGCGCTGATGTGCTAGGCATTTCAAGGACGGATGAGTTTGCCTATTCCCTTGCCGGTACGAATGCCCATTATGGGACTCCGCCGAATCCGCAGGCTCCGGGCCGGATTTCTGGAGGATCTTCATCGGGGTCCGCTTCCGCCACCGCTTTAGGTCAAGTTGATATAGGTTTGGGAAGCGATACGGGAGGCTCGGTGCGTGTGCCTTCCTCTTATCAACACTTATGGGGGATTCGAACCACATGCGGTTCGGTTCCGATGGAAGGCGTTCTTCCGCTCTCCCAGTCATTCGATACCGTGGGATGGATGACCAGAACCCCTGATTTGCTGGAGAAGGTCGCAAAGGTCCTGATAACACAGGAATCTGGTGTGGAATCAGCACTATCTGGGAAAGTTATCTGGTCTGAAGAGTTGATGTCATCCACAAACATCGATGTATCGGCAGGTTTGCATGCATGGATCAGTCGGCTGGAAGAGTCTGCCCGGAATGCAACGGATGTGAGTCTAGAACAAATTCGTCTCGATGGCATCCTAGGGCCACGTTTTGAGGGAGAGGGGCCGGACCGACTGTCAGACTGGCTTTCTTCTTACAAAATCGTGCAAGGATACGAGGCGTGGCGGAATCATGGTACTTGGCTTGCACGGCATTGGAACACTTTGGGTGCTGATATTGAGTCTCGCTTCAGAACGGCCAGCGAGCTGACGGCCGAAAACTACCGGAACGCCCGCGAACATATGGACTTTTGGAAGACTAATGTGCGGTCCATATTGGGGCAAAGCGTTTTATTGGTTCCTTCAGCTTCCAGTGTTGCCCCGAAAATCACTGATTCGGCGATTGGTGGCACTTCGATTGAAGATGAGAGAACTGCGACGATGCGTCTTACGTGCATCGCAGGTTTGACGGGATTGCCTGCCGTAAACATTCCAATTCGTACGGAAGATGGTCTTCCATGTGGTATTTGCGCAGTCGGCCCCGCCGGAAGCGATACTGAACTAATTGCCTTCGCCCGTAGGCTCAGTGAATTGGCTGCATAAGTAATCCACATGCCCCGTGAATCCAGAATTTGCAGAGAACGGGATGACGGTGCGACGATTGCGGAAGTGAGACGAACGGAGGAAACAAGTGCGGCAGGCATCCGATGAGGAACAACAGCTCCACGGCACGTTA
>OBXK01000538.1_pt1 | contig 10555 bp, 13 predicted proteins | sample 1501371 | NCBI WGS metagenome assembly OBXK01 (sample SAMEA2580154, study PRJEB22360) | human gut metagenome | biome: human gut; feature: human-associated habitat; material: faeces | place: Denmark | collected 2008/2010
CTAAACCCGAAAAAAATACATGACTAAACACGAAACACCGACTTGACGAAATACACATCTGGATGCATCAGGGTCACGGACAGAAGGTGTTCGACCTGTTCTTCCAAGCGCTCACGCCCGCCCGGCGCGAGTCGATCCGGGCGGGCGCCGGCGACGGGGGCGCGGTGGGTCGACGAGTGCGTGTTCCGCTGGTGCCCCATGGCCGAGCGCATCTTCTACGGTTTCCGCATCGTCTCCTGGGCCACCGACGCGCTCGACAAGGACCATGAGGCTCGTCTCGTGGTACAACTCGAAGCGCCTGCACGCCTCGCTGGGCTACAGGACACCGGAACAGGCCGAGAACGAGCATTATCGAACACAGGCGGCACAAGCTGTCTCATAGCAGAGGCGGCACAAAAATCAGGCCACTTCAGTGCGACAGACGAATGCCCATAGTTTCACCCCTCCCACTCACGAACATCCCCTAACTTCGAACACTAATGCTTTTGGCACACAAAGAATCATAGACATAGGGGATATCCTCGCATCCCCCCCTACAACTAGACTGCCGCATAGAGTATGCACAGTCTTCTAATGCACGACAGCATTCTCTCAAACTAAAGGCGGAATCAGTACCGCAAACGGTAGTCTCGACATCACCAGAGGTAGTCCAATGGCAAAAGCCACGAAAAAACAGCTAGCGATCAATATGATTGCCAATGTCGTTGCGTTTTGTGTTCAGTTTGGTGTTAACTTCTTTCTCACCCCATACATTGTCAAGCAGCTTGGTAGTGAAGCATACGGATTTGTGACACTTTCCTTTAATATCGCAGGCTTCGCCGGCATCATCACCGCTGCCTTTGACTCAATGGTCGCTCGCTTCGTGCTTATGGAAGACGCTAACGGTAACGATGATACCGCAGCCAAGTACTTCAACTCAGCTCTCATCGTCGATACAGTTCTTGCGGTGGTGCTGTCAGTACCCTTCGGGTTGATTGTTATCTTCGCTTCCGATCTGTTAAGTATTCCTGTTCGGCTGATAGCCGATGTCCAACTTGCCTTCGCTTTTGCATTCTTAGGAACGCTCATCAATCTTGTGTTCGCTTCCTTCGGATGCACCTACTATGTTAAAAATCGCTTCGATCTTGAAGCTAGACGAAACATCGAGGGCAACATCATCCGGGCAATCGTTCTGATTACCTTATTTGTGATGCTGCCGGCCAAAATATATTTCATCACTGGTACGGTAATGATTGTTATCATATATAATTGTGCAGCAAATCTGTACTATAAACATAAACTAATGCCTGAGATACCAATCACTCCTCGGAATTTCAGATTTGCATCGGTGAAAAAGCTGCTCTCGTCTGGAATCTGGAATTCAGTCAATAGTTTAAGTACCACATTGCTGAACACTCTAGATATCCTTATTACTAACCTGTTCCTTGGCGCCGCATTCAGCGGCATCTACGCACTGGTCAAAACCGTGCCTAACTTCCTAAATCAGCTTATTGCCATTCTGGTAAAAGTGTTCGTGCCGAATATCAACATACTGTACGCTCAGGGAAAAAAGGATGAGCTTCTTCGCGAAGTATTGTTCTCTGTACGTATTATGGGCTTTCTTGTCACGGTGCCCATCGGCTTCCTGATGGTATTTGGCGAATCGTTCTACGAAGCATGGGTACCCACCCAAGACAACCATCTGTTGCAGTCTCTCTCTCTACTGACGTTATTCCCACTTATCGCCTCTGGTATCATCAGCGTAATTGTCAACGTGTATATCACTACGAACAAACTCCGTATTCCTGCTTTGGTACTGCTGGGAGTCGGAATCACCAACCTCACACTCGTGATCATCTTCCTCAAATTCACTGATCTCGGCATCTGGACTGTTCCAATCGTCGGCATGATCACCCAGCTGGCCTATTATGTTGGCTTCCAGCCCATCTACGCCGCTCGATGTCTCAATCTTCCCTGGTATACGTTCTACAAGACCATAGGCCTTGGTGCGATGTGTACGATTACTATGGTCGCGGCAGGTTCACTGTATAGAACAGTGTTTGATGTCCATGGCTGGATTCCGATGATTATAGCCGGAGTCATCTGTTCCATCGTTGCAATGACAGTCAATATGTTTATAGTGTTCAATAAACGAGAACGCAGGTCTTTGCTTTCCAAGATACCGTTCCTGCACATCCATCATGCGGAACACAGCGCATAATATTCACACACGGTAACGGCGGTACCACATTTAAGAGACTATGTTGTCAAGCTGGATTATTTTGGTTATTCGCTGTTTGTGGTGGGTGATGGTCAGGTGGTGGTGACGGCTTTGAGGTCGAGTTTGCCGCAGGTCAGGTAGATCATGGTGGCGAAGTAGTCCATGTTCCTGAAGCCTCTCGCCCGTCGTTTGACGTTCTGGACGACGCTGTTGACGCCCTCGAGCACGGCGTTGGTGTACGGGTGCTCGAAGTAGGCGACGATCTCGGCCTCGAAGTCCCAGGTGAACCTCGACCCGGGCTCGGCCCACGGCACCTGCGCGACCACGACGCCGCACCTCGGGCAGTCCACGCGGGGCATCGCGGCGACCAGCTCGACCCTCCAGCAGTCGAAATCCTGGCCACGCCAGCGCCGCGCGCCGCCGCCTTGGTCGTAACCGTGCCGGCGTTCGCCGCATCGGGAGCATCTGAGCATGCCCGCACGTGGGCGCACGCGGATCTCGAGCACGGGTTCGGGACGTAATGGGGAGTCGGCGACGCGCGCGTCCTCGACCACCGTGCCTTTGACGTTGAGAAGCTGGTTGAATATGCTGCTCATCAGGCGCTTTTTGGCTGTGTTTTTCTTGGTCGTTAAACATCCTACCCAAAAAGCGCTCTTCTCTTACTCCCACAACGGTTCAACGACGAACCACCACCCACGAAAACAGCAATAGCGCCAAAAATATACACTTATATACACATATATACACATATATACACATATATGCATGAATATGTGAGTTCAAGCGAACTGATGCTACGCCGGCTCGTCCCCGTCCCCATCAAACTTGTGCTCATCCTCGTAGGCAACGATGTCCATATCGCCTCGATGGAGTTTCTTGAGTGTTTCAGCCACTCGCGCCTGCTCATCATCAACAACAGGGCGCTCGCCGGCTAAGCATGTGAGACCATCGGACACTGCGGAAAAACACTGCCGAACCCGCCCAACAAACATTGAAGCAATACTTTTTTATTTGCTTCGTTACTGCGTATTCTGTACTTCACATGTGCGAAACGTTGGAATTCCGCCAAAATTTTATTTGCCTGGTATTTGCTTGGGTGGGTCGCAAAGCGCGGTTGCGGCACGATTCTTAGTGGTGGTGCCTTATGGCGTCGGGCTTTCCTTGCAAATCGAGGTAAGGAAACTGGCCCTTAACCCGGAATTTGAAAAAGTAAAAGGTCCCTGGCTGTTCACCAGCCAGAGACCTTTTTGGTAACAACTGAGGTTGAGGAAACCTCGGCAGTTGGGTCCAACGGGGCGAAAGTCTGTGGCGCCGCCGAGAAGATTGCCCCGAAGCTAGCGCGACCTTTCTGCTACAACACAGCATACCAGCATCCATCGAACCTTATCTTTTACGGGTTCCGGCCCCTCGTCTTCAATCAGGGCACCGTTTCAAGGCAGAAGAATCAGGCGGCCTTCTTGCGACCGCGGCGCTTCATGGTGCCGGCGGTGGCGTTGGCCACATCGAAGATCACGGTCTTGCTTTCGGGGTAGGCGGTACCGTTGACGGACTGGTAGACGATTTCGCCTTCCGGAGCCTCGGGCAGAGTGAAGTATGCCTTCACTGCTTCAATGAGCGTGGCTTCCTTGACGCTTACCGAAGCAGCCTGCTTGCCTTCGGGCTTGCTGAACTTAATGGCGTTGTCGGCCTTGGCGGTGGTCGGGGTCACGGCGATCTGCCTGGTCTTGTCGTTAATCAGCACCTTGACGTACGCCGGGAATCCGAGCACTTCAGCGGTGGCTTTGTTGAAACGAATGGCGGAATCGGTGACGGTCAGAACGGTCTTGCCCACCGGCTTGACCAGCTGAACCTCTTCGAATCCCTGAAGCAATGAAGCCATGATTGCTCTCCTTATTGCATTGGTCACGTGTTTTTATTTACGTCACTAATTGTAACCAGCTAATTTCGCATTATACAAATCATATGCATGCATGATTGCATAATTGAAGAACATTTGACCTACGTATTGCGCTCCCCGAATAGCATTGATTTAACCAATACCAAGAAAAGAGGAAACAAGAACCAGCAATATCAGCCGTATTGAATATAGAAATATGCAATTTCAACATCGCAATAACTGACGGTCTTTTTGCTGGCTCTATTCGCCGATATCGCATTCAGGCCACAGCGCCGAGCATAATATCGACGCCGTGCTTGATTTCCGCATACACGCGTTCAAACACCTCGCGTGATTGACGATGAGGGTCTTCGGTTTCGAGTGCCGTAGGCAAAAACGGCCGCAGCATAGGTACGCAATCCATGATTTCGATGAGCCTGTCTGCGGCGGTATCGCCGGCAATCGGACCCTCGGCATGCATATATTTGCAAGCGTTCACGAAGTCATTGAACAGAAATACTTTGCGAATAGCCAGTGGATTCTGTTCAAGCAAATCGGAAATTTGCTCACGCTCAAAACACAGAATCAGGTCGGCTTGCCGGCTGATATCGGTGGTGAGAGGGGTGGAAGAATGGGAATTCGCGTCAATGCCGTCGTTCTTCAGCAAATCGATAACCATCGGATCAGCGGGATGCGGGGGATAGTGCAAAGTACCCGCGCTGCGCACGGTGATATTGCCGCTCTGCAAGCCAATTCCTCGGTCGGCAAGCTTGGCTCGGGTGTAGTATTCGGCCATCACGGAACGGCATTGATTGCCGGTGCATACATACATGATTTGCATAACAACGTCCCTTCTCAAGTGTTGTGAGCATTCCCTCATATATTCCAGTGAGCATTCCTCGCGAATATGCGTGCGTTATGTACCGTAGCAATAACATGAAAAAACCGGGAATCATCGACTCCCGGTTCAGTGGTATTCGCGAACTATGCTTCAGCGTCTACTGTTTATTATGTCAGTCACGTCAGCGACGAGTGGTGTTCTTGCGGACGGCGAACAGGGCGATGCCCGCGGCGGCAAGCAGCACAACGGCCACACCGTACGGTGCGATGGCCGCACCGGTGTTGGCGGTGGTAGCAGTCGTGGTACCGGACTGGTCACCGGTTCCGGTTGCCGGAACCTGAATGGTGGCGGTCTTGGTACCGGATACAGCGCCAACAGCCTTGACCGCGATGGTCTTGCCAGCTTGGCTGGCCTTGAACGTGTACAGCAAAGTCAAGGAACCATCTGCCTTGGCAGTGAACGTCTTGGATACTTCAGCGATCGGCTGGACGTCGGCGACGATGGCATCATCGTAGTACACGGTGACGGATTCGTTCGGTTGGAATGTGCCTGCAGGGAACGTCACGGTAGCGGTGGTGCCGCTGTAAGTAACCGTTGCACCGTAATCATCAGCCATGGCGGTATTCGTTGCGAAACCAAAGCCCAGAACTGCGGCGATAACGGCCAGCATGGCCATAATCTTCTTCTTCATAACTTCGAACCTCCACAATAGAACCGGTTACTACCGATAAAAAATCGGTTCTTATCAATAGAAAATCGGTCTTTTTTCAATTACAGCCCCCAACCATACACCCCCCTTTGCCGGTATATAAGGGGTAATTATGTTAACGGGTAAGGGGGTGTGACAACGTGGTCACATCATGTGACAACGTTCGAACATATTGTCGCCGCATTACCGTTGCGGCGGGGTCTCCTGACATTCTGAAAACGTTGCTATTCCAACGATTGCGGTGATTGGCGATACGTGCATGGTAAACAACATGGGAAATTTTTCTGCGACACGCCGACGGGCTACTCGGATTCTGATTCGTACTCGTCGTCAAAACTGAACAGGTCCTCTACGGTGGTGCCGAACACCCGCGCCAAATCCATGGCCAGGCGCAATGATGGGCAGTATTGCCCCTGTTCCAGCCTTCCTATGGTCTCACGTCGCACGTTGACCAGATCGGCGAGGTCGGATTGCTTCATACCGCGTTGGAGCCGGTGAAGTTTCAGACTAGTCTTCATCGTCGCCTCCGGTGCCGGTATCGTGTTCCAGCCATAGATATCGAATATCGGAAATGGCCAGGGCGCACATGGCCAATGCGGGCAGTAGCATTGGCGGAATAATGTGAACTATCGAGCGGTCAATCAGATTCAGTGTGGTGTAGATGAAACCGACAATTACCAGAATGCCCACCAAACTGACCAGCGCGAATTGCATGGCCGCGCTTTGATGCATATCGGAAAGCTCGTCGCGTCGCGGGTTCTGCCGTCGGAATGCAGTCATGCCCCATACTTCGCCGCCGATCCACAACAGCGCCGCGATCGCTGCCACGATTACTCCGAGCAGGTTATTGCCAATAAGAGCCATCAGCATGCAGGCAATGGCACCTATGGATTCAAGGATGGCACGAAAGCAAATATACCGATTAAAGGTCATGGCCGTCTCCGTGAATTATGCGAGCGATATTGAATTGCATACGCAATTATAAAGTTAGGGGGGTAACCCCTTGTGTGGTGGTTAGACCAACCGGCGGAGGCTCTTTGCGTAGACCGAGAATAATCGCAATCAGTAATTGTTATGGGCGATCCAGTAGTTGTACGCTGCGACGATGCCGCCGTAGCGCTGCTCGCAGTAGCTGATGAACCACTTGAACTGGGTCTTGTAGTTGGTCTGCCAGTCCGCGCCGAAGGAAGCCATCTTGCTACCGGGGTAGGCCTGACCCAAGCCATAAGCACCAGACGTGGGGTTGGTGGCGGTGGGGCTCCAACCGGACTCGTGGTTGATGATGTAGTTCGCAGCGGTGAAGTCTGCTTCGCTATACCCGTTGTCCAACAGATACTGATGCGCCCAGGACTGCACTTCTCCAGCCGGAACAGTGGTGCCGAGATCGGCCGACGACGATGACTTGGTGGAACCAGTGCCCACCAGGATCACCTTATCCACCGGGGCCTTCTTGACCCATGAGGCGAATACGTTGGAAGAGATGACCTTGTCGCCGGCTCGCTTGATCAGCGAGGTGGTCTCCATAATGCCCTTTTGGCCCTCGGTCTCGACCTTTTCCTGACCCTTGGGCAGGCTGCTGGTCTCCTTGCGTACTTCATTGAAGGCGATCTCGGTATCGTTGGTCTCCACATCGGCATCCGCGCGATTAATGGTGACCACGGTGGCCTCGGTGACCTTGGATTTCAGCGAGGGAGATACGGCATCATCCGGGTCAAGCGTGATATCACCCGTCTCCAGCACGTCCTTGACGGTGGTCATGTTGGCTTTTTCGCCAAGTACTACGCGCGAATCGCCATTAATCTTCACCGTAACGAACGTGGTGTTCTTGTCGGCGCTGTTGATTGCGCCACGAGTGGCAGAACGGGATGCGGCCGAATCGGTAGCGGAGAACGAAGTGATGGTGGAAATCGGCTTCACATCATCAGCATGGTAGAAACTGCGCGACACCAATCCCGCCGTGCCGAGCAGACCTGCCGCGGCCACCACAGCCGCGATCTTCATCCACTGGCGCTTGTTCAACGGCCTGAGCATAAGGGTTGGCTTGGCATGTCTCGTCATTGCGCTCCTTGATCGGATTTCACACTGCCCACCATGATAGGCGGCGCAGTGGATGAAGGAAAATCAGGCTCAGGCCTGCTGGTCGGCACCGGACTGGGCGGCCTTGGCGGCGGCCAGATCGAGTGCCTTGGCCTGGGCGATCAGATCGTCGAGATCGGCGGCCTGCAGCGCGCCGGCCTGCTGGAAGATGACCTCGCCCTGCTTGGCGATCATCAGCGTGGGCACCGCCTGGATGCCGGCGGCCTGGGCCAGATCCTGGTTGGCGTCGATATCAACCTTGACGAAGGCGATGTTCGCGTTCTCCGGCTCGTTGGAGGCCGCCTCGAAAATCGGGCCGAACGCGCGGCACGGGCCGCACCAGGTGGCCCAGAAGTCAACGAACACGATTTCGTTGTCGGTGATGGTCTTTTCGAAATCGGCGGAGGTGATGGCGGTGGTTGCCATGATGTTCCCTTCTTCTGTGTTTTCCTTGGCGTCGCCGTACGGCCCTCGTGCGTGGCCGCCGGGCGATTGCCTTATTCATGCAATACGTCTTGGCGCTTGGGGCCGTGCGGTTCGTGGCCGTCGGCTCCCTGCTGGCTACCAGCTTCCCAGCACCACCCAACATTTGTGTTGTATTTTCCGCCGCCGGCCAAACGTTTCCCAAGATTTCGCCGTAAGGTGACGCGTGGCGTGATTTTGCGCGCAATAATGGGATGCATGCCAGTCATGAATGATGAAGTGCCCGACGAGGGCGATTATGATGCCGGCCGTGGCCGCGGCGAATTCGACAACATCACGCCCGAGGACTTCATCCACGGAGGCGGTTCCGGTCATGGCAACCCGCCGGGCTGGCTGGGTCCGTCCGACATCAACCGGGCGCGCCATCAGATGCCCATCGCGTATGTGGAAATCGTGCCCGTACGCACCGATGAGATGGGCCGTATCTCCCAAGTGGGCTCGCTGCTGCGCGTATCCGAGGACGGGTCGATCGAGCGTACGCTGATTACCGGCCGTGTGCTGTACCACGAGACGTTGCGCGAGGCCATCGCCCGCAATGTGGCCAAGGACCTGGGCGATATCGCCTTGCCGCTGCTGCCGATCGGGCTCCAGCCGTTCACCGTGGCCGAATTCTTCCCCACGCCGGGACTAAGCGAATACTACGATCCGCGCCAGCACGCCATCGCACTGTGCTACGTGGTGCCTATCGCCGGCGACTGCAAGCCGCAGGACGAGACGCTGGATGTGGAATGGGTAGATCCCAAGAGCGACGTAATGAACACGTTCGTGGCGCAGATGGTCAACGGTCATGGTCGCATCGTGCGGCAGGCGTTGGCCTGGGCCGGAATCTGACAGTTGTTTTGCCTTCCGTTGGCGGGGATGGCGCGTAGCGACGGAGGGCGGTCCGCTTTGAGACCGCTCCCAGCCGACTGTGTCGACAGCTCCGCCAGTGGGGCGCGAATGTGAAGGAGTAACGACAATGGCAATCGAATTGGCCAATCATATCTACCGCGACGGCGAAGGCGTGCCGGTGGTGCTGATGAACGCCTACCCGGTGGACCACCGCATGTGGGACGTGTGTGCGAAGGCGCTCGCCGATTTCGCCGACCTGAACGATGTGCCGGACTTCCCGATTTGGGCTCCGGACATGGCCGGCTCCGGCGCATCCCCGGTGCCGAGCGACGCCGATTCGGGCCCCCGCATGGCGAACGGCGCGTACAGCGAGGCGTTGGATCGCCTGGCCGGAGCCTACGTGGACCTGATCAAGGCCGCCGGCTATGAGCAGGCGATTTGGGTCGGGCTGTCGATGGGCGGCTACGTGGCGATGGACATCCAGCGCCTGTACCCCGAAACGGTGGCCGGACTGGCCTTGTGTGACACGATGGCCGCGTCCGACGGCGTGGGCGGAGAGAACCGACTGAAGATGGCGGACGCCGCCGAACAGACGAACTCGGTCGAACCGGTGATGCACTTCGCGCAACCGGCCGATGGCGATTCCACCGTCAAAAAGACTCCTGAATTCATCGCGACCATGACCGGCTGGATCAACGAACAGAACCCGGCTGGTCTGGCCTGGCGTCAGCGCATGACCTACGGACGGCCTGAACTGGGGGCGGTGCCGGAAACGATCAGCGCACCGAGCCTGGTGGTATCCGGCGAACTGGACCCCTCCAGCAATCCGAGTGTGATGCGGCCGCTCGCCGAACGAATCACCGGCGCTGAATTCATCGATATTCCGGACTGCGGCCATTTCAGTGCCGTCGAACATCCGGATACCGTGGCGCGAGCACTGCTCTCGCTCGTCAAGCGCGTGCAGAGCGCGCAGAAGAACGCATAGGAGACCTCGATGACCGCTGACATTCATTTCTCGCCTCTGGCACTGACCCATGCGCTGCCGTTCCTGCCGCTCGCACAAGGCGACATCGACTATCAGGTGGACCGGCGCGGTGAACCCGGTCTGATCGACGAGCTGTTGGCCGAGCCGACCACCAAAGTCGTGCTTACGCGCGGCGGACTTGTCGCCGTACCGCGCGGCCAAGGCGAGCTCGTGGACTATGAGAACGTGAAAATGCGGCTCGCCACGTTGCCGGGCGCCTATGTGTCCGCCGAACTGGCACGCTACCCCGAAACGGTCGCCATGTTCCTCGGCTCCTATGCCGGGGCGCGCGGCGAATCCGTGGTCGCCGTGGATATCACGCGCGCGCCGGAAGCCGGCGTTCCCGGTGTTGGCGGGATTGCTGGTGTTTCCGGTGCTGCCGGCGGCGTGCTCGGCACCCAGGATTCCGGCACCGTGGACGGCGCGCTGGGCAAGAACGGCATCAGCGGAGGTGCTGCCGCCGGAATACGGCAGCCGGGGAAAAACAAGGGCAAAGGCGGGCGAGCAGGTCCACC
>OBXK01000543.1_pt1 | contig 10440 bp, 5 predicted proteins | sample 1501371 | NCBI WGS metagenome assembly OBXK01 (sample SAMEA2580154, study PRJEB22360) | human gut metagenome | biome: human gut; feature: human-associated habitat; material: faeces | place: Denmark | collected 2008/2010
CGCAGCGTCGCGCCGAGCGAGGCCGGTAAACGCATGATGCAGCGGCTGGCCCCTGCGCTGGCGGCGCTGGAAGACGCGGTGACCGATGCCCAGACCGCCAGCGCGCCTGCGGGCCGCCTGCGCCTCAATGTTTCGCGCATCGCCGCGATTCATTATCTGGCGCCGGTACTGGGCGGCTTTATGCAGCGCTACCCCAAAATTGAGCTGGATATCGTCACTGATGACGCTTTGGTCGATATCGTTTCGGCAGGTTTCGATGCCGGAATTCGTCTCGGTGAAAAGCTCCATCAGAATATGGTTGCCGTCAGGCTGAGCGGTGACCTCGAAATGAAAGTCGTCGCCTCGCCGCGCTACCTGGCGCAGGCGCCGCAGCTTCATAAACCGCAGGATTTGCTGCAGCATCCCTGCCTGACCTATCGAAGGCCAAGCGACGCCAGCGTGTATCGCTGGGAGTTTCAGCGCGACGGCGAAAGCTGCGAGATTGCGGTCAAAGGCCCCATCGTGGTCGATGAGCCGGCCATGCTGACGCCATTGGCGCTCGCAGGCGCAGGCGTTGCGTATCAGTTTGCCCATCAGGTTGATCCCTGGCTGGCGACGGGCCAGCTGGTTCAGCGATTAAAAGAGTGGACCCCGGCTTTCCCCGGTTTTTACGTTTACTACCCCAGCCGTAGGCAAATGGCATCGCCGCTGCGGGCGTTTATCGACTATCTGCTTGCCGTCGGCGGCAGATAGCGACCGCCTGCTTGGCGGTCAGGCTGATTTTGCTTTTATTACACGGCTTTATGAAAGGTGCTGGTTCAGCGATAATACCTGTCTAAACGTTTTGTCCTGGGGTGGGTATGAATGAATTCGCGCAGCCGGCATCGCCCGCGCGTAAACGCGCAATGAGTATGAAGCTGAGCACCGCCGTGACCTTAATGATCGGCAGCGTCATCGGTTCAGTACTGATTCTGGTCTATGCCCTGTGGTTTATGCAGATTAGCGGCGCAACCCGCGACGGCGTCAAAGATACGGCGCTGGCGGTGGCGCGGACGCTGGCCGACGCCCCGGAAGTCAAGCGCGGCCTGACGCTGCCGCCGGAGAGCGGTATTATCCAGCCGCTGGCGCTGGCCGTCGCCAGACGCAATGGCCTGCTGTTTGCCGTCGTCACCAATATGGACGGTATTCGCTACTCGCATCCCAATAGCCAGATTATCGGCAAACCCTTTATCGGCGAGGACATCCGGCCCACGCTGGCGGGCAAGGAGAACGTCGCCGTCAACCACGGCGTGCTAGCTCCGGCGCTGCGGGTCTTCACCCCGGTGTTTGACGACAGCCGCCGGCAAATCGGCGTGGTGGCGATTGGCATTTCGCTGAGCAAAGTGGATACACAGATCGCCGCCAGCCGCTGGGACGTGATCCTGACCGTGCTGTTCAGCGCGGTTGTGTGCGCCGTCGGCACCTGGAGCCTGGTCCGCGGCCTGAAGCGTGTTCTGCTGGGCCTCGAGCCGCAGGAGATCTCAACGCAGTTCCAGCAGCGCCAGGCGATGCTGCACTCTTTAAAAGAGGGTGTGGTGGCGGTGGACGCCGACGGCCAGGTGACGCTGATTAACCCCGCCGCGCGCGATATCCTGTTCAGCGGCCCCGATAGCGACATCGCGCAAACGCCGCTGCTGGCGGATTTGCAGGAGGTTCTGCAAACCGGCGAGCCGATTTACGATCGCGAGCTGGGGTGCAACGGTCTGCTGCTGATCAGCAACACGGTTCCCGTTCGCGACGAGGATGACGTGGTCGGCGCGATCAGCACCTTTCGTGACAAAACCGAAGTTAGCCAGCTGCTGCAGCGGCTCGACGGGATGGTGAACTATGTCGATGCCCTGCGCACCACGTCGCATGAATTTATGAATAAGCTGCACGTGATTCTCGGCCTGTTGAATATGAAAAGCTACGACAAGCTGGAGGAGTACGTGCTGCAGACCGCCCACACCTATCAGGCGGATATCGGCGAAATCCAGCACCGAATTAAATCACCGGTGGTGGCCGGCTTTTTGATCGGCAAAATTCAGCGCGCTAAGGAGCGGGGTTTTACCCTCACCCTCGCCGAAGAGAGCCTGGTGCCCGACTGCCCGAATGAAAAACAGATCACCGTGCTGGTCACGGTGCTGGGCAATTTAATCGAGAACGCGCTGGATGCCATGAGCGGCCAGGCCGAAGGCGAGGTCAGCCTGCTGCTGCACTATCAGAACGGCTGGCTAAGCGGCGAAGTCAGCGATGATGGTCCCGGTATCCCGGAAGCCTTTATCGATGATATTTTTAATAAGGGCTTCTCGACTAAAGGCGAAAACCGCGGCGTCGGGCTGTTTCTCGCCAGCCAGCAGCTTCGCGAACTCGGCGGATCGCTGGCCGTAGAATCCGAACCCGGCGTGTTTACCCAATTTTTCGTTCATCTCCCGTGGGACAGTAAAAGGAAAAGTGCGTGATAAATGTATTAATTGTTGACGATGATGCCATGGTTGCCGAACTGAACCGCCTGTACGTGGGGCGAGTCAGCGGCTTCCGCTGCAGCGGCACGGCGTCGACGCTGAGTAAAGCCAGGGAGATGGTTAACGACAAGGATCTGGAGATCGATCTGGTGCTGCTGGATGTCTACATGCAGCAGGATAGCGGTCTCGATCTGCTGCCCGCCATTCGCGCTTCCGGGCGGGCTATCGACGTGATAATGATTACCTCTGCCGCCGACGCCGCGACGGTTCAGGCTTCCATGCGCTACGGCGTGGTGGACTATCTGATCAAACCCTTCCAGTTTCCGCGTTTTGAAGAGGCGCTGACCGCCTGGCGCGAAAAACGCAAGTTGATGACCGGTCAACCCTATTATGAACAAGCGGACGTCGACCGGCTGCTCCACGGCGGCGTGCCGGAAGCCGCCGATTCGCGCAAGTTACCAAAAGGCCTGACGCCGCAGACGCTGCGTACCCTCTGTCAGTGGATTGATGCCCATCCGGACGTGGAGTTCTCCACCGACGAGCTGGCGGCAGCGGTAAATATATCCCGGGTATCATGCCGTAAATACCTGATTTGGCTGGCGCAAATTAACATTCTTTATACCAGCATTCACTATGGCGCCACCGGACGCCCGGTGTATCGCTACCACCTGATAGCCGAGCAGTACGGCCTGCTTAAGCAGTACAGCCAGTAAGCCGGTAGCCGTCATCCAGCAGTTGAAAGCGGAAACGGCGCTGTGAAGAGAGGATAACGTCGCGGTTTTTGGTGACGAAAATCGCTTCGATATCCTCGCGCTGGCGCAGCGCCGCGCATCCCTTCTCTACGCCGAGGCCGTAGATCAGGGTGGTCCAGATATCGCCGTCCAGCGAGTCGGCGGAAATAATCGTTACGCTTTCCAGCTCGTTATCCAGCGGGTAGCCGCTGCGCGGGTCGAGAATATGGTGCCAGCGTTTGCCGTCCTGCTCGAAGTAGCGTTCGTAAATGCCCGAGGTCACCACCGATTGCCCCGCCACCGCAATGCTGCCAATCAGCGCATCCGCCGCCGAGTACGGTTTTTTCAACCCGATAGACCATTCGCCCAGCGTGTGGACGTTGCCGCCGAGATTAATCAGCGCGGCGCTCACGCCCTGTTGCCGCAAATAATCGCGCACCCGGTCAGCGATATAGCCTTTCGCGATGGCCCCCAGGTCAATCTCCATTCCCGCGCGGGCAAGATAGACGCTGCCGGCGGCGTCATCGAGGATCACATCCTGCGGACGCGTTAACGTCAGGCGAGCGGCAATGTCCTGCGCGGCGGGCACGCTCTGCCCCTGGAAGCCGATGCGCCACAGCTTCACCAGCGGACCGATCGCCAGGTTAAAGGCGCTGTCCCGTACCATGCTAGCGGCTTTGGCGCATTTAATCAGCGCATACACCGGGCGGCTCACCGTCACCGGATGCCGCCCGGCGGCATGGTTGATATCCATCACCTGGGACTGCGCGCGGTTAACGGTGAAAAGATCTTCATAGCCTTTAATCAGCTGAAAGACGCGGGAGGCGAGCGGTTCATCGTGAACGTAGAGCTTGAGGAGAATGGGCGACCCCATCAGTACGGCGGAGTAGCTGTAGACGCGGTTGTCGGACATATCGCCCTCCTCAGAGAGATAAGAAGCCGGGCCGTCAATTTGCCAGCCCGGCGGGGGTCGCTGACGCTTAACTTCTGGCGCGTTTCGCCGCCTGATGGCCCGCGAGGGTCCCGAAGATAATGATATCGGCCACCGCGTTGCCGCCGATGCGGTTACCGCCGTGAATGCCGCCCACCACTTCGCCCGCGGCAAAAGCGCCCGCAATCACCTGATGACCGGCGTTTAGCACCGCGGTATCGGTGTTAACGGTCACGCCGCCCATCGTGTGGTGAACCCCCGGGGCGATACGAATCGCGTGGTAAGGGCCTTCATTGATCGGCGCGCGCAGCGCGGTGGTACGGCCAAAGTCATCGTCATGCTGTTTTTCAACGAAGCCGTTGTAGCGCTCCAGCGTATTGAGGAAAGCATGGTAATCCATCCCCAGTTTCTCCGCCAGCTGGCGCGGCGAGCTGGCGCTGGTGACGAAACCTTTGGCGATGTACTCGTCGGCGGCTTTGTTTTTCGCCCGCACGTGCTCGTCAAAGACGATATACGCGAAGTGTTCAGGCAGCGCGATAATCGCGGCGGAGACCTTATCGCGGGTCTCCATTTCGTTGAAGAAGCGGTTGCCCTGCGGGTTCACCAGAATCGCCCCGCCGCCGCGAATCGATTCGGAAATCAGATACGAGGTTTGCTGTTCGACGGTCGGGTGGATCTGGATTTCGCCCATATCCACGGTGCCCGCGCCGATGCGTTCAAGCAGCGCGATACCGCCGCCGGTGGCCCCTTTATGGTTGGTGGTCACAAAACCCGCCAGATCCGGGCGGTATTTCACCACCATCGCGCTGTTGGCGCTGAAGCCGCCGGTGGCCACCACAATGCTCTTCGTCTGTACCACAGCGGATTCGTTTTCATCGGTGAGCAGGCGCACGCCGCTGACCTCATCGCCGCTCATCAGGATCTCTTCCACCGACGTATCCAGCAGGACATCGATACCGCGTTTGGTGATATTACGCACCAGGCCGCTGATCAGGTAGCCGCCGACCGCCGACCCGTCACGCGGACGGTGGGTACGGTCGATGCTCATCCCGCCGGTGGTGGTGATATCGTTAAGCATAATGCCGCGACGCGCCAGCCACTCAATGGCTTTCGGCGCATTCTCCACGAAGCGGCGCAGCAGCTGCGGGTCGTTTTTGTTTTTGCCGCCTTTCAGCGTTTCCTGGTAGAACAGCTCTTTGCTGTCCTCGATGCCTTTTACGCGCTGGAAGCGGGTTTCTGCGGCGTTCATCCCGGCAGAGGCTTTGATGGTGTTGCCGCCGATGGTCGGCATTTTTTCAACGATCAGAACGCTCGCGCCTTCATCGTGCGCCTGGATCGCCGCCGCCAGACCGGCTCCGCCGCTGCCGACCACCACCACATCGTAGCTTTTCGGCGCCGCATCGCCCGCGCCCTCTTCGGCGGCCAGCGCTTTACTGGACTTCAGCATCGCTTTGGAAACCGCCTTTTTCACCGCTTCGCTCTGGCTGGTCGCGCCGGAAATCGCATCCACGTGCGGGGTGTTGGCGCTGAGGATCCGCTCGCGGATCTCTTCAAAGCTGGTGGTGAACTCGACGGTCTGTACCGGGCTCGCCGCCAGGGCGATATCGGCGATGCGGTCGTTTTCCAGACTGACGTTGATCACCAGTTCGTTGGCGTCGTCCTGAACGGTTTCGACGAACATCCCCGGTTTGAATTTGGCGTCGCCCATGCTCATATCGCGGATCATCGCCTCCACCAGCGAGAAGCGCCACAGCGGTTCCGGAATGTTCAGCGCTTCGCGCTGGGTGCTGTCAATAAATAGTTCCAGCTCTTCGCCGGCGGCAATGCGCGCGGTCCAGTCAGGATACGCGATACAGGCGCGGCCCACCGCCATCAGGTCGGAGCCGTGATCCAGCCCCTGCCCGGCATCGGCCGCGTTAACCACGCCGCCCACGCCCATCACCGGCACTTGCGCCAGGGTTTCAGAGCGCATGGCGCAGTATTTTTCAATCAGCGGCGTGGGATCGCTGGTATCCACGATAGAGGGGCGCAGCGTGGCGCCAACCGAGAAGTGGAGATAGTCCACGCCGCGGGCGGCCAGTTTTTCCAGCAGGTACATGGTGTCAGCAAAACGGATGCCGGGGACTTCCATCTCTTCCGGGGAGAAACGGTAGCCGATAATAAAGGCGTCGTCGGCGTACTGGCGGGCCATTTTGTGGGTGATGTCGAGCACCGCCAGCGGGAACCTGGCGCGATTATCGCGGCTGCCGCCCCACTCGTCGTCGCGCTGGTTAGAGTTTGGTGAATAAAACTGCTGGATCAGATAGGTGTTCGCGCCGTGAATTTCGACGCCGTCAAAACCGGCCTGAATGGCGCGGCGTACGCCTTCGCCAAACTTCGCGATCATACCTTCAACTTCTTCCCCGCTCAGAGCACGCGGCGTGGCTGCGCCATCGCGCGGCGCGGCAATTGCGCTCGGGGCGACCGGCCGGCGGCTGCCCCCAAGATGGGGGATGGCGCCGGCCGATAAGCTGCGGGTCGACCATCCGGCCGCCGTGGTAGATCTGCAGAATCGCTTTTGAGCCTTCGGCCTTGATCGCCGCGGCGATTTTCGCCAGACCGGCCACTTTCTCATCATTATCGATACCGATAGCGCCGGGGAACGCCAGACCGTAATCATCGATAAAGCAGCATTCAACGATAATGGCGCCGATGCTGCCGGCGCGAGCGCGGTAGTACTCCACCAGTTCACTGGTCACGGTACCGTCAAAATAACCGGTGCAGGTGGTCATCGGCGCCATCAACAGGCGGTTTTTTAGCTCGGTGCCGTTCGGTAAAGTAAAAGGGTGTAAAATTCGTTGGTTACTGGTCATCATGACGCTCCAGATTTTAAATATTGAAAATTCAGAATTGGGTGACGGAATTATTTATACTTGTATTTAGTAATCCCTTAAGTCATGCCAATAATATAACGCTATTTTTAGTTACTAAAGTAATTACGTTAGTTAAAAAACTATTTAATACCAGCAATAACATCACTACCTCCTTTGCATTATTAATTAAAAATATTTTATTCACACAACAGAGATAAACGATAACAAATCGGAAACCATTGTTAACACATCCAGTTCAAGCAAAAGAAAATAAAAATATTACAATTCAAATAGATAAAATTAAAACTCATTATGCAAATCAATTAAAATTTAACATTTAGTCATATTCTCCACAAATTAACACCTCACTAAACAGGGTTATCCGCAATAATAAAAAAGTGTCTGACAACCCGCTTTTCTTGATCTCAATCAATTGCAACGGCGCATGAAAGCGCAATATATAAATAACCAAATATTTTAATTTAGCGCTCAGTAAACTGCGTTAAATAACGGTCAGCGCAATAACCACAACCGACAATTAATAATTAAAGAAACTATCGAAACTAAAGAAATCGGACGGTTAGCCGGTGACAAAACCTTATTTTTAACTACTTGCAGATACTCATTATGAAAGAGAAAAAGACAACCATACCGCCTGCCGGTGCAGCAAAAAATGCTGCTTATAAACGTCTGCTGATGATGGCGATGCCCATTATCGTTGCCGTTTTACTCTTATTCGTCCCGGTGCCTGAAGGGCTCCCCCCTTACGCCTGGCACTACTTTGCCATTTTCGTCGGCGTGATCGTCGGTCTGATCTTCGAACCGCTGCCCGGCGCGGTGATTGGTATTACCGGCGTCGTGGTCATCGCCCTGTGCAGCCAATGGCTACTCTTTAGCCCTGAACAGCTGGCCGCGCCGAACTTTAAGCTTGCCGGCGCCTCCTTCAAATGGGCGGTGAGCGGTTTCGGTAACTCCACCGTATGGCTTATCTTCGGTGCTTTCATGTTTGCCGCCGGCTACGATAAAACCCAGTTTGGCCGCCGTCTGGCGCTGATTCTGGTGAAATATCTCGGCCGCCGCAGCCTGACGCTGGGCTACGCCATTACCTTCGCCGACCTGCTGCTGGCGCCGTTCACGCCGTCTAATACCGCGCGCAGCGGCGGGACCATCTACCCGATTATCGCTAACCTGCCGCCGCTGTACGGCTCTAAACCTAACGACCCAAGCGCGCGCCGCATCGGCTCCTACCTGATGTGGGTGGCGATCACCGCCGCCTGTATCACCAGTTCGATGTTTCTCTCTGCGCTCGCGCCGAACCTGCTGGCGCTGGCGCTGGTGAAAAGCATCGTCGGCATTAATATCTCCTGGGGCACCTGGTTTATCGCCTTCCTGCCGCTGGGTATCCTGCTGATTCTGACGATGCCGCTGCTGGCCTACTGGTTCTACCCGCCGGAAGTAAAGGTCAACGATGAAGTGCCGCTGTGGGCCGCCCGCGAGCTGGAAAAACTGGGCCGCCTGTCGCGCAATGAAATCCTGCTGCTGGTCTTCGTCTGCTTCGCGCTGATGATGTGGATCTTCGCCGCCGAATGGATTGAACCAGCGCTGGCCGCCCTGCTGGTTATCGTGCTGATGCTGTGGACCGGCGTGCTCTCGTGGAACGATATCACCAGCAACAAAGCGGCGTGGAATACCTTTGCCTGGTTCGCCACTCTGGTGGCGCTGGCCGACGGCCTCTCCTCCACCGGTTTTATCGCCTGGCTGGGTAAAGAGGGCGGCGCGCTGATGAGCGGTATCTCCCCGGGCGTCGCGACCGTCGTCCTGCTGCTGGCGTTCTATCTGCTGCACTATCTGTTTGCCAGCACCACCGCGCACACCACCGCACTGCTGCCGGCGATGCTGACTATCGCCTCCACCATTCCGGGGATGAATATGCAGGTCTTCGTGCTGCTGATGGTGACTTCGCTCGGCGTGATGGGGATCATCACCCCTTACGGCACCGGCCCCAGCCCAATTTACTACGGCAGCGGCTATCTGCCGACCAAAGACTACTGGCGTCTCGGCACGATTTTCGGCGCCATCTTCCTGGCCGCCCTGCTGCTGATTGGCTATCCGTGGATGTCCATGATGTTCTGATTCATAACCGTCGGGCTGAACCCCGGCGGTTTTACTCTTAGGGAGCAAAGCAATGTCGACTAAACCGTTTGTCTATCAGGAAGCGTTTCCGCTGGCAAAAGATAGGACTGAATACTATCTGCTAAGCAAAGAGCACGTCTCCATCGCCGAATTCGAAGGCCAGGAGCTCCTCAAAGTAGACCCTCAGGCCCTTACCCTGCTGGCGCAGCAGGCTTTCCACGATGCGGCGTTTATGCTGCGCGTGTCCCACCAGAAACAGGTCGCGCAGATCCTTCTCGACCCTGAAGCCAGCGATAACGATAAGTATGTGGCGCTGCAGTTCCTGCGCAACTCTGACATCGCCGCCAAAGGCGTGCTGCCCACCTGCCAGGATACCGGCACGGCGATTATTATGGGCAAGAAAGGCCAGCGCGTGTGGACCGGCGGCGGCGATGAAGCGGCCCTCGCCCGCGGCGTCTATAACACCTATACCGAGGATAACCTGCGCTATTCGCAGAACGCCGCGCTGGATATGTACAAAGAGGTTAATACCGGGACTAACCTCCCCGCGCAGATCGACCTCTACAGCGTCGACGGCGACGAATATAAATTCCTCTGTATGGCCAAGGGCGGCGGCTCGGCCAACAAAACCTATCTGTATCAGGAAACCAAAGCGTTAATTACGCCGGCGAAGCTGAAAAACTACCTTGTCGAGAAGATGCGTAGCCTGGGAACCGCCGCCTGCCCGCCGTACCATATCGCCTTTGTGATTGGCGGTACCTCGGCAGAAGCGACGCTAAAAACGGTTAAGCTGGCCTCTACCCACTATTACGACGAACTGCCGACCGAAGGTAACGAGCACGGTCAGGCCTTCCGCGATATTCAGCTGGAGCAGGAACTGCTGGCGGAGGCGCAAAACCTCGGTCTTGGGGCGCAGTTCGGCGGCAAATACTTCGCCCACGATATCCGCGTCATCCGCCTGCCGCGCCACGGCGCGTCGTGCCCGGTGGGCATGGGCGTCTCCTGCTCGGCGGATCGCAATATCAAAGCCAAAATCAACCGCCACGGTATCTGGATTGAGAAACTGGAGAGCAACCCGGGACAGTATATCCCTGAACACCTGCGCCAGCAGGGTGAAGGCAGGGTCGTCAGCATCAATCTTAATCAGCCGATGAGCGAGATTCTGGCCCAGCTTTCCGCCCACCCGGTCTCGACGCGTCTGACCCTCAACGGCACCATTATTGTGGCCCGCGATATCGCCCATGCGAAGCTGAAGGAACTTATCGATAACGGTGAGGAACTGCCGCAGTACGTCAAAGATCACCCGATCTACTACGCGGGTCCGGCGAAAA
>OBXK01000547.1_pt1 | contig 10385 bp, 5 predicted proteins | sample 1501371 | NCBI WGS metagenome assembly OBXK01 (sample SAMEA2580154, study PRJEB22360) | human gut metagenome | biome: human gut; feature: human-associated habitat; material: faeces | place: Denmark | collected 2008/2010
CTGAGCAAGCGAAAATACTAACCTCCCTCGACCGCGAAACCGCCCGCATTGATGCTCTGATTAGCAAGGCGGAACAAAGTATCACCCTGCTCAAAGAACGCCGCGCCGCCTTTATCACCGCCGCTGTCACCGGCCAGATTGATTTGCGAGGAAAACAATAAATGCAATCAGCAGCACATCAGGAAAAACACTTCCAGCAATACATCATTGACCGGTTGGTAGATCAGGGCTGGAAGCTGGGTGATTCCAAGTTCTACGACACCGAGCGGGCGGTGTACCCCGAAGACCTGGAAAGCTGGATCAAAACCAGCGGCCAGCAGGAAAAATGGGACAAGCTGGAACGGCTCAACGGGGCCAAAACCCTTGAAGTGCTGATGGACCGCCTAGATAAAGCACTGGAGAAACAAGGCACCATGCAGGTGTTGCGCCAGGGCTTTTCTATTGCCGGTTGCGGCCTGATCGAGATGACCGAGGTCGCACCGGAAGACAAGCGCAATGCAGCAGTCATTGAGCGCTACCAGGCCAATATCCTGCGCGTGGTGCCGGAGCTGAAGTATCACCCGGCCCGTGAATTTGCCATTGATCTGGTGCTGTTTATCAACGGTCTGCCGGTGGCAACCGTCGAACTGAAGACCGACTTCACCCAGTCCTGCGAAGCGGCCATGGATCAGTACCGCAATAATCGCCTGCCATATGACGCCAAGACCAAACGCAGGGAACCGCTGCTGACCTTCAAGCGTGGGGCTGTGGTACATTTCGCCATGTCCGACTCTGAAATCATGATGGCGACCAAGCTGGATGGAGAAAACACCTTCTTTCTGCCGTTCAATAAGGGGCGCAAGGACGAAAGCGGCACGGTACATGCGGGTAACCCGCCAGGTGAGATTAAGGCCGATGGTACTCAGGAATACCCTGTAGCCTACTTCTGGGAGGAGGTCTGCCAGCCGAATGCCTGGCTGCGGATTTTCCATAGCTTTGTCTACGTCGAGAAAAAGGACGTGGTGGATATTCAGGGCAACTGGTCGAAGAAAGAAACCCTGATTTTCCCGCGCTTTCACCAATGGACGGCAGTGAACCAGATGCTGGCCGATGCTCGCGAAAATGGCGCAGGCATGACCTACCTGTGTGACCACAGCGCAGGTTCCGGCAAGACCAGCACCATTTCCTGGACGGCCCATGACTTGGTGAAACTGCGCGAAGATAACGGCGACGCGGTGTTTAACAGCGTGATCATTGTCACCGACCGTAATGTGCTGGACGGCCAGCTTCAGGACGCGGTGAAGCAGATTGACCATCAGTTTGGTGTGATCGCCGCCATTGACCGGCAGAAGTCATCCAAGTCCAAGAGCAAACAGCTCTCGGATGCCTTGTTGTCTGGCACGCCGATTGTGGTAGTCACGATCCAGACCTTCCCCTACGCGATGGAAGCCATCATCACTGACAAGGCCCTGAAAGGGAAAAACTTTGCTGTGATCATTGATGAGGCGCATAACTCGCAGACTGGCTCTACCGCCGCTAAGCTGCAAGCCGCGCTGGGGATGAGCGGACAAGGCAAGATGTCCACCATGACGGTGGATGAACTACTGGAGCAACTGCAAAAGTCCCGCGCCCGCCCGGACAATATCAGCTACTTCGCCTTTACCGGCACGCCCAAGCACTCCACTTTGATGCTGTTTGGTCGCCCGACAGATCCAAGCCAACCGATCTCGGACGATAACCCGCCGCAAGCCTTCCATCTGTACACCATGCGCCAGGCCATTGAGGAGAAATTCATTCTCGATGTGTTGAACGGCTATGTGCCCTACAAAACGGCCTTCAACCTTTCCAAGCAGCTTGAAGACAGCAAGCGGGTAAGCGGCAAGGCCGCCAAACGCGCCCTGGCACAGTGGATGTCATTGCATCCCACCAATGTGACCCAGAAGGTACAGTTTATCGTTGAGCACTTCACCAAAAACGTCGCCCACCGGCTGGATGGCAAGGCCAAGGCGATGGTCGTGACCAGCTCCCGTGCCGCTGCCATTCGCTACAAAAAGGCGTTTGACCGCTATATCGAGCAGCACAGCGAGTACGGCTTTATTCATTCACTGGTGGCCTTCTCCGGCAAGATGACCGGTAAGCAGGTGATGCACCAGGATGACAGCGAGTTCAAGGATGATGTGTTTATCGTCGATGAGAACGAGGAATTCACCGAGCAGAGCATGAACCCGGATGTCCACGGGCAGGATTTGCGCTTTGCCTTTGACCGCCCGGAATACCGGGTGATGTTGGTGGCCGACAAGTTCCAGACTGGCTTTGACCAGCCCAAACTGGTCGCCATGTACGTGGACAAGAAAATCGCCAACCATGTGGAGATTGTGCAGACCTTCGCCCGCCTGAACCGGACGGCGCCCGGGAAGGATGAAGTCTTTATCATCGACTTCGTGAACGATCCAGAGAACGTGCGCAAGGCCTTTGCCACCTATGACAAGGGCGCTCACATCGGCGAAGTGCAAGACCTCAATGTGGTCTACGAGATCAAGGAGCGACTGGACGAGCACGGCCTGTACGACGAGAAGGACTTGGCCGCGTTCAAAGAAGCCCGCTTCAAAACCATACGTGACATCACCCATACTAAATCGCCACAGCACAAGGCGCTGTATGCCGCTACAGCTGGAGCGACGGCCTTGTATAACGACAAGATGAAAATGTTGCGCGGTGGCATGGCAACCTGGGAAGCAGCGTTTGAGAAGGCCCGCGCCAAGGGTGATGAGGCGGGCATGAAGTCTGCCGATCACCACCAGGATGAGTATGCCGAGCAAATCAAGGCGCTGATGGGCTTCAAGTCGGACCTGGGGCGCTTCTGCCGTACCTATTCCTATATCGCCCAACTGATTGATTTTGGCGACCCGGAGTTGGAGAACTTTGCCGCTTTCGCCAAGCTGCTGCAAAAGCGCCTTCAGCACGAAGCACCGGAAACCGTGGACTTGACAGGCCTGGTGCTTACTGGCTTTGACATCAATGCTCGACCCGATGACGTAGAAGACGAAGGCAAAACCCCGGTATTGCAACCAGCAGGTGCAGGCGGTGGTGGCGCGGCAGGCGACAAGCCGAAATTCGTCAAAGAGATTATCGAGAAGCTCAACAGCCTGTTTGGTGAGGCGACGCCGATCCAGGATCAGGTTGCTTTCGTTAATCAGATTTCAGCGATTACCGGTGAAAGCGATGTCGTCATGGCTCAGGTGGAAAGCAACACCCGTGAGCAGGCTATGAAAGGCAACCTCCCCGGTGCTGTGCAGCAAGCGGTTGTTCGTGCTTTGTCCAGTCATCAGAAGCTGGCAACCCAGGTGCTCAAGTCTGACCGTCAGGGCATGACCGCATTGGTTGATATGGTGTATGACCTGCTGCGTGAAGGCAAAGACATCGATCTGGGTATGGATTAAGCCGATGCTCGACCTGCTGAATCTGCCAGGCATCAAGCCGGTCGATATGCGCCACGAAGGCAAGTGCCTTGTGATAGTTGCTGAGCCGGTAACGGTCCAGGTGCCGTTATGTGGGGACTGCAACATCCCTATGCACAGACACGGTACGCGCAAAAACAAGTTCATGGACACGCCGTTGTACATGGAGCCCGTCCGCCTTGAAGTTCAGCGCCCGCGCTTTCGCTGTGAGTCGTGCGGAAAAATGTCCATGCCGGAGTTGAGTTTTCTGGATGACAAACGCCGAGCCACCAAACGGCTGGTCGATGTTATTCGGCAACAGTGCCTGGGAACCACCTTCCATGCTTTAGCCGAGCAAACCGGTGTGGCGGTGAACACCGTCAAGAACATCGCTCACGATCTCATTGAGGAACTCTCCCAAACCGTTCGTTACGAAACCCCTGTCATCATGGGTATTGACGAAGTGAACCTGGCCGGAGGGTATCGCTGTGTAATCACCAATCTGGCAACCAACAACGTCTTTGATATGTTGGAGCATCGTACTCAAGAGCATTTGAATCCCTTCTTCAAGGATTTGCCGGATGCTGACAAGGTGGAATGGGTCTGTACGGATATGTGGCGACCCTTCAAGCGTTCCTTTGCTCAGTATCTGCCCAACGCCAAACTGGTGATCGATAAGTTCCATGTCGTCAAGATTGCCTCTGAAGCCCTGGAAGCGGAGCGCAAGAACTATCAGGCACAGTTAAGCAAAGAAGATCGCATTTACGTCAAAAAGTCCATTCGCTGGCTTACCCTGAAGCGACCCGGCAACCTGACGCCCGCAGAGCAAAAGGCGCTGGAGGTTGTAAAGCAGGCGATCCCAGCACTTGCCATGGCCTATGACTTCAAGGAAGCCTTCTTCTGCATCTACGACGAACCCGACAAGCAGAGTGCTCAGAACGCCTTTGAGGCTTGGAAGAACAGCCTGCCGCCTTATGGCATGGAGCCTTTCAAAAAACTGGTAAAAACGGTACACAACCATTACGACGACATCTTTGCCTACTGGGATGCGCCGTTCTCACTCACCAATGGCTATACCGAAGGGCTCAACGGTTTGATCAAGATGTCCAACCGGTTAGGTCGGGGTTATAGCTATGAGATCATCCGTGCAAAGACGTTGTACTCCAAAGAAGCCCGCAAGGTTGGCAGTGGTATTCGAGCAGGACGAGGCAAGGTCGAGTATGGACCGCACATTCCGACATTGTTGAAGCAGGCAGAAGGTGGAGAGTTGGATTAACGCGAGAGAGGGCGCGTCTGAGAATCCAACCAATGTTAGATTTTCGCAGGGTGCTGAAAAACAGAGAAATCCAACCAGAAGCAGCTTTTTGTCCGACTAAGAATCAAGGGTTAGAATGGATGAATTCCAACCCTAGAATGCAAATAGCCCATTTTTCTTATCCGTAGCAATTAAATAATACGCTGATACAACAGGTGGAAAGACTTTGCGGCACTTTGCCAGCTAAAATCCATGCTCATCGCCTGCCGCTGCACGTAACGCCACAGCGAGGGACGCGACCACAGGACACTGGCCCGGTGGATAGCATGTAATAACGATTCCGTCTCGCTGTCGGTAAACACAAATCCGGTCGCGAGCCCGTCAACAAGGTTTTCGAGCGAACAGTCGGCGACGGTATCCGCCAGTCCGCCGGTACGGCGAACCAGCGGTAATGTGCCGTAGCGCAGACCATAAAGCTGGGTCAGACCGCAGGGTTCAAAACGGCTGGGCACCAGGATGACGTCGGCGCCGCCAATCATCTGATGCGACAGCGCCTCGTCGTAGCCGATCCGGATACTCACCTGCCCGGGGTATTGCGCCTCGGCGGTCAGAAAACGGGCCTGCAAATCCGGGTCCCCGGATCCCAGCAGCGCCAGCTGCCCTCCCTTAGATATAATTCCCGGCAGCGCGCCAAACAGAAGATCCAGCCCCTTCTGGCTGGTCAGCCGGCTCACAACGGTGAACAGCAGCGCCCGATCGTCCGCCTTCAGCCCCAGCGACGTCTGCAGCTGCTGCTTGTTCTTCGCTTTCTCCGCCAGTGAATTCTGGTCGTAAGGCGCTGCCAGCAGCGGATCGCGGCGCGGATCCCAGATATTTTTGTCAACCCCGTTCAGGATCCCCGACAGTCGCCCTTCCCGCTGACGTTGCCGCAGCAGCTCTTCCAGACCAAACGCGTACTGTGGTTCGGTAATTTCACGGGCATATGTCGGGCTGACGGTGGTGATATGGTCAGCGAAATAGAGACCCGCCTTAAGGAAGGAGATTTGCCCATTAAACTCCACCCCGTGCATCTGGAAGAACGACCACGGTAACGCGATCTCCGCCATATGCCGGGCCTGAAACAACCCCTGATAGGCAATGTTGTGCACCGTAAACACCGATTTGGCCGGGTTGCCGCGGGTGGCCAGATAAGCCGGGGTGAGACCCGCGTGCCAGTCATGGGCGTGGACGATTTCAGGACGCCAGAACGGGTCAAGACCACCGGCAAGCTCGGCCCCGACCCAGCTCAGCAACGCGAAACGCAGGACGTTATCAGGATAATCCTGCATCTGCTGGTTATGATAAGGATTACCCGTCCGGTCATAGAGATGCGGGGCATCAATCAGATAGATGCCCACACCGTTAAAATGGCCAAACAGCAGCGTCATCCGCCCGGCGAATGTCTCCCTGCTGGCCACCACCTGCGGATCCTGAACCCCGTTGCGGATCGCCGGAAACCCAGGCAGCAGCACGCGGGTATCCAGCCCCTCGGCAATTTGCGCCGCCGGGAGCGCGCCGGTGACGTCGGCCAGTCCGCCCGTTTTTAACAGCGGGAACATCTCTGCTCCTACATGTAAAACTTGCATGTATGCTCCTTATTATTCAGCCACAGAGACGACCCGCGACAGGGCAATATTTTCTCTGCCGCCGGACACGCTTTTTCCGCAAATGGGCTCATACCTCAAGTTTGTCCAGCATTTCTTTGGTAACCAGAACGATGCCTTCTTCCGAACGATAAAAGCGTCGCGCATCCTCAACGGCATTTTCGCCAATCACCGTCCCCTCCGGAATAACGCATCCCCGGTCGATCACGCAGCGTCTTATCCTGCAGGAGCGACCGACCCAGACGCCCGGTAATAAAACCGACGAATCAATATTACAGAACGAGTTAATCCGAACTCTGGAAAATAGAACCGACTGCACCACCACCGAGCCAGAAATAATACAGCCGCCGGAGACCAGAGAATTCATGGTCATGCCATGACTGCCGGAACGGTCCTGAACAAATTTGGCGCTGGGCAGCGATTCGACATAGGTACGGATAGGCCAGTTACGGTCATAAACGTCCAGCTCTGGCACTACTGAGGCTAAATCCAGATTCGCTTTCCAGTACGCCTCCAGGGTTCCGACATCGCGCCAGTATGGCTCGGCATTATTATCCGACTGAACGCAGGAGCGCGGGAACGGATGCGCATACGCTTCACCTGCCGCCGTTATCCTGGGAATAATATCTTTGCCAAAATCATGGGTGGAGTGTTCATCCCGATCGTCGTCTTCCAGCAGCTGGTAGAGATATTCCGCATCAAACACATAAATGCCCATACTGGCAAGCGAGCGGGTTTCATCGCCAGGAATGGTGGGCGGATTAGCCGGTTTTTCAACAAATTCAATGATTTTGTCATTCTCATCCACGGCCATGACGCCAAAAGCGCTTGCCTCTTCAACCGGGACCGGCAGGCAGGCCACGGTACAGCGCGCCCCTTTTTCAACGTGATCGAGCAGCATCCGCGAATAATCTTGTTTATAGATATGGTCCCCGGCCAGAATAACGACATATTCCGCATCATAGCGGCGGATAATATCCAGATTCTGGGTCACGGCATCCGCCGTCCCCCGATACCAGTTCTCACCATGCACCCGCTGCTGCGCCGGTAATAAATCCACGAACTCATTCATTTCTTCGTTAAAGAATGCCCAGCCGCGTTGAATATGCTGCACCAGTGAATGGGACTGATATTGTGTAATGACCCCGATACGTCTTATTCCGGAGTTAATACAATTCGATAAAGCAAAATCAATAATTCTGAATTTACCGCCGAAATGCACCGCAGGTTTTGCGCGAATAGTGGTCAGGTCTTTTAATCGTGTGCCACGTCCGCCGGCGAGGATCAGGGCCACGGATTTAAGCGGTAACTGGCGCGACAGCATTAAGTTGTCAGTATATTCAAGTTTACTCATAATAATGTCCTGCCATTAAATAAAAGCCATAAAAGAAAATAATGAAGAAAAAGCCTCACTCTTCTGCAAAATAATTCAGAAGTGATCACCTCCGGTAATAAGTCAGCTGCAATAAATCAGCTGCGCGTTTTATTGCCCTGCAGATTCCCGTACCAGCCAGATTGTCGCCAGCGGCGGCAGAGTCACCGACAGCGAATGCTCCCGACCGTGGCTGGCGATCGCCTCGCTTGCCACGCAGCCGCCGTTGCCGGTGTTGCTCCCGTGGTAGTGCATCGAGTCGGTGTTCAGCTCTTCACGCCAGCGCCCCGGCTGGTTAATCCCGAAGCGATAGCCGTGACGCGGTACTGGCGTGAAGTTGCTCGCCACGATTATCTCGTTCCCGGCTTTATCGCGACGGACAAAGATAAACACCGACCGTTCGTGGTCATCCACAACAAGCCATTCAAAGCCGTAGGGGTCAAAATCCAGTTCGTGCAGTGCCTTATGGTGGCGATAGGTATGGTTCAGATCGCGCACCAGACGCTGCACCCCGTGATGCCAGTTGTCGCCCCCTTCCAGCAGATGCCAGTCGAGGCTGGCGTCGTGGTTCCACTCCCGCCCCTGGGCAAACTCGTTGCCCATAAACAGCAGCTTTTTACCGGGGAAGGCAAACAGCCAGCCGTAGTAGGCGCGCAGGTTGGCGAACTTCTGCCAGGCATCGCCAGGCATCCGGTCAAGAATCGATTTTTTGCCGTGAACCACTTCATCGTGTGACAGCGGCAACACGAAGTTTTCGGTGTAGTTGTAGAGCATCCCGAAGGTCATCTTGTCGTGATGATAACGACGATAGATGGGATCGAGCTGCATATAGTCGAGGGTGTCATGCATCCAGCCGAGGTTCCATTTGAACCAGAAGCCAAGACCGCCCGTAGAAGACGGTCGTGTAACCCCGGCGAAGTCGGTGGACTCCTCCGCCATCGTGACCGCTCCCGGCGTCTGCTCACCGAGCACACGGTTGGTATTGCGCAGAAATTCAATCGCTTCGAGGTTTTCCCGGCCGCCGTACTCATTGGGCACCCACTCCCCCTCTTTGCGGCTGTAGTCGCGGTAGATCATTGACGCAACCGCATCCACGCGCAGGGCGTCGATCCCGAAGCGTTCAATCCAGTACAGCGCGTTCCCGACCAGAAAGTTGCTGACTTCACGGCGACCGTAGTTGTAGATCAGCGTATTCCAGTCCTGGTGATAACCTTCTCGCGGGTCGCTGTGTTCATACAACGCGGTGCCGTCGAACGATGCCAGCGCAAAGTCATCCGACGGGAAGTGGCCCGGCACCCAGTCGAGGATCACGTTCAGACCCGCGGCATGGGCAGCATTCAGGAAGTAGCGGAAGTCTTCACGGGTACCAAAACGGCGGGTCGGCGCGTACAGCCCGGTGGGCTGATAGCCCCAGCTGCCGTCGAACGGATGTTCGTTTACCGGCAGCAGCTCCAGATGGGTGAAGCCCATCCACTTCGCGTAAGGCACCAGCTGGTCCGCCAGCTCGCGGTAGCTGAGCCAGAAATGGTTATCGGCGTGGCGGCGCCACGAGCCAAGGTGCACTTCATAAATCGAAATCGGTGCATCAAACTGGTTGGCCTGCTGACGGGACTGTGGCTGTTCGACCTTTTCCGGCATGCCGCAGATAAGCGACGCGCTTTCCGGGCGCATCTGTGCCTCAAAGGCATACGGGTCGGATTTCACCCGCAGGTGGCCGTGGGCGTCAATCAGCTCGAACTTATACAGCTGGCCGTTATGCGCGCCGGGGACAAACAGCTCCCAGATGCCGGACTCTTTGCGCAGACGCATCGGGTGGCGGCGGCCGTCCCAGTAGTTGAACTGTCCGACCACCGACACACGACGGGCGTTCGGCGCCCAGACGGAAAAACGCGTCCCGGTGACGCCGTCCATGGTGTCGGCATGGGCTCCCAGCGTCTCGTAGGGCCGCAGATGAGTCCCTTCAGCGAGCAGCCAGGCATCAAGCTCCTGCAGCAGCGGGCCAAAGCGATAGGGGTCGTCAATCAGGTTTTGCTGACCGTGCCAGGTGACGGCCAGCTGGTAACGAAAAGGATTTTTCCGGCGCGGCAGAACGCCGCTAAAGAACCCGCGTGTGTCGAGGCATTCGAGTTTACCGACTTTGCGCCCGGTTTTCGGTTCAATCACCCATACATCGGTGGCATCGGGTAATAATGCGCGCACTTCCAGACCCGCATCGGTTGAGTGCATGCCAAGCACGGAAAATGGATCGGAACAATGACCTGCGAGAAGTGCGGAGATCGCACTTTTTTCATTATAATCAGACATGGCAGTCACCCTACTATCATCCTGCGGAAAGAATTAAAACGCCTCTTCCTGCTTTATTGATCCGGTAATATTCCGCTGCATGCTACGCATCGAAATATCAACACGTTATTCCAGAGCCTTAAGACATGTCGGTTGTCCACAAATAGAGAGTGATTAACCTCCTGAGAAGTGAGTTAAATGCGCTGTACGACTTCTGTATTATCTGTCTTCAGAATAATTACTCCTGATTTTCTTTCTGTGAGTAAACACTCATTTCTATATTAATGGGGAAACTAATTTTTATTTCGTCACGAATGATGAGTTTCCTTCTGCTGAATTCGTCAGATCGTATATAAAAAAAGGCTTTGTTGAATAAATCGAACTTTTGCTGAGTTGAAGGATCAGATCACGTATCT
>OBXK01000550.1_pt1 | contig 10239 bp, 8 predicted proteins | sample 1501371 | NCBI WGS metagenome assembly OBXK01 (sample SAMEA2580154, study PRJEB22360) | human gut metagenome | biome: human gut; feature: human-associated habitat; material: faeces | place: Denmark | collected 2008/2010
GGGCACGAAGTTCATCGCGAGTTCCGCACGCAAAGAAGGCCACTTAATGTGGCCTTCGTCTTGCGCAGGACTGTAGAGCAGGGAACTTCGTGCCCGCCGCCCGGGAGGGCGTTGCGTTTAGAAGATGGACCTAGCACTCCTTCTTCATGGCGTTGTAGCCAATCAGCACGGTCCAGACGTACGCGCAGGTCATCGGGATCATGAGCATGCCGATAGCCGGGACAACCTCTGCCCACAGGATCACGGGAATGTAGAAGCCAAAGCTCAGCACAATGGTGAGCCACATCCAGCGGAAGGCTTCGTCGTTATCTTCCTTGGCACTGCGATAGAACAGCACGATGACCATCAGTCCCATGATGGCAAACGGGATGTTGCGCAAGATGCCCCACTCGAGTGGGGTCTGGTTGGTGAGCCACTGGTTCTGCAGCAACATGCAAAGCGCGACACGCATGGCGGCTAGCGCAAAGATCGCTGCGGTCGTCCCAACGTGGTTCTTAACCTGATAGCGCTCGCGCCACACGAAGTACAGCAGCACGTAGAAGACGGTCATGGTAATCGAGGTGATCCACTTGCCCAGACCAAGCTGCACGGCATAAGCGTCAAAGCCCGTCGTGCAGAGCGCCAGCGCACGGGGCACCAGGTGGAACGAATCACCGGCACCCAAAACGACCGCCATCCAGCCAAACAGCTGGAACTGGCGATTGCCTTTGCTGCCGCGAATCATGCGGATACCGATGGTGATGACCGTCACCAAATACACGATGTCAAACAACGTTTCGAAGATAGCACGCATATATATATGTCTCCTTAAAAGAATGGTTGCAAAGTACGGTTTGGTTTTCTGATGCCGGGCATCACCCCCTTAACATGAACGCTGTTCACTTTCTTGCTGTAAAAATCCCCGCCTTGCGCGGGGACCGTTAGTAGAGGGTTCGACGCGTGATCTCGAGCACGGCGCTCGGATCAAAGTCTTGCCGAATCACGGCAGAGAGCATGAGCGAGAACAGGACCTCGGCAAATTGCTCGGCAGAAAACTGATCGGTAAAGGCGTCCGGGCGCACCCGCGGATCGCGCTTGAGCACCACGCACAGCTGGTCGAGAATATGCTGCCAGGCATGATGCATGCGACGCTTGCCCTCCGCGGTGTCCTGCTGCATAAAACTCAGCGAATGGTGCGTAAAGAAGCCCGGATACTTTTGACAGCCGCACTCCACCTGGCGATACATCCAGCGAATGCACGCGAGCGTGTCACCCAGAACGGTTTCGTCATTGAGGTGATGGGAAATGTCGCCACAAACGCTTGCCACGGTTGCGCCCACAAGTGTCAAGAAAAAAGCCTCGAGAATTTCGAGGCTTTCACATTTGTATTGTTTTGCACGAAGGACCGCGAGCAGCGAGCTACTCGCCCAGCACGGCCTTCTTGGCCGCCGCCGCCATGTTGTCCAGATCATCCTTGGTGGGGTGATCCTTTGCGGCAACCCAGTTGTCGAGCAGCATCTTAAATCGGGCGTTGTCGGGATCTTGCTCGAGCATGGCCTCGTAGCGCTGCTTGACCGCGGGACCCATCTTGCCCTGGCACATCGCCCAGCCTACAAGCTCGGCATCATTGGCCAAATTGGAGGTCACGCGATCGATAATCTGCCTAAAGTACTCCTCACTGGCCCCAAAGCCGCAGGTGCCAAACAGGAAGACGCGCTTGCCGTGCAAGGCTGAGAGCAACGTCGCGACCGAAGGCGTGCTCGCGCCCTTGTCGCACCAAAAACCGACAAGCACCGTGTCGGCCGCGCAGGCGCCCTGCGCCTCGAGCGCAACCTGATCTGCATCCGCATCGTCGCTCAACGCCGCGGCATGGACAAACTCAACACCCGCAGCCTGCAGCGTGCGCTTGATCGCACCCGAAACCATCCTGGTATTACCGCTCTTGCTGTTAACCACCAAAGAGCACGTCATAGTCACGTTGCCTCGTATCCCCCAAAACTAAAGCCACTAATGCAATTTATTAGATGAATATCTTAGTACTTACGTGACAGATGTAAACCACCGTCTGTCGATTGATTCATTTGCCCCGCGGGCTTGCTCACTGGGCGAATTGGCTGCGGTAGAGTTCGGCGTAGAAGCCGCCTGCCGCTAACAGCTCGTCGTGCGTGCCGCGCTCGATAATCTGGCCGTCGCGCATTACCAGAATGCAGTCGGCGTTGCGGATCGTCGACAGGCGGTGCGCCACCACAAAGCTTGTGCGGCCGGCCATAAGCTCGTCGAATGCCGCCTGCACCTGCAGCTCGGTGCGCGTATCGATACTCGAAGTCGCCTCGTCCAGCAGCAAGATAGCCGGGTCGGTGAGCATGACGCGCGCAATGCACAGCAGCTGCTTTTGGCCCTGGCTAAACGTGCCGCCGTCCTCGCCAATCACCGTGTCGTAGCCTTTCGGCAGCTGCACGATAAACTTGTGCGCGTGCGCGCGCTTGGCGGCTTCGATAACCTGCTCGCGCGTGGCTCCTGGGCAACCGTAGGCGATGTTTTCCGCCACCGTGCCCTCGAACAGCCAAGTGTCCTGCAGCACCATGCCAAAGGCACGACGCAGGCTCGAGCGCGTGTAATCGCGCGAAGCCTTGCCATCGACCGCGATGCGGCCGGCATCGATATCGTAAAAACGCAGCAGCAGATTGATGAGCGTTGTCTTTCCGCAGCCCGTGGGGCCGACCAGGGCAAAACGCATGCCGGGCTTGGCATCGATGCAGATATCCTGCAACAGCTTTCGGTCGGGCACATAGCTAAAGTCCACGTGTTCAAAGGTCACCTCGCCCTGCGGTGCGGCAAGCTCTACAGCGTCCGACGCGTCGGGCTCCTGCTCGCGCGCATCGAGCAGCGCAAACATGCGGCGCGCCGAGGCGTACGCGGTCTGGATCTGCGTGATGACGTTGGTGACCTCGTTGAACGGCTTGGTGTACTGGTTGGCATAGGACAGGAAAATCTGCACGCCGCCCACCGTAAGCGCCGCGGGCACGCCCGTGATCACGCCCACGCAGCCGATCACGGCAACCACGGCGTAGATGATGTTGTTGATAAAACGTGTACCGGGGTTGGAAAGCGAGCCCATAAACTGCGCGCGCTCACCTGCCGTATAGAGCTCGGCGTTAAGGGCATCGAAGCGCGCTTGGGCGTTCGGGCCATAAGCAAACGCATCCACCAGCTTTTGCTCACCCACATACTCCTCGATATGACCGCCGAGTTGGCCCTGGATGCGCTGTTGAGCAGTGAAGCTCTTATTGGAGAGCTTGGCAATAGCACCGGCTGCAAAAATGGAAAGCGGCGTGACGAGTACCACCACGAGCGTCATGGTCAGGTTAATGGAGAGCATAAACGCGAGCGTGCCAACGATGGTGATAACGCCGGTAAATAGCTGGGTAAAGCCCTGCAGCAGGCCATCGCCCACCTGATCGACGTCGTTGACCACGCGGCTCATAAGGTCGCCGTGGGCATGGCTGTCGATAAAGCTGAGCGGCATGCGGCTGAGCTTGTTGCTCGCCTCCACGCGCATGTCGCGCACCGTCTCGTAGGACAGGCGGTTGACGCAATAGCCCTGCAGCCACTGGAAGGCCGCAGCACCTACGACGACAATCGCGAGCTTGGTAACGAGCGGCAGCAGCGCATCGAAGTCCACCTGCCCGGCGGCGACGATAAGGTCGATGCCCTCGCCAATGAGGATGGGCGTGTAGAGCTGCAGTATCACCGAGACGGCGGCACTCACAAACGACGCCGTAAACGAAATGCGATGCGGACGGACGTAGCCCAGCAGGCGGCGAGTTACCGCGCCCACGGGGTAGCGCTCGGGGTCGCCGGGCTGGCGCGGACCGTCTCCCAGGTCGTTGAGACTATCGTTGCCGGACACGTTGGCCGTCATCGTGGCGACCGAACCGGAAGAAGTATACGGGTTCATCTAGCAACTCTCCTTTGAGCAAGTAGGCGCAGGGGCAGTCGGGGCGGGCGCGGGCGCCGCACTCCCCTGCTGGCCCTCGAGCTCCTCGCGGCGAAGCTGCGACTGGCAAATCTCGCGATAGAGCTGGCAGGTCGCGTAGAGCTCGTCATGCGTGCCCAGGCCCGCAACCGAGCCGTGATCGAGTACGCAGATCATGTCGGCGTCGCGCACGGTCGAGACGCGCTGGCTCACAATCACCGTGGTCAGCGGCAGCCCGCCCTCGGCGGCACCGCGCATGCTTCGTTCGCGAATGGCATGGCGAAGCGCCGCGTCGGTCTTAAAATCGAGCGCCGAGGCAGAATCGTCCATGATCAGAACCTGCGGCGAGCCCACTAAGGCGCGCGCAATAGTCAGACGCTGACGTTGGCCACCGCTAAAGTTCTTGCCGCCCGCCTCGACCGGGGCGTCTAAGCCCTGCGGCTTGTTGCGTACGAACTCGCTGGCCTGCGCCATATCGAGCGCCGCCCAAAGCTCCTCGTCGGTTGCCGCCTCGTCGCGCCAGGTCAGGTTTCTGCGGATAGTGCCGCTCACCAGCGACGCACGCTGCGGAACAGTCGCAACCACATGGCGCAGCTGGTCGAGCGGCCAAGCGCGCACGTCGGCACCCATCACGCTCACGCTGCCCACACCCGCATCGTACAGGCGCGGGATAAGCGAAACGAGCGTGGACTTGCCGCTGCCCGTACCGCCGATAATGCCGAGCGTTTTGCCCAGCGGCAGCTCCAGGGTCACATCGCTCACGGCATTTGCCGCGCCCGCGCCAAACGAAAAGCTCGCATGGTCAAAGCTCAGCGCGGGGACTGGAGCAGCGCCACCAGCCAATTCGCTCGGCTCGGGCAGGACGACCGGCTGGTTGCCCTCGTCGGTGATGCTCGGCTCGCAGTTGAGCACCTCGTTGATACGCGACGCGCTGGCGCTCGCCTTGGTAAAGACAACGACCAGGTTGGCCACGTAGACGATGGAGGTGAGGGTCTGCGTCATGTAGTTCACAAACGCCATGACCTGGCCCTGCGTAAGCTCACCCACGTTGACCTGGATGCCGCCCACCCACAGGATGGCGCACACGCCCAGATTCATCACCAAAAACGTGACGGGGTTAAGGACCGACGAGAGCTTACCCACCGCGATGGCGACATGCGCCTGGTCGTCGGCTGCACGAGCAAAACGCTCGCGCTCGTGGTCTTCGCGCACAAACGCGCGGACCACGCGGGCACCCGAAAGCCCCTCGCGGCAGACAAGCGCGATGCGGTCGAGCTTTGCCTGCAGCTGCTTGTAATACGGAATGCAGCGCGCCATAACAAACCAAAACACCAAGCCGATGGCGGGCGTGCAAATCAAAAAGATCACGCCGAGCTTAAGGTCGATGGCGAGGGCCGCGCACATAGAACCCACTGCTAGGAAGGGCCAGCGGATGAGCATGCGCACACCGAGCGCCACAGCGAGCTGCACCTGGTTGACATCGTTGGTGATACGCGTGATGAGCGACGGCGTGCCAAAGCGGTCGAGTTCAGCATAGCCCAGCTTATTGATGTGCTGGTAGAGTGCACCGCGAATGTCGGTGCCCATGCCCTGCGAGGTCAGCGCCGCCATCTTTTGGCAAACAAGCGTAAACGAGATTCCAATCACAGCCATGGCGGCAAGCAATGCACCGTAGTGGACGACAGCGTTCACATCGTGTGCGCCAATACCCTTATCGACCATCTGGGCAATCACCAGCGGCGTAAGCAGGTCAAAGATCACTTCGATCAGCTTGCACGCAGGGCCAATCACCATATACCGGCGAAACTTACCACCAAAACGCCTGAGCAGCTCAATCATGTATAGGCGCTCCCTATCATCATCTCTATTCAATCTGATTCATGATAGTACGGAGAGCCCTGGAGATGCGTAAGCAACTCGTTACAGGTGTTAAGGCGAAGCAGGCACGAAGGCCACTAGTGCCCAAGGCATGTATCCGCCGCTGTTTTGGAAAAGCCAGCGAGCAACATAACGCCAGGGATTCAATTATCAGATAAATGTGACCCTTCAGGCGGTTTTGGTCGGCTACCCGCGAGTGCCGGCGGGGCGCTTGGTAGTCGAGCGATCCCGCAGGCGAAGCCGAGGACCAGCGAGACACCAAATACCTCGTCACCGGCCGGGCCATGTCGCGGCACCAAAAAGCGCCCGTGCGCTCGATGGATCCGGATGCCCGACAGAGGCTCCTTATGGCTGCTTCCTTCCGGACCTGACCAGATTCGGAACATGTCGTCATCCGAACCCATCGAACGCGCTAGGCGCTCGGTATATCTTACCCGCTCCAGCCCGATGAGGCAAGGTAGCTAATTTGGGACGGGGCTTTTTGACTACTTGGGCAATCAGATCGACAAGTAGTCAAATAAGCCCCGTCCCAAAAAGACTGGTCTGACGCTGTGCCACGAAAGGGGCCTATCTACTACGTTTAAACCGCAGGAGCCAACCATAGCCGGCTTTTTCGAAAATCGGCAAGCCGTCTACCTGCGGTTTTGTTTTCGCATATTCCGGGATGGTCGAGGGTGCTCGGCTAAACGTAGTAGATGGCCGCATTTCATGGCGGACGGCCCGACCCAAGGCCCAAGGCGGCCAGCCTCGGATGGACATTCTCGGTGTTGCGGTGGAATAGTTCCTGTTTTGCGGCTCAGGGCCAAAAACAGGAACTATTCCACCGCAACTTATTGAGCTTTCCTGGAGAGACTTAGATGCGGCCGAGGTCGTAGGCTCGCGCGACAGACTCGCCAGCGCAGATGAGGTTGGTTGTGGCTTCCTGGGGGTCGAGCGCTTGGTCAAGGGGCATGGGCCTGCGGCAGACCGGCAGAGCTAAGTCGACACCCTGCCCATACACCGCATCCAGGTTGTCAGCACGACCGCCCACGACGGCGACCACCGGCTTGCCATATCGCTTCGCACGACGGGCCACGCCCACCGGCGCCTTACCGGCGGCGGACTGCTCGTCCATATTGCCCTCGCCCGTTATGACCAAGTCGACATCGCGCACACGCTCGTCAAACCCAATCAGATCGAGCACCGTCTCCACGCCCGAACGCAGCTCAGCCCCGAGCGCCAGTAGCGCGGCACCCAGGCCGCCGGCGGCGCCGGCACCGGGCACACCGAGCACCGATCCAAATGTCCGTGCACCCTCGGGCACGCGCAGCAACCCCTGGGCCCGCACCCCGGCAATCGCCGCATCGAGCAGGCAACCATAGCCGACCATCCAGCCATCGTACCTGCGCAGCGCCTCGGCATCATCCGTCGGCAGGCCCTTCTGCCCGCCAAACACCGCCAGGGCGCCTCGACGCCCCACGGGCGGATTCTCGACATCGGAAAGCACCACGACACGCACGCCATTCAGCGCCCGAAGCGCCGGTGCCAAATCGATACTCGCCACGTGTTCAAGGCCCGCGAGACCGGGGGCGATATTGCAGCCACGCTCATCAACAAGGTGGGCACCCAGCGCCTGCAGCATGCCGGCGCCACCGTCGTTGGTGGCGCTACCGCCCAAGCCAATATAGATAGTCTTTGCCCCCGCACGGACCGCGCGAAGCATGAGCTCGCCCACGCCATAGGTCGAAGCCGCAAGCGCCGCCGATTCCGTGCAGGGCGAATACCCAATACCCGCCGCCTCGGCCATCTCAATTACAGCCGACTCGCGCTCGGCATCCACCAGCATCCGTGCAGACACGCGGTCGCCCAAGGGGCCTGCAACCTCACAGGTCACAAGCTCGCCACCGCGTGCGGCGATGGCGTCGAGCGTCCCCTCGCCACCATCTGCCAGCGGCAACGCGGCCATCTCGGCGTCGGACCACACACGGCGCACGCCTTCGACAACCGCCGCCTCCGCCTGTGCACTCGACACGCTGCCCTTAAAGGAGTCGATTGCCAGCAGCACACGGCGGGCCCGCCGCTGCACGGGGCCAAAGTCAACCGCCTCAACGGCAATATCTTCGGCACACGCGAGTGCCTCGGCATGAGTGGCATGCGCCTCAAGATCGGCCCCACAACCGCAGCCAGCACCATCGGCGCCACGCAGCCCACTAAAATAGCCGCTCAACACCTCACGACACTCATCCGCCAGCACGCCGGCGGTTACATTAAACCGATGGTTCAGGCGCGAATCGGCATTCAGGTCATATAGCGAACCCAGCGCGCCCGCCTTGGCATCAGCCGCGCCATACACGCAGCGCCCCACGCGCGCGTTGACCATAAGCCCCGCACACATGCAGCAAGGCTCGAGCGTTACATAGACCGTGCAATCGGAAAGGCGCCAGCGACCGAGCGGCCGAGCGGCAGCGCACAAGGCCGCGAACTCTGCATGCGCCGAAGGGTCCTGGTCGAGCTCGCGACGATTATGCGCCCGCGCGACAATCTCGCCCGCGCGCACCACCACGGCACCAATCGGTACCTCGCCCACCGCAGCAGCGGCGCGCGCCTCGGCCAGCGCCTCGCGCATGAACTTCTCGTCGATTTCGGTGCTCGTCATCGTTCGCCTTCCCTGTTGCAAATTCAAAACGATGCTATCATTACGACTCACGGAGAGATGGCAGAGCGGTTGAATGCGGCGGTCTTGAAAACCGTTGAGCGCGAGAGCGTTCCGGGGGTTCGAATCCCCCTCTCTCCGCCACTTCTAGTGATGCACCGGCGTCATGGTGCGCTCAAACAGCGCATCGACCACGTCGGCTATCTCGGGTCGACGCTCAAGATCGTGGCCCGATTCCCACCAGTTTGTGAACAATCGAATAATGCCACCGGCGATAAACTCCGATGTTGTCTCGAGTGAAACGGGCGCCAGGGCGTCTTCGGCAAGCGAGCTCATCACACGCTCACGGATGGAACGCGCAATGCGGTCGCAAATCATGCCGGTCAGCATGCCCGACATGCTGCTTGCCAAAATGTTATCCATGAGTTGCTCATGTGCCAGAATCATATTCATGGCATCGTCAAAGACCTCATGGCGAAGCGCCCGTACGTCATCAAGCGGCTCCGCGTCCGCTGCATCGGTCCGGTTTTGCGGCAAGCCCGTCATAAGCTCATCGATATAGAAGGCAAAGTAATCGTTTTTATCGCGAAAATGCTTATAGAACGTCGTGCGGCGAATCAGGGCACGGTCGCAAAGCATAGCAACCGTCAAATCCTCAAACCGATGCTCTTCCAATAGCTCGGTAAAGGCATCGAACAGGGCACGATAGGTTTTCTTGATGCGAAGGTCCATCCGTATCGCCATCCTCAAGGCGTAGACAGCATTCCTTAATTTGTCGCATATCTTACACCTGTACCACCCGTTCCATATTGGTGCCTCCTTCCCGGTTGAAACATAACGCTTACCGGAAAGTTCGGCACCGCCAAAGGTTGCGGGTATACTAGATGTGTTATACCAACAACGGCCGGCGCAAGACGCCGCTGCCATTCGAAACGGAGACATCATGCTTCCCGTCATCATCGGTATCGTTGTTCTCGTTGTGATTGCCTGTGCCATCGCCGGCATCTACAACAACATGGTCACCAAGCGCAATCGCATCGATAACGCTTGGCAGAACATCGACACGCAGCTGCAGCGCCGCAACGACCTGATCCCTAACCTGGTCGAGACCGTCAAGGGCTACGCCAAGCACGAGCAGGACACGCTCGCCGCCGTAGTCAACGCACGCAACGCCGCCGTGAGCGCCACCACCCCCGAGGCCAAGATGGAAGCGGACAACGTGCTGACCGGTGCGCTGCGCCAGCTCTTTGCCGTCGCCGAGGCCTACCCCGACCTTAAGGCGAACACCAACTTTACGCAGCTCCAGTCCACACTCGAGGACACCGAGAACAAGGTGAGCTACGCGCGCCAGAGCTACAACGACTGCGTGCTCAGCTACAACAACGCCATTCAGACGTTCCCGGCTGTTATCTTTGCCGGCATCTTCCAGTTTAAGGAGCGCCAGGGCTTCGAGGCCGCCGAGGCCGCCCGCCAGGCACCGACCGTCAAGTTCTAACAATCGCGGCCGAGTCTTAAGCCAGTTCATCAACCCTTTGGGGCCCAAGGCACAAACCTTGAGCCCTTTTCTTATCCACGCACAACGCGCGACCAAAAGGCCGCGCACCATCTTTATTCAGATTAATTATTGCCCGTAACGGCAGCACCGAGATAACGCAGGCCCGAGGGCAACCTTCCTTTCCGGCGCACTCCGCAGGACGAAAGAACCCCCGCCGCACGTAGTGAACTGCGCCCCAAATCTTGGACGCCCTAAATAGCGACTAGGCCGCAAGGGCCT
>OBXK01000553.1_pt1 | contig 10053 bp, 8 predicted proteins | sample 1501371 | NCBI WGS metagenome assembly OBXK01 (sample SAMEA2580154, study PRJEB22360) | human gut metagenome | biome: human gut; feature: human-associated habitat; material: faeces | place: Denmark | collected 2008/2010
GCTCAGGGCTCACGAGGCCGGCATCAAAGTAATCGTCGACATCGTACCCAACCACTGTTCGCACATGCACCCCTGGTTCCAGCAGGCGCTAGACGCACCCCCCGGCTCGCCGGAACGCGACCGGTTCATTTTCCGCGAGGGACGCGGCGAAAACGGCGAACTCCCACCCACCAACTGGATCGACAATTTCGGCAGTTCGGCATGGAAGCGAGTACCTGACGGCCAATGGTACCTGCACATGTTCACTGAGCAGCAACCGGACTGGAACTGGGACAATCCCGAGGTGCGCGAAGATTTTCTGAAAACCCTGCGCTTCTGGTGTGATCACGGTACGGACGGCTTCCGTGTGGACGTGGCGCACGCACTGGTCAAGGATCTCAATCGCGATGATCTTGACGAATGGAGCATAGACGCATGCCACTTCTTGCCCTCAGATGGCAGTCATCCCGTTTACGACCGCAATGGCGTACATGACATCTACCGTTCATGGCGTAGAGCATTCAACGAGTATGATCCGCCACGTTTCGCCGTGGCCGAGGCATGGGTGAATCCAGATAGGCAATACCTCTATTCCAGCCCTGACGAGCTTGGACAAACCTTCAACTTCGAATTCGCAAAGCAAATCTGGGCCCGCAACGACATGCATGCCGCCATCGAGAACGGGCTGAAACAGGCTGAACGGGCGGGCTCCACATCCACTTGGGTGCTGAACAATCATGATTTAATTCGCTCCGCAACCCGTTTCGCACTTCCGCAGGTCCCGGCTGACAATGGCTTATATCACGCATTCCCACGCGATTGGGTGTTGCGCGGAGGCGCCACCTACCGGGAGGACCGAGCCAAAGGAACGCAACGATCGAAAGCAGCGCTGATGCTGGAAATGGGTTTGCCCGGTTCAGCATACATCTATCAGGGCGAGGAGCTCGGCTTGTTCGAAGTCGCCGACATCCCGTGGAATCGTCTTGAAGACCCATGGGCGCTGCATACCAGCGGAGCCAATATCAACAAGGGGCGCGACGGCTGCCGTGTACCGCTGCCATGGGTGGCTACGGACACCCCCGAACTCGACCATGAAGGCGATGAATTCGGCCATGTCGGCAGACACGGCAACGGCACGTTCGGCTTCACACGAACCACGGACACAAAGGATATCAGGGAACCGCATCTGCCCCAACCTCACTGGTTTAAGAATCATGCGGTTGACGCACAGTCGGCTGACACCAATTCCATGCTCAACTTCTACCGACGGGTGGTGGCCCTCCGACATGAACTGTTTACCTCCGACACCACTTTTGCCTGGGCGGAGGGACTCGACCGCACAACCGGACGGCCGGACGGCCCGGATGGCAGCGAAGGCGGAGTAATCGCCTATCGTCGTCCTGGCGGCTGGATGAACGTCACCAATTTTGGTTTTGACCCAGTCGCATTGCCCCAAGGTGTCATACTGCTCTCTTCCGGCCCGCTCACCACGGATGGCAAACTACCGCAGGACACTTCGGTATGGATGCGGACGTCCGACTGAACTGTCACCCATATCATACGACATAATCTTAAATTTACATTTTTATGAAAACGTTTGTATGATTGAGAATCATACCAAATCATTAGTTTTAACAAAAAATAATGAATGTGTTTACATTATGTTGCGCGGCAATTCGTGCGACAACCCTCGTCTTCAAGGAGGAACCGATGGTGAAGAAGAAAATCAAGTTCATCGCCGCCGCTACGGCCATGCTTATGAGCGTCGGCGGTATGTCCGCGTGCGGATTGTCCAGCTCCGACAACGATAAGGGGCAAGTCTACTATCTCAACAGCAAGCCGGAAGTCGTCGATCAATTCCAGGAACTGGCCGATGAATACACCAAGGAAACAGGCATACAGGTTAACGTACAGACTGCAACCTCCGACAATTACGAATCGACGCTGACCTCCGAACTCGGCAAGTCCAATGCTCCAATCATGTTCAACGTATCCGGCTACCCAAGCTTCGCCAAGGTCAAACAGTATCTTGAGCCAATGCAGAAAACCGACGTATACGGACTGCTCACCGACGAAGGCAAGGAAGTGACGATGTCAGACGACAGTAACACGCTCACAATCCCCTTTGTCGCGGAGTACAACGGCATCATCTACAATAAAAAAATCATCAAGAACTACTGCACCAAGAGCTACGCAAAAATCAAAAGCGACGCTGACATCATCAACTATAGCGTGCTGAAGAGCGTTGTCGAAGATATGCAGGCGCATAAGGATGACCTAGGGCTCGACGGCGCATTTGCCTCTCCAGGACTTGACACCTCAGGTTCCTGGCGTTTTGACGATCACATGGCTCGCATTCCGATCTCCGCAGAATTCCGCGATGAAGGCAAAACCTTCGCTCCTGAAATCACAGGTAAATATATCGGCCAGTACAAGGACTTCTTCGACCTACAAGCGAACAACAGCCCGACTGATAAGAAAATGCTCGGCTCGAAGATCAACGACGAGGTTGTCTCCGAATTCGCACTTGGGCGGGTCGCGTTCCTGACCAACGGGACTTGGACCTACACTCAGCTCAAAGGCAATGACGTCGCCGACGATGATCTCGGTATGCTTCCTTACTGGATGGGCATCCCGGGCGAAGAGGATTACAGTGTGGTCGCCATCTATGAGAACCAATGGGGCGTAAACAAGAACGCTTCCGATAAGGACAAAAAGGCTACGCTCAACTTCATGAAGTGGATGGTATCCTCGGACACAGGCAAGGAGGTCATGGCCAAGGAGATGGGCTTCGCCGTACCATATACCACCTTTGGCGACAACGACAAGCCTAACAATCCGCTGATAGCTGCCGCGCAGTCCTACACCAAGGCGGGCAAGAAGACCATCTACAACATCTACGTTCCAGATCAGGAATGGAAGAATGGCATCTGTGGCACACTGACCGAATATGTGCAAGGCACCGGCAAGTGGGATGCGGTCGAAAACGCATTCGTCGACGGTTGGCAGACCGAATGGGCAAATAACAAAAAGGCCTTGGGTTCACTGCCGGAGTCCAAGGATCTGAACAGTTAAGACCTTCTCTTTGCCATAAGCAAGGCGTAGACAGTGCGGCGATCGGAAATCGAATTCCGATCGCCGCATGTGGCTGTGCATGAACGGCCACACAGACGCATGAGTCATACTCACGATTCCCGACAAAACGCCTCGCCGGATCTCGAAGTCGTGCTGGTACGGAACATCAACTGCACAGGAAGCGTTTCATGTCGGCACTCCACCTGTTCACCACGCAGCAATGCAAGAGTGCGCCGTGCTGCAATCACACCCATATCATGAGGTTGCTGACGAACCGTGGTCAATCCGAGCTGACGTGCATAGAAATTATCATCAAATCCGATTACGGAAACATCGTGCGGCACGGCATACCCCTGTTGCTGCAACTTAACATACAGCGGCACGGCAAGCGAATCCTGCTGGCAGCAGATGGCAGTTGGCATGGTAGGCAATGTAAACAGTTGCGTCAATGCGTTGTCGACGCGCTGCTCGTCTTCGGCTACGCTCAACACAATCGGCGATATTCCGGCAGTCTTACATTCCTTTCGGAAACCGGCGACGCGGCGGACTGGTTCGTATGAGTCAATCCAATGAAAGCGATATTTCGATGCCCCAATGTAATAAGGTACCGCGTAGCGAGTTGCATCGCCTGCTCATCGTCGATGGAAACAGACAACGTAAAGGCGCTTTCCGGCAATGCATTGATGCCGACAAGCGGTAGGTTCGCGCTTTGCAAACGACTCGCCTCATCAGGGTCTATGTCGAAGGAGGGAATGATTACGGCATCAGCGTTGCGGCGAATCGGTAGATTCTCGAAAAAAGTGCGCCTGTCTTCCTTGGTGGAGATGGGGTAGACGGAGATGTCGTAACCAGCCGGATTGAACACTGCATCAAGGCCCTCGTAAATTCGTGCGTTGAACCATGATGCAAAGCGATCGTTCAGCAATAGGGCAATACGGTACGTCCGCCCGGCCTGAAACACAGTGGCGGAGCGAGAGATCGAAAAATTCAGTTCATTTGCGGCCGCCAGAACCTTGTCACGTGTCTTCTTCGCTACCACGTCAGGATGCTTGAAAGTACGCGAAACCGTAGCGATGGAGACACCAGCCAGCTGTGCCACGTCCTCGATATTGGCCTGCATGTGCACTCCTTGCATATGATTAGCGCCGTCTTACGGCGATTGTCTCATTATATGCTGAATGCGTTTACATCATTGTCATACCGCCGTTATGACGGCTGATTGTGCCAGACTGCTGCAAATGCCGGTAGGCAACCGACCTTCCATCCGATATGTCTTCAGCAGTTCCAACGCTCTATGACATTGTCACCCTTGTACTGGCTCAGGATGCAGTAATGCGCGGTATCGAGCCGCAGCAGACGGGCGAAATGCGGGTCAACGCCCAACCATTGCGAAGTAAGGATGCGCAGAATATGCGCATGAGCCACCAGCAGCACATCGTGGCCGACGTTCAGCAACGGCAATACCCGTTCGATGGCGTCCCGGGTACGCGCGGCGGCCTCCTCCACGTCCTCGCCCGGACCGTTATGCACCGGAACCTGCTCGCCGGACGGCAATGTCTCAATCCAATCGCCTTCAAGTCCGGGGTTCAGCGAGCGCGGACCATCCCGCCATACGTCCCAGGCGAAACCGCTGGCCTCGCTGACCTGCTGGCGTGTGCGCCCCTCGGCGCGACCGTAATCCCATTCGGCGATCTCGGGCAGGATCCTGTAATCGCCGTAACCGGCGAGCGCCGCGGTCTGGCGGGCACGGCGAAGCGGACTTGCGAACATGCAGCCTGGATCGAAACCGTTCGGGAAGGCCGAACGCAAGCGCTCTCCCGCGGATTCGGCCTGTAGTCGACCGGTGTCGGTCAATGGAATATCAGTGCGTCCGGTATGCTGACCGGATTCGCTCCACACCGTCTGTCCGTGACGCAACAGCACCAAGCGTCCGGGCGCAACAACGGAAGCGTCCTTGCTTCCAACATGATTTTCAGTCATATCCCTACTCTAACCGACCCCGCCCATGAACCCCTGCACTTGCTCCCTCGTGTCTTCGGAAATCGCAACATCATTCCGCTACGCGCTTCGCCCATCCGGATTGGCGGGAAAGCACGTCGATCACGCATTACTATGGAACCATGAGTGAAACGCCAGATCTGGAATCTACAGCGGACCGTGTGGTAGCGGCCCTGCACAACATTGACGGGAAAGTGAACGCCAAGCGCGATCAGAGACTGAACGATCCCGATTCCTTCGGTGACAAAATCTTCAAATTCGCCATGCCTACGCTGGTCGGGCTGGCGTTCGGCAAGGTGTTCGAGATGGCGTGGAAGCAGAGCGTTGGCCGCAAGGCGACCCTTCCCGACGGCACCACCGACGCACGCAAGGACGCCATCCTCGGCATCGCCTTCGCCGTCATCTCCGCAGCCTTGGGCGCACTGGTCTCGCAACTGTCCGACCGCGGTTCCAAGGCCATCGTCAACCATCGCCACGCCAAGCGCAGGTAGCACGATCATCACCGATCGTCCGACTTGCCCTCCGGGAAGATGATCTTGTATACGAAGAAGTAGATCACCATGGACACGCCTCCGGTGATGAACGTGACCAGCAGATTGTATACGGCTGGATCGAACCGTGCCTGCGCCAGCGGCAGGCCGTTGATGGCGTTGCAGAACAATGAGATCAGCACCCATGCGATGAAGTACCACAGTATCTGATATGCCACGTTGCCATGTGATTTGAACGTCACGTTGCGTTGCAGCGGGAAGTTGACGCACTGCGCCACGAATGATCCGATCTCATAGCTCAGGAAATATCCAAGGCCACCGCCGATCACCACTTCTCCGGCCGCATTGCGCGCCACCTCATAGCCAAGCACATTCCACGAGTAGTCGATGCCTGCGAACGATATCGGAATATGCGGCCACATGAATGCCGTGGAGGCCAGCCCCTCGCCAAACAGATACGGCAGGGTGAACAACGCATATTGCAGCACGGTGACCGCCAGACTGAACAGATAGAACACGCCTATCTGCCAGACCCATTTTGCGGCCTTCGGATGATTCCTCGCAAAGGTTCGCCAAGGATTGACCGGCATTATCTCACCTCGATTCGAGCCGTAGCCTCACCGTACGGACTGCTTGCCTTCACGCTGAGGATTCCCGTCTCGCAAGGCCTGATGATGGCCATCGCCTCGCCGTAGTAGGTGTCGGCGGTATCGCTGCGATAGCTACGCTCGTAGTATGGACAGGCGCTGCCGAAACCCAGGATTTCGCCGTTTTCCACTTCGATATGCACGTCACCTCGCAGTAATGGTTTGACGGTTCCCGCAGCGTCGGCATACATGAACCGCACATATGCGAGCCCGTCACCGAGCGCGATGCGCTCCGCTTCCGGCACGGCATGCAATCTCGTTTCCTTGCCTGCCGTGGCCAGTGATGTTCTCGCGATTTCCACGCCGTCGGCGTCATACGCCACCGCCGTCAGACTGCCCGGCCTGTAGACGGCCGTGAATGTCACGCGAGCGTCACGTCCGACACGAGCCGACCCGATTTCACGCCCGTTCAGCAAGAGTCTCACACTGGCGGCACGCGCATATACCTCCACTTGCGTGCGTTCACCTTCCTGACCGTCCCACGACCAACTTTCGACCGCATTGGTCATCTTCCAGGCGGACGGCGAATGTTCACGGCCAAGACCGACCGGCACCACGCCGATCGCAATCGGTTTCAGACCGAATGCGACCTGAGTGTATGAAGCCTCCGCCAAAGGCTTGCCGGTCAGGTCGAATCGACCGGCGCCCGCACTCACCCAGCCAAGTGATCCGTCGAAGTTCTTGGCATATTCCGCATACTCCTGCGAGCCGATACCGACTTCCCCGAGATAATCCATACCGGACCATACGAAATCACCGATCAGCCGCGGATTGCTCTGCGCCAAATCCCAGAATCGCGCCGCATCCGAGCAGAAGGTTTCCGAGCCGACGATCACGCGATCCGGATATCTGTTCAGGTCATGCCTGTATCGGCGGATGCCGTAGTTGTATCCGGCAACGTCCATCACGGCGAACGCGCCGCGCGTCTTCCAATCGCAAGGAGGCAAGGTCGCACCGAACTTCATGAAGTCGGCTCCCATGATGCCTGCGAGCCGATTGAAGAATTCGCTGCCGACCGCCTTCTTCTTGCCGGAATGTTCGATTTCCTTCATCGCTTTTTCGTCGGTATACACGCCAAGTCCCATGGATGACAGGAAATTGAAGAAGATATTGACGCCGCAGGTCACTGGTCTGGTCGCATCGAGCCCATGCAGATATTGCGTCATGGCGTCGGTCAGAGCGATACCTCGCGGCTGCGCGGTTTCCGACACCTCATTGCCGATCGAATACATGATCACGCTCGGATGGTTATAGTCCTTGGCCACCAGATCGGCCAGATCATCACGATAGTTCGCCTCCACTTCGGTGCCGTAGTCGTAGCGGGTCTTGTGGATGTACCAGCCGTCCACATACTCGTCGAGCATCAACATGCCCAGTCGGTCACAGGCGTCAAGCAACGCCTTGGAACAAGGATTGTGCGCGGAACGGATGGCATTGTAACCGCCGCCTTTCAGCAACGCCACCTTGCGTTCCTCGGCGGCCGGATATGCGCATGCGCCCAGCAGTCCGTTGTCATGGTGGATGCAGCAACCACGCAGGATCACACGTTCGCCATTGATACGGAATCCCCGTCGCGCATCACATTCCACCGTGCGCACGCCGAAGACCTCACGTTGCTCGTCATCACCGAACCGCACCACACAGGTGTAGAGATTCGGCTCATCGGTGTTCCACAGGCGAACATCGGGAATCACGCATTCCTCATGCATGAGATTGCCCCGCCCATCGAGCCGATCCGACAACGCCTTGAATTGCGCCATGGACCTGCCGTCGGCATCGAGAACGCTCACATATACGACTCCCGGATGGCTGGTGCGTACGTCGACCGCGATGCGTCCGGTACGGTAATCGACCGTCGTTATGCGCACGCCGTCGGGCATGATATGTCGCTCCGGCATGACACATAGCCATACCGGACGATAGATGCCGGTACCGGAATACCAGCGACAGTTCGGCTGGTCGCTGTTATGCGCTTCGACCGTCAACACGTTGTCGCCTTCGGCTATGTACTCGCTCAGATCCGCATAGAAGCCGGAATAGCCATAATCATGGGAGGCGATCAGCCTACCGTTCAATCGTATGCGGGCATTACGGTAGACACCTTCGAACTCGAGCAGGGTGAGATCACCGGAAGATCTGCGAATGTCGGCGGAAGAGAAATGCTTGGTGTACAGGTAGTCGCGAGCGCTGTACCAGCCGCTGTTCACTCCGGATGGGCTGTCGGCGCTTTTCGGATCCCACTGCATGGCGTCGTGGGGAATGGTCACCGGCACTTCCTCGGCCTCGGATGCGGCCGGACGGCACGTCCAGCCGGTATTGAATGGGATTCTGTTCATGATGGTGCTTTCAAAGACGTTCACGAAGGAAGGTCGTCATTCGGGCGCAAGAACGATCGTGGCGCCCCTTCGCCCGAATGACATCTGACAAATGACGGAAGGCCGGCAGCCTACTTACGTTTACGCATGAATGACGACACCATGAGCATCAGCACGGTGACTGCGGTCAGTACGGTCACCGTCATGACCGGACCGAACAGGCTCTGGTCGCCGAACATGTTCAGATTCATGAAATGGCCGACGAACGTATACATGCATTCCATGACGAACGCACACCATGCGATCATGCCTATCGCCGGCGTTGCGGCAATCAGCCAGTCATTGTCAAGCGGTATGGTCGCGGCCTGCGCAAGCACGACCAACACAAGCGGTGCGATGACCCACACGTTGTATGAGCCGGCGGCAACGGCATACATGGCGTAGGCAACCAGTGAGACGATGGCCATCACACCGGCGGCGAGCCCTAGGTAAAAGCCGATAGTTCTGTCGGAGAACATGGATGGAGTTCTGCTATTCATGATGATTCCTCACTTTCCCGTCGCGGTTTCGGATTCGACCTTGACCGTTTCCCGCGCATTCTTGCCTCGACGTCCGGAACGCCACATCATGTAGGCGCAGCCAAGCGTCATCAACGCAAACGCCGCATCCACACCGAAGATCGCGTAACGCCACCAAGGGGTGACTTTGACCACTTTGGCGTTGGCATCCAACCCGTTGATCAGGCTGGTACGAGTCAGCGCATAGTGGAAGCTCTTCATTGAGGTGCGCAGATAGCCGAGCATATCGCCGTCGTCATTGTCTTCGATCTGCTTCTTGATGCCTGCGGCCGCGGTATTGCCCGGATCGATGCAGTAGGTGGTCACGCCTGCCGCCAATGATGACGGGAAATGCGACTTGTAGGAGCCGCCGGCCACGCCGTCGGTTTCGATCATGCCCTTAAAGCCCCATTCGTTGCGGATCACCTGAGTGGTCAGCGCGGTGCTGGCTGAGGACCAGACCACACCGAGTCTGTTGAACGACATCATCAAAGCGGTGGCATTCTCGTTGCTGACGATGCCTTCCACGCCCTTGAGCGCACCCTCACGGAATGCCTGCTCGTTGAAGAACATGTTCAGACCTTCGCGATACAGCTCCTGATCATTGCCTGCAACATGCTTGACACCCTGTGCGAAGCCTTTCTTCTGAGCAGCTGAAAGTTCCACGAGGTTGTCAAGGTAGACCATGATGCTGTCTTCGGACCAGTATTCGCCATTGCGCCCGCCGAACGGAGTGCGGTGCAGATTGCCGCCACCACCCCATCCGACCGGGGTCTTGGCATACAGGGCTTCCTCACCGACCAGTTCGCCACGACGTTGCATGCGTCCGTAATCCCAAGTGCTGGCGAGCACATTGGTCGCCGGATACAGGGTGACGTCACGGGCGTCACCGTACTCTTTGGCGTAGGTATTGCCGCCGACGCTGGCGGTACCGTCACCAGCCGCATACGCCGGTCGGTTCACGGAAGCCGCTTCGGCCGTGCCGAACAAA
>OBXK01000565.1_pt1 | contig 9550 bp, 8 predicted proteins | sample 1501371 | NCBI WGS metagenome assembly OBXK01 (sample SAMEA2580154, study PRJEB22360) | human gut metagenome | biome: human gut; feature: human-associated habitat; material: faeces | place: Denmark | collected 2008/2010
TGCCCTTGCCCACGCCGGCGGATTCGAGCCAGGCGTTGACCTTGGCGATGGCGTCGTCCACGCGCAGGCCGTTAAGGCTCAGCGCGTCGCCCTTGGCTTCGGTGGCCTCGACGGAGGAGTTGATCACGATGCCGTCATGGGAGACGAACGGCGCCTTGCCCTCGTAGTTGGCCAAGTCGTCGCCGGAATCCGGCAGAGGCGTGACGGTGTAGATGACAGGCAGACCGAACTTCACGGCAAAGTCGTAATCGCGCTGGTCGCCACCAGGCACGGCCATAATGGCACCGGTGCCGTAGTCCATCAGCACGTAGTCGGCAGTAAACAGCGGGAGCTTCGCGCCGGTGATCGGGTTGGTGGCGTACAGGCCGGTGAACAGACCGGTCTTCTCACCGGCCTCGTTCACGCGGTCCTTGGCGGTCTTGGCTTCGGCGGCCAGACGGTAGGCCTTCACCGCCTCGACCGGGTTGGCATAGCCGCCCTTCCAGTCTTCGGGTACATCGGCCGGCCATTCGGCGGGCACGTTCTCCAGCAGGTGATGTTCCGGGGAAACCACGGCGAACGTGGTGCCGAACAGCGTATCGGGACGGGTGGTGTAGATTTCCATGTCCTTGTCACCGTCGGCAGTGGCCACGGTGAAGTGCACGGAGGCACCATGGGATTCACCGATCCAGTTGCGCTGCATGAGCTTGACCTTCTCAGGCCAGTTGATGCCGTCAAGATCGGCGATGAGGCGGTGGCCGTACTTGGTGATGCGCATGGACCACTGGCGTAGCTCACGCTGGAAGACCGGGAAGTTGCCACGCTCGGACTTACCTTCGGCGGTGACCTCTTCGTTGGCCAGCACGGTGCCCAGACCCGGGCACCAGTTGACCGGGGACTTGGAGATGTAGGCCAGGCGGAAGTCGTTCAAGATATCCTGCTGCTCGGCGTCAGTGAGGTCGGACCACTGCTTGCCATCGGACTCGTGGCCCGGAATGGCCTTTTCGCCGGATTCGAACTTGGCCACGAGCTCGGCGATCGGGCGTGCGGAGCCCTTGGAGCCGGACGGGTTGGTGGCGTCCTCGTCGTACCAGGAATCGTAGATGCGCGAGAAGATCCATTGGGTCCAGCGCACGTAGCCGGGGTCGATGGTGGCGAACGTACGACGGTTGTCGAAGCTCAGGCCCATACGGTGCAGCTGGCGGCTCATGTTGGCGATGTTCGCCTCAGTGGTCACGCGCGGGTGCTGGCCGGTCTGGACTGCGTACTGTTCGGCAGGCAGGCCGAAGGCGTCGTACCCCATGGCGTGCAGGACGTTCTCGCCCTTCATGCGGTGGTAGCGGCTCACCACGTCGGAGGCCAGGTAGCCCAGCGGGTGGCCGACGTGCAGGCCCTTGCCGGACGGGTAGGGAAACATGTCCATGGCGAAGTAGGCGGTGCGGCCTTCGGCGTTACGGCCCTTGCCGTCCTTCAAATCGCCGTTGACGTTGGCGGCCCAGAAGGTGCCTTGCTCGTCCCAAATCTTCTGCCACTTGTTTTCGATGTCCTGCGCCAGTGCGGCGTTGTAGCGGAAGTTGGGCTCTTCGGTTTGCGTGCTCTTCTCGTTGTCACTCATAAATCAGCAAGGTAGCCTCGCAACTGGACACGTCGTCAATCGTTATTCAGCATCCGAGACGATGGCTTTGGGGTCGCCGTTCAGCGAAACCGTGAGCTTTGTTTGGCTTGTGAACGTATCCTTGGCGGCCGTCCAGCTGCCATCCTCAACCATGTCTTCCAATGCTTCCGCGATTTTCTGCGCCAATTGGCTGGTGCCTTGACTCACGGCGATGCCATAACCGACCTCGCCCTTGTCCGCAATCACGTCCATATACTGGGGCCCGTTGGCCGCTTGAAGACCGGAAAGCACCGCCATATCGGAGGCTATGGCATCCGCCGACCCTACTTGCACGGCCGTGACGCACTGCGCATAACTGCTGCGCTCCTGAATCCGGGCCTGCGGGTGGTTGCCGCGGAAGATGCCGACTGTCTCGTCACCTTTCACTGCGCACACCGTGCCGTCGCCTACGTCACCCACCGAACCTGCGTCATTGGTGAATCGGCCACGCTCATCCGACCTGACCAGCAAACCGACGCTGGTCGTGAGGTATGGTCCGGCAAAATCAACGATCGCGCTGGACTCATCGGTGATAGGCCAAGAGGCGACGACCATGTCGACCTGTCCATTGTCCAGCATGGAGCGCCGGTTTTCGGGGCGAACCTGTTTGAAGACGATCTGCTTGTTCGCATAGCCGAGTTTGGCGGCCACGTATTTGGCGATGGTGATGTCGAAGCCCTGGTATGTGCCGTCATGCCATGCTCCCACCGATGGCTCGTCGGCTGCGACCCCAATGGCGATGGTGGGCCCCTCCGGCGCTCCGGAGACGGTGGTGACTTGAATTTGGCCGCAACCGGCCAGACCGGATAATAGCAATATCACGCCAAAGGCCGCGGCGAATCCTGCCATCAGTCGGGAGCGAAATCCGCGCCGCATCGGACGGCGAGCGCGGAGCATGCTACGGCTGGCGAACGATGACCAGTGGTGCATAACCGTCAAACGCCTTACTTGAACATGCGCGAACGCGTGAGGAACCAGGCAACCGCACCGGAGAGCACCATGGAAATCACGATAATGAGCATGAAACCCCACGGCTTGTCAGTGAACGGCATACCCATCATGCCGCCATCGAAGTTCATGCCGTACATCGAGAAGATCAGGGTCGGGATGGACAGTGTGATGGAGATGATGGTGAAGATGCGCATCACGTTGTTCAGGTTGTTGGACACGATCGAGGCGAAAGCGTCGGTCATGTTCGCAAGAACGCCGCTGTAAATGTTGGCCATCTCGATAGCCTGCTTGTTTTCGGTGATGACGTCGTCGAGCAGGTCCTCGTCGTCCGGGTATTGCTTGATGCGTTGCAGGGTGGTGAGCTTCTCCATCACGATTTCGTTCGATTTCAGCGATGTGGTGAAATACACCAAAGTCTTGCTCAGCTCCATGAGCATCACGATCTCGCGGTTCTGCATGGAGTGGCGCAGCTTCAGTTCAAGCTTGTCGCTTTCGCGGTCGATGATGCGCAGGTAACGCAGGTACATCGTGGCGTTGCGGTACAGGATCTGCAGGATGAAGCGCGAACGCATGAAGGTGTTGAAGCCTCGGATCGTGCCTTCCATGAATGGGTGGAGCACGGGCGTGTCCTGCATGCAGACGGTGATGATGAGGTTTTCGGTGACGATGATCGACAGCGGGATGGTCTCGTACCAGTCGCGTCCGCCACGCTCTTCCACGGTGGGAATGTCGACGATGATCATCGTGTAATCGTCTTCGACGTCTACACGTGAACGTTCCTCGTCATCCAAAGGGGCACGCAGGTCGGCCAGGTCGATGCCGGTTTGCGAGGCGACGGTGGCGAGCTCCACATCAGTGGGTTCGCTCAAACATAACCAGGAGCCGTTTTCCGGTTTCTCGATCTGCTCCACTTGGCCATTGATTGAGCTGAAGATTCTCAGCATGTCGTCTCACCCGCCTTCCGCGCTTTCTTACTGTTCTATCGCTGTACGGTTCCAAACCGAGATTAGTCTAGACCCACCGTTCGAATTTGCGAGCGGGGTTTCGCATAGCGACCATCACCAGACGATTGGCTGCCAACTTGGCATGTGCGGTCCTCGCAGATCGGTCGGCCCGTTCTCCCAGTCGGCGCTGTCGGCGATGGCGGGAGCCTTGTTGTATTCCTCCAACTCCCACAGGGGCTGTTCGATGGGGGTGCCGTTGACGCTGTGGCGCACTTTGAGCCGGCACCAACAGGCGTTGCGCATGCCGCCGAGTGCGTTCATGCCGTCCGGGTCAAGTTCGAGCAGGTTGGAGATGGTGGCGGTAATCCATGAGCCATGGGTGACGAGCATCAGCGTGGTGGGCGTGCTGTCTGAATAGGCGGAGTCGATGACCAGTGCGCGCACGGCATCGGCACCTCGCTGCCCCACGGCGGCACGGCTTTCCACACCATGCTTGGTTTCGCCCCCAGTGTGCTGTTTCCAAGAGGCGTAGTCGTCGGCTGCCACGGCTTTGATTTCGGCGCGGGTCATACCTTCCCACTCGCCGAAGCTGCGTTCACGCAGTCGTTGGTCACAGGTGACTGGCAATCCCAAAATATCGGCGAAGGCGTGTGCGGTCTGTTGGGCACGGAACAGGTCGGAGGTCATCACCACCATGCGCCGGCCGGCGGCGGGAGCCTCCTCGAACTGGCGCGTATCAGTGCGTTCGGCGGCGTCAGGACCGGGCTGGGCGATGGCTTCGGGATGCTCGGCAAGTCGGTTCACCTTGGCCCAGTAATACCGTGAAGCGAGCGCGAATCCGGTCTGGTCAACCTGCCATTGGCCTACGATGTCGAGCGGCACATCGATCTGGCCTTGCAAGCGATGTTCGAGATTGTATTGCGTACGGCCATGACGCAGCATCATCACTTCATCGATCATCGGTTTTCGCCACCTCGTTCTCTTGCGGTTTGCCATACTCATCTCAGCACAACCCCTAGAATGGCGGCATGGAGATTTCTGAGTCGACTTGGGCGTTCATCGCCAAACACCGCCGTGAAGATGTGCGTGATGTGGCCTTGCACGCCAAGCATGATGGCGACGTGGATGTGCCGTTCGCGCTGGAGCAAATTGCCGGCTGGCAGCGCGCTTCACTCAAGCTACCCGACTGGGCGTCCCATGATGGGCTGATTTTCCCGCCGCAAGTCCCAATGGAACAATGTTCCAGCCAGTTCACCGCACAGTACAAGGCTCGGCTGGCACAGCGATTGTTGGCCGAAGAAGCAGTCGACGACGACTCCCCGGCATCCCTAGTCGATCTGACCGGCGGTTTCGGCGTCGACTTTTCTTACATGTCCCGAGTGTTCAATCGTGCCACATATGTGGAACAACAATCCATTTTATGTGATATCGCTCGCCATAATTTCCCGATACTCGGCCTTGACCACGCCGAAGTCATCAACGATGATTCAACAGCAGTGCTTGACACGCTTGGCCGAGTCTCCATGATCTTCCTCGATCCGGCCCGCCGTGACGATCATGGCTCGCGTACCTACGCGATTGCCGATTGCACGCCGGATGTGCTGACCCTGAAGGATATGCTGCTGGCCAAGGCACCGACGGTCATGGTCAAGCTCTCCCCCATGCTCGACTGGCATAAGACCGTCGCCGATTTCGCCGGCGCAGTACATGAGGTGCATATCGTCTCCACCGGGAATGAGTGCAAGGAATTGTTGCTGGTGTTGGGGCGCGGCCGTTACGCCTCACCGCTCGTGGTATGTGCTAATGACGAGCAGGTGCTGTCGTACAAGGCCGGCGATAACAGCGACAATCACACCACTATCAGCGATTCTGCCTTGGCTGCACGCAATACTTGCAATACCGAAGACTCCCCGTCTGAGGAAAGCGCGAACGACTTCGATTCCTCGCATTGGAAGTACCTTTACGAGCCCAACGCCTCAATCATGAAGGCCGGATGCTTTGATGTTCTCGAACAGCGCTTCGCCGTGCATCACATCAGCCCGAATAGCCACCTGTTCGTGGCGGCCGAACCTATTGCCGATTTTCCAGGCAGGTCATTCGCCATCGAATCCATCGCCACCATGAACAAGAAAGAACTGAAACAGCTATTGGCCGGCCTCACGCACGCCAACATCGCCGTACGCAATTTCCCCCTAACCGTGGCCCAGCTACGCAAAAAACTCAAACTCAAGGACGGCGGCAACACCTACCTCTTCGCCACCACCGACGCCCAAGGCCGTCACCTAGTACTGCGCACTAAAAAGCGAAAAAATGGCTCCCTCTGACGAGGAAGCCACCAATACGTCAGCTAATCAGTCCTTGGCGATGGTCTTGCCGGCGGTCGGACCGGAGGCAAGGTCCTGGATCTCGGTGACTTCGAGAACCGGAATCACGGCCGGCTTCTTGGTGCCCTTTTCCTCGGCGACCTTCACCTGCTCGTTGTAGATGTCGTCGTCAACGTGCAGCACCACGTTGCCGCGGAAGCGGTAGCCCTGCTTCTTCTCGAGGTTGGCGAAAGCGATGACCAAGCGGGGAACCGTTCTTGAGGTTCTCATAGTGCTGGCCGGCGGTGCGCTCGTGGTAGGCGATGTGCGTGTCGTCCAGCACGAACAGGGACATCTTCGGGCCGAGGTCCAGTTCGCCGTCCTTGGAGACGGTGGTGATCCAGCCAAGGTTGTTCTTGATGAATTCCTTGATTTCCGGAGTAATGACTGCCATGTCGAATCCTTTCATGATTGCTACGGATAACGTATCCTTACTCTTTCCAGAGTACCGGTTTCGAACGCGACTAGCCCGGATGTTCGCTGTGAGTAACCTCACCTTCGCACAGCTTTCATCCGGTTTTTGCCTGCTTGGCGATGCCATGCCCCGGTCGCGCACCAGCCACACACCTGTCACACACCCGACACCCATCGACCGGTCGATTTTGGCCGGTAGTTCCCGTAATCTGTGAGCCGAGAGAGCCACAAGTTTTCCTAACTGTCCTGAGGTGCACCATGGGTTTGGTCGAACGTTTCAGCAAGCTGCGCAGCCGCTGGTCCCGCAACTTTCCCCCGAATCTCGCCCGACTCATGTTGCTGGGCTGCGCTGCATTATGGGGTGGCAGCTATCTGCTCGCCAAATTCGCCATGGAGGCGATTCCGCCCCAATGGCTGATGGGTCTGCGCATGATCGGCGCCTGCCTGTGCATGCTGGCCTTGTTCCATAAGCACATCGTGCCGTATCTGACGCCGAAAATCATTGTGCCGGCGCTCGTGGTGGGCCTGACCTACTGGGGCACGATGGTCACCCAGACCATCGGCCTGCAGACCATTGAACCGGGCCGCAGCGCGTTCCTGACGGCCGCCTACTGCGTACTCACCCCGTTCGCCACGTGGATTATTTCAAAAAACCGCCCGAAGGCCATCAATCTGGTCGCCGGCGTGATCTGTCTGATCGGCGTCGGCTTCGTCTCGCTGAAGCCGGGCGGTTCGCTGTCGCTGAGTGCCGGCGACTGGCTGACCATCGCCACCGCGGTCATCTTCTCGTTCAATCTGACCTGCCTTGGTGTCTACACCAAACGCTTCGACCCTATCGCCGTCACTTTTGTGCAGTTCGGCGTTGCCGGCGTATTGTTCATCATCGGCGCGTTGTTCACCGAACCCATGCCGAACGCCAGCTGGCTGGCACCCTCAGTAGTGGCCAGCGTGCTCTATCTGTTCCTCGGCGCCACGATGAGTGCCCAGATCATGCAGAACATCGGTCTGGCTCACGTGCCTGCCTCGCAGGCGTCAATCATCATGTGTACGGAAAGTCTGTTCGCTGTCACGTTCTCCGCGCTGTTCTGGGGCGAGACAATCATGTGGAGTTCACTGGTGGGCTTTGCGCTGATCTTCGTCGCTGTGCTGATGTCGGTAATCAAGCCGACCAAACAGTCGCTGCACCGGAACTGACGATTCAGTTTCGGCCATGGATGATCATGGGTTCTCCATTGCCCTGAACCGTTACGGTGAAGGCCGAGGCTCTTGAAGGCGTGCAATCGGAAATCGGACTTGGCATCGCCAAACTGCATTTCGAGTTGGGTGCCGGCAACGGCAGCTTCGCTTGGGCTGCATGACGTTCTGCTGAACGTCGTTTTCGCTCCAAGCGAACCAATTTCGGTTGTTCTTTGCGCTACTTTGCGCCACTTTGCGCTGATTCCCACTGCTCATCGGCACCATATTTTTGAGTCATTCCACATTCCGCTGGCTAGGTTTTGAAGGTCTCGTGTAGGCATCCTCTCGGTATCACCGAGCCTTAAGCAACCTTCCAGCCCGACACTTTACGGTCGTGTCTTGTGAAGAAGTTTTTCGAAGGTCTTTCCCTCTCATCCATCGTGGCGGGCACCCTTGCCGCCGTCACCTCATTCTTACTGGCATCGAAAATCGGTATCGCCGGCTCGGTAATCGGCGCGGCAGCCAGCTACATCGTCTCCGCGGTGGCCACCAAAATCTATCAAAACATACTCACCGCCTCCGGTGAGAAACTACAGTCGGCCTCGTCTTCCGGCAATGACGATGACACTACGGATAATAAGTCCGATAAGGCAGCCGAATCCGAGTCCGATACGACGATGACCGGCATGGTCAATACCGTTTCCACCGCGCGCAAGCCGCGCGAAGTCGTGTCCAATCGAGCGAACGGACGAACCTATTCGGTCAATGAACTGCGCAAGGCCCGCTCCCATAATTCGAAGCGCACCGCCATTATCGTCACGCTGGTATCCGGCCTGCTCGCCGTGGCAGTAACCGCCGGCATCGTCATGCTGGTCACGCAGGGCCGTGGCACGGACCATATCATCACTCCGTCCACCACGCCCACGCAAACCGACACCAAAACGCAGACCGACACGTCCAATCAGAATAACGGACTGCCGCAGCCGGGCATTACCGACGGTTCGAATGATTCCAACACCAAGGACTCCACATCCGGCTCGTCCAACGACGGCACCGATTCAAGCACGTCCGGCTCAACCGGCACCGACTCCTCAACCGATTCCAACACCAATGGATCCACCGATGGTTCGACCGGCACCGATTCCTCCACTAATTCGGGCACGACTGGCGGTTCCACCGGTTCCGGCACCACCGGAGGCACCACCGGCACCGGCAACGGTTCAACCGGATCGGGTTCAGGATCAGCCAATGGCTCCGGTTCCTCTTCCAGCTCCACGGGCGGATCATCCAGTTCAAACTCCGGTAATAGCGGTTCGAGCGGCTCCTCAACCGGTAGCAGCAGCGGAACCGGCATCAAATTCATTGGCTGACAATCGCCGACTCGATAGCAGCGATGGCGGCAATGCCAGTCAATGACGTGGGGCAATGAGAACATGGAACGTATGACTACCATCATTATGAATACCTCTGAGGGCAGCATCACCATCAACCTGTTCGACGACAAGGCTCCGAACACCGTGGCCAACTTCCTGGGCCTCGCCACCGGCGAGAAGGAATGGGCGGACCCGTACACCGGCCAGCCTTCCCACGGCAAGTTCTACAACGGCCTGACCTTCCACCGTATCATCAAGCAGTTCATGATTCAGGGCGGTTGCCCGCTGGGCACCGGTACCGGCGGCCCTGGCTACGAGTTCGACGATGAGATCGACCCGAGCCTGAAGTTCGACAAGCCGTACCTGTTGGCTATGGCCAACGCCGGTCTGCGTCGCGGCATGGACGGTAAGGTCCATGGCACCAACGGCTCCCAGTTCTTCATCACCACCGTGCCGACCCCGTGGCTGGACGGTCACCACACCATCTTCGGTGAGGTCGCCGATGACGACTCCAAGAAGGTCGTCGATAAGCTCGAAGCACTGGACACCGATCCGATGGATCGCCCGCTCGAGCCGGCCGTGATTCTGTCCGTGGACGTGGCGGAGTAAGACCGACAACATATACGAAAAGGTCCTGATTCTGAACCGCACCCCGATTGTTGGACTGAAGTAATTCAGATTCGATGATCGGAGGTG
>OBXK01000578.1_pt1 | contig 9018 bp, 9 predicted proteins | sample 1501371 | NCBI WGS metagenome assembly OBXK01 (sample SAMEA2580154, study PRJEB22360) | human gut metagenome | biome: human gut; feature: human-associated habitat; material: faeces | place: Denmark | collected 2008/2010
TGGAGCACCTCAAAAACACCATCATACACTAAATCAGTAAGTTGGCAGCATCACCCATTTTTGTGCATTACGTCGCATGTATATTCCTCGTTAAAATACAGGCGGGGCTGAATAAAGGTGAGGCTCGCAATGCCCTTGCGCGAGCGGTCTTTATGCATCGGCTGGGTGAAATCAGAGATCGGGGGCTGGAGAATCAGAGCTATCGAGCCAGCGGTCTGACGTTGTTGACTGCGGCGATCTCACTGTGGAATACGGGGTATATAGAAAGAGCGATAGATTCTTTGAGACGAAAAGGGATCCCGATTAATGAGCAACTGATTACCCATCTGTCACCACTGGTGATGGGAACATATCAACCTGAGCGGGGATTACGTCTGGAGAACGAACCTCAAACTGGGACAGGGTAAATACCGCGCATTACGCTCAGTGAATAGTAATATGTACAAAAAACAGGCTTAGCGTAGGATAATTTCCGTTTTCCAAGCGGACCCCAATATTGGCGGTTCCCGTGCCGAAATCATCCAGTGAAATCATAAAACCATGTTGCCTAGCTTGCTGGCAGAATGCGGCTATCAGACCTGATTCAGAGCGCGAATCTTCCGTGATCTCCAGTTTGATCTGTCTGTGTTGAATATCATGGCGACGGCAGCCGGATACCAGTCGTTCAAGGTACAGGTTGTCCGTCATTTCATCATCCCCGACGTTCAGTGATAACCGGAGTGAAGGTGTTTTCCTAAGATGTTCCTGCATTTCATCCAGAGCGATTTCAGTCACAAAATGGATTTGCCCCTATATTACCGGGACACCTCAGTAATAGAAAAAAATAAATATTCTCTGTCAGATGATGAGCTTGAGCATTTCAATGCCGCGGTTGATCACCGGCTGGCGGAGATGATGATGGGAAAGTTGTATGACCGGGTACCGTCAGGTGTCTGGAAATTTGTGAAATAGAACAGGTGACCTTATGAGTTACGGCTGGCTCTTCGAGAATCCGGTTGATGACATTTCGGATGGTAATCATATCAATCTGGAACACCTCCCTCCGGAGCTAAAACAGGTTGCTCTCCAGATAGTACAGAATCAGATTGATCGTGATACTGCAGAGAAAAAACTGGCGGAATTAATCCAGCAACTCGAGTTTGATATAACTGCAGCAGAACTGTCAGCATATCTTTTTAAACCGGGCCATGCCTGACGGCTTACCCGGTAGCGCTAATAGTGGAGACCGACGGAGGGCTCCACTTTGGCCTCGGGATCAGCGCCAAAGTGATGCAACTAACTGATATTTAACATAAAACGCATTAAGCGAAGTTACAGTGTAACAGCTAAAGGACCGTGGTCCGGCCTGCACGCTGCTCGTTTACGTTGATGATGCAACAAGTCGGTTGATGCAGCTTCTGTTCGTCAGTTCGGAGTCCACGTTCACCTATTTTGAAGCCACCCGGGGATATCTGGAGCGCTACGGTAAGCCTCTGGCATTCTACAGCGACAAAGCCAGCGTCTTCAGGATCAACAACAAGCAGGCCACCGGCGGAGATGGCCAGACTCAGTTTGGTCGTGCCATGAACGAGCTGAATATCACTGGTATCTGTGCCAACACCAGTTCAGCCAAGGGGCGTGTTGAACGGGCTCATCTGACATTACAGGACCGCCTGGTCAAGGAACTGCGGCTCCGCGGTATCAGCACACCTGAGGCTGCAAACGCCTTTGCTGATGAGTTCATGGAAGATTACAACCGTCGGTTTGCAAAGCCGCCACGTCACGATTTTGACGTACATCGCCAGCTGGATAATGGCGAAAACCTGCAGGCGACATTCACCTGGCGCGAGCAGCGTAAGGTCTCGAAAAACCTGACATTACAGTATGATAAAAAGCTTTATCTGCTTGAAGATAATGAAGAAAACCGGCGTTTTCAGGGGAAGTACATCGAGGTATGGCAATACCCGGATGGTGACATTGAGCTCCGGGCCAGCGGCACTTCCCTGCCCTTTACCACTTACGACCGACTGGGAGAACTGGACCAGGGCGCCATCATCGACAACAAGCGTCTGGGACGTGCCCTGGAAATGATAAAGCTGGTTCAGGACAAACGGGACAACACCCGCTCACAGGCCCTGCCATCACTGGACGGCCAGACCTCACGCAGAAAGAAACAACCCGGCAAGAAATCACAACGAAGTCTGGACCATAACGACATGCTGGAAGCCCTGCAGCAACTTCAGACCCGGAGTAAAGACATCTTCGGCAAAGGCTGAAACATAACCTACATGCGGACATTTCAATTTAGATTGATGTTCAGGATAAACGCGATAACAACCGTTCACAGGCGATCCCTGCCGGTGATGGCTCTTTGCGGCGGCGCAGAAAACCAACAGAGAAATAATCGCAGCGCTCACTGAACGGCGACGACATGTTAGATGCGTTGAAGACATTGCAGTCACGTTCTGAGAAAAGTTCCAATGTTTAACGAGCGATTAAAAAATATATTAAATCATTATTCTCTCATTTCTCTGTTGCAATACTGACCTCCCAGGGCCTGTGTAATTCTGTCACCAAATAGTATCGTCAGACTACGATCATAGTAAATGGTTTCACCAGTGATAGATTCATGCTTTAATATTATCCCATAGCCATATCTTTCAAGCATATTCATACCCACCCTTGCCAAATTGTAAGAATAATTTATTCCCCAAATGGAACCATTTCTTCCTTCAAAAAACTCCGCTCTGTAATATCTTTTTAGAAATTCATAGTGTGCGTCTTCACTAAACATACCCCCTCCCGCTACAGAATTTACATAACAGTTTTTTATAATAAAAAGATGAAATGCATAAATATATATCCCGTTTTTCCTCTGCCGCCCACCATTCACAGATAGAGGATATAATCCTATATTATTTATTGTATGCTTAAATCATTTGATGACTATAGTTTCATATATTTTCATCATGTTAGCACCCATGATGTATGTTTATTTTTTCTGAAGCATACCAATAATCAAACCCCGTTCAACATAACAACATAAAATAATTTATAACAAATTTAGTTGAAACTTAATATATGAAATAGTGACTTTCCATAAGCAGATCATTAGTTTATAGGGCATCCTAACGATGCAGGCTCCTCCTGGCAAAACTGTCGATGATGAGATTTTTTTTGCGGTATATTCCACTTATTTTGGTGGTATTCAGTTTATGCAAAACAATACCGACAAAAGACTGAACCGTTTTTTTGGAGATCAGCAGGCTACGGGAAATTTCATCTATCGAATAACCATTTAAAATCATATTGATAACATGTGTTTCTCTTTTGGTAAATGACAACTTGTCCCTCTTCAGATTGATCCCCATTTTTTTAAACGCCTGCCTCATCATGAGATATTCATTACCGCTTAATTCAGTGTCAATGCATACCGCTTCACGCCCTGTCCCGCTCATTCCTGACGCCGGTTTTAATAAAAAGATAAGATTGACCGGTGAAATGTGTAGGTACTTGAGACGTTCGACATCGCCGGTGTTCAGCTCTGACTCCACAATCACCACATCGCTGTTGCTGAAGGCAATATCGCTGACCCGTGAAAACACAACCCTGTTGACGGAGAGGCTGTTGTCGCTGAACATACATTTCAGACCTACAAGCATGAAATTATTATTGGTAATAACATAGATATTCATATAGTCCCCGCAGCAATACCTTTTGCGAAGCGTCCCGTTCCTTATGTTCTGACAAAGTGGTGCCTGTATTGGTGTCGCCGGGTAACTATGACGTACTCCGGCTCAGCGGAGTACGTCAACTGCTCTACTGGTGCGCCGCTAGCACGCTATTCACGATTTCCACCGCTTCTTTCTCGATCTGCTTGCGATGTGCTTCCCCGAGGAAGCTCTCGCAGTAGATCTTGTAAGCGTCTTCCGTACCTGACGGTCGGGCGGCGAACCAGCCGTTGTCGGTCATCACTTTCAGGCCACCAATCGATGCGCCGTTGCCCGGCGCGGCGGTCAGACGCGCAGTGATCGGGTCACCCGCCAGCTGACTGGCCCTGACCATTTCCGGCGACAGCTTCGACAGCACCGCTTTCTGTGCGGAAGTGGCCGAAGCCTGCAGCCGGTTATAGCTCGGCGCGCCGAAGCGGGCGGCCAGTTCGTCGTAGTGCTCCTGCGGGTTTTTACCGGTGACGGCGGTGATTTCCGCCGCCAGCAGGCACATGATGATCCCGTCTTTGTCGGTCGACCACGGCGTTCCGTCAAAACGCAGGAGTTAGCGGCAGCCAGCCAGCGGCGCGGCGTGACGCCGTTAGTCACGTTGGTGAAGCGGCGCGGAAAGATTCTGGCGAAATCGGCAAACAGCGACTCCACCATCAGCCGGGAGTGCAGTTCCGACACGCCGTTCACCTTGTGACTGACCACCACCGCCAGCCAGGCCATCCGTACGCGACGGTCGTTGGATTCATCGATAATCGAGGTCCGGCTCAGCAACGCAATATCATCGGGATAGTGCTCCTGCATGGTTTTCAGAAAATAGTCATTAATCTCGAAAATAATCTGCAAATGGCGCGGCAGGATTTTCCCCAGCATCTCGACCGGCCAGGTCTCCAGCGCCTCGCTCATCAGGGTATGGTTGGTGTAGGAGAAGACCTGACAGGTCACCCCGAAAGCGTCATCCCAGCTGAAGCGGTGTTCGTCAATCAGCAGACGCATCAGCTCCGGGATCGACAGCACCGGATGGGTGTCGTTGAGGTGGATAGCAATTTTATCTGCCAGGTTGTCATAGGTTTGATACAACTGGTAATGGCGAAAAAGAATATCCTGCACCGTCGCCGAAACGAGGAAATATTCCTGACGCAGGCGCAGCTCGCGCCCGGAGTAGGTCGAGTCGTCCGGATACAGTACCCGGGAGACGTTTTCGGAATGGTTTTTATCTTCTACCGCCGCGAAGTAATCTCCCTGATTAAATTTACCGAGGTTAATCTCGCTGCTGGCCTGGGCGCTCCACAAGCGCAGGGTGTTGGTGGCATCGGTTTCATAACCCGGGATAATCTGATCGTAGGCCACCGCGATGATCTCTTCGGTTTCCAGCCAGCGCGAGTTTTTCCCCTCATGCTGAATGCGCCCGCCAAAGCGCACGGTATAGCGGGTTTTATGGCGCTCGAATTCCCAGGGGTTACCGTACTCCAGCCAGTAGTCCGGTGACTCCATCTGCCGGCCGTCGATGATGTTTTGCTTGAACATGCCGTAGTCGTAGCGGATGCCGTAACCGCGTCCTGGCAGCCCCAGCGTGGCCAGGGAGTCGAGAAAACAGGCTGCCAGACGACCGAGACCGCCGTTGCCCAGGCCCGGGTCATTCTCTTCGTCAATCAGCTCTTCCAGATCCAGACCCATCCCGGCCAGCGCTGTTTTCACATCCTCATAGATGCCCAGCGACAGTAAGGCATTCGAGAGGGTACGGCCGATGAGAAACTCCATCGACAGATAATATACCTGGCGCGCCTGCTGCGAGATCCGCGCCCGATGCGCCCGCAACCAGCGCTCAACCAGCCGATCGCGCACGGCGAACAGCGTAGCATTGAGCCATTCATGCTTATTGGCAAGTGAAGGGTCTTTACCGAGAATAAACATGAGCTTATAAGCGATAGCATGCTGCAGCGCTTCTTCATTCAGCCTGGGTGAAATATAACTTATGCGTGGTTCCATTTTTCGGCTATTTGCATTCTGAGGTAGGATCGCAAATTTAGCTAGGAATTGAAATACATCCCCTTTTGTGCAAAATCTGGTTGACATTCGCAGATTGACTACATTACCGTTCCGTGCAAAAGGTGGTTGGAGTCCAAAATGAACGAATTTACGGGATCGGCAGCTTCACAGGCTGACTTTATTTGGAAGAATGCGGAAGACCTTTGGGGGGACTTCAAGCATACGGACTTTGGCAAGATCATTTTGCCGTTTACCTTGCTGCGCCGCCTGGAGTGTGCGCTGGAGCCGACCCGCGAGGCGGTGAGAGAAGCGCATGACGCTTTCAAGGATGCAGATGTTGAGCTGGATACCATTCTGCGCTCAACCGCTGAATACCCCTTCTACAACACCTCTGAATACTCCCTTGGCACCCTGGGTAGTACCAAGACGCGCCGCAATCTGGAAGACTACATCGCCCTGTTTTCGGATAACGCCCGCGCTATCTTCGAGGAGTTTGAGTTTGGCAATACGGTGATCCGGCTGGAGAAAGCGGGCTTGCTGTACAAGATTTGCCAGAACTTTGCCAAGATCGACCTGCACCCGGACGTGGTGCCGGATCGGGTGATGAGTAACATCTACGAACACCTGATTCGCCGCTTTGGTGCCGAGGTCAATGAAGGGGCCGAGGACTTCATGACGCCGCGTGACATCGTTCACCTGGCGACCGCATTGCTGCTTGACCCGGATGATGCCCTGTTTGAGGCCAGCCCCGGTTTGATTCGTACTCTGTATGACCCGACCTGTGGCACGGGTGGCTTCCTCACCGATGCCATGAACCATGTGGGCGACTACGGTAACCGCGACAAGATCCCGCCAGTGCTGGTGCCGCACGGGCAGGAGTTGGAGCCGGAAACCCATGCGGTTTGTGTGGCCGGTATGCTGATCCGCCGTTTGGAGTCCGACCCTGGCCGAGATCTGTCGAAGAACATTCGTCAGGGCAGCACGCTGTCCAATGACCAGTTTGCCGGTGAGCGTTTCCACTACTGCCTGTCCAATCCGCCTTTTGGCAAGAAATGGGAGAAGGACAAAACCGCCGTCGAAGCGGAACACAAAAAAGGCGAGCTGGGCCGGTTTGGGCCGGGCCTGCCGAAAATTAGCGATGGCTCCATGCTGTTTTTGATGCACCTGGCGAGCAAGCTAGAACTGCCGATCAACGGCGGTGGCCGCGCCGCTATCGTGCTGTCGGGTTCGCCACTGTTTAACGGCGGTGCCGCGTCTGGCGAATCGGAAATCCGCCGTTGGTTGCTGGAAGACGACCTGATTGAAGCCATTGTGGCTCTGCCAACGGATCTGTTCTTCCGCACCAATATCGCCACCTACCTGTGGATTCTGTCCAACAAGAAGCCGCAGGAGCGCAAAGGCAAGGTGCAGTTGATCAACGCCACCGACCTGTGGACTTCAATCCGCAACGAGGGTAACAAGCGCCGTATTGTCAGCGATGAGCAGCGCCGCCAGATTCTGGACATCTACGCCGCATGCGAAACCGGTACGCTTTCCCGTATGCTGGACTACCGTACCTTTGGCTACCGCCGTATCAAGGTCTTGCGTCCGCTGCGCATGACCCTGGAGCTTGATAAGGTGGGCATGGAGCGGCTGGAAGCCGAAGCTGCCTGGGAAAAGCTCTCTGAGGCGCATCAGACATTCTGGCGCGAAGCCCTCAAGCCGTTGATCGGGCAAACGCAGCCCTATAGCTGGGCAGAAACCTTTGTCAGGGACGCGATCAAGTCCGTCGAAGCCAAGCAGCTCAAGGTCAAATCCAGCAAGACATTGATCACCGCGCTGATCAACGCCTTTGGTCACAAAGACCCGAAAGCCGAGCCAGTCACGGATTCAAACGGCGAGCTGGTGCCAGACACAGATTTAACTGATTACGAGAACGTCCCCTATCTGGAGGACATCGACGACTACTTTACCCGCGAAGTGCTTCCTCATGTGCCGGATGCCTGGCTGGATGAGAGCTTTACCGATGCAAGGGATGGCCAATTGGGCCGCGTTGGCTACGAGATCAACTTCAACCGCTTCTTCTACCAGTACCAGCCTCCGCGCAAGCTGCATGATATTGATGAAGACCTGAAGCAGGTAGAAGCCGAGATTGCCGCGCTACTGGCGGAGGTGGCCAGCGAATGAGCCAGTACAGAGCATATCCCGCGTATAAGGATTCCGGCGTTGAGTGGATTGGGCAGGTGCCTGAGCATTGGAAGGTAGCGAGAGTCAAGCGACTGGCGTCATTGCGCAATGAACGACGAAATGATGTATCTACTGATACCATTTATATCGGACTTGAGGATGTAGAAGCAGGATCAGGGCAGTACAAGCCAACGAATGGAAGCTCCCGTCAATCAGAAGATTCAACTGTAGGCATCTTTTATGAAGGGGATGTCCTGTACGGTAAGCTGCGTCCATATTTGCGAAAAGCCATTATTTCAGAGATGGCAGGGTGCTGCTCAACAGAATTTTTGGTTCTGAGGGCTGAAAAAACAGAACCCAGATGGCTGCAAGAATGGCTTTTAACTCCTGATGTAACGCATCAAATAGTGTCAGGATGCGAGGGAGCGAAAATGCCTCGTGCAGATTGGGGGCATATCGGTTCAATTGAAGTTGTATACCCAGATCAGCCTGAGCAAGCGAAAATACTAACCTCCCTCGACCGCGAAACCGCCCGCATTGATGCGCTTATCGAGAAGAAAACCCGCTTTATCGAGCTACTGAATGAAAAGCGCCAGGCGCTGATTACCCATGCTGTCACCAAGGGGCTAGACCCCAACGTGAAGATGAAGGATTCCGGCATTGAGTGGATTGGGCAGGTGCCTGAGCATTGGAAGGTAGCGAGAGTCAAGCGACTGGCGTCATTGCGCAATGAACGACGAAATGATGTATCTACTGATACCATTTATATCGGACTTGAGGATGTAGAAGCAGGATCAGGGCAGTACAAGCCAACGAATGGAAGCTCCCGTCAATCAGAAGATTCAACTGTAGGCATCTTTTATGAAGGGGATGTCCTGTACGGTAAGCTGCGTCCATATTTGCGAAAAGCCATTATTTCAGAGATGGCAGGGTGCTGCTCAACAGAATTTTTGGTTCTGAGGGCTGAAAAAACAGAACCCAGATGGCTGCAAGAATGGCTTTTAACTCCTGATGTAACGCATCAAATAGTGTCAGGATGCGAGGGAGCGAAAATGCCTCGTGCAGATTGGGGGCATATCGGTTCAATTGAAGTTGTATACCCAGATCAGCCTGAGCAAGCGAAAATACTAACCTCCCTCGACCGCGAAACCGCCCGCATTGATGC
>OBXK01000579.1_pt1 | contig 8982 bp, 7 predicted proteins | sample 1501371 | NCBI WGS metagenome assembly OBXK01 (sample SAMEA2580154, study PRJEB22360) | human gut metagenome | biome: human gut; feature: human-associated habitat; material: faeces | place: Denmark | collected 2008/2010
TCTTCAGCCATCGCGGACTCCGCTTTAGCCGATATTGATCAGCAGGTTGCTTTTCCAGCCGCCGTCGGCAAAAAACGCCGCATCGACCATTTCGCGGTCAAAGCCCGACATCGGGCCGGTGTCCAGGCCCAGCGCGCGGCAGGCGAAAATCAGGTATGCCGCCTGCAGTGAGCTATTGCGAAAAGCGGTCTCCTCCGCCATCTGCGGGCTGGAGGTAAACCAGCTGCGGGCGTCGCCGTGGGGGAACAGCTCCGGCAGCCGATCGTAAAATGCGCGGTCCCAGGCGACGATAGCGGTGGCCGGCGCCTGCATGGTTTTCTCGACATTGCCGCTCGACAGAGCCGGGCGCAGCTTCGTTTTGCCTTCCGCCGTGCGCACGAAGACGATGCGCGCCGGGGAGCAGTTGGCGGAGGTCGGCCCCATTTTCAGCAAGTCGTAGATTTCACGCAGCTGCTCGTCGCTGACCGGCTTATCCAGCCAGCCGTTGTGGGTTCGGGCCTCGGTAAACAGCGCGGCGCAGGCGGCCGGGCTAATGGCTTCGCTCATAGGTTCTCCTGGGGGACGGGCAGCATCGCGGCAAGCCCGTCGCATAAAATAGGGTTAAAGGCGGCGGTATCGGTGACGTTGCAGGCGTGGCCGCCCCAGGCCATTTCCGCCAGCTGGCTGCCGGGGATTGCCGCCTGCAGCACCCGGGAGCAGGAGGCCGGGACCAGCAGATCGTCAGCGGCGCTGATGATCAGCGTCGGACAGGTTATCGCTGCCGCCCGGCGTGAAAAGTCGGCCTGCTTGAGGGCGTTCAGCCTTTTCAATAGATTCTCTTTGCCCTGGAAATGACTGATGGCGAGCGCGTCTTCGGCCTCCAGCCGCGGCAGGCGCGAGGCCATCCACTCCGCCGGGTAGAGGAACAGCGGCTGCGCCTCCACCCATGCCTGCGCGCCGCCCGCGTGCAGCAGGCGTTCGCGCACCAGGAAGCAGCGGCGGGTATGCGGGGAGAGCGTCAGCCAGCCGTTTACCAGCACCAGGGCGCTTACCGCTGCGGGATAGTCCAGCGCCAGCTGTAGGCCAATCAGCGCGCCCAGGGCGTGGCCGACCAGCGCAAAACGCTCAATCCCCGCCGCCTGCAGCGCCGCGTAAAGCTCCTGCGCCATGGCGGCCATGCTGTAGCCTGTCGGCAGCGGGCCGCCGTTTTCGCCGGTGCCGTTATGGTCATAGCTCACCAGCTGATAGTGCGGTTCGAGCGCCGCCCGCTGCGGTAGCCAGTAGCCGCCCGCGCCGCCGAGCCCGGCGCTCAGAACCACCGCCGGCGCGCCCGGATAAGGCGCCGGGGAGATGTTCAGCTTCATCATGCCGGTTTCCCGATATGCGCGACGGTGGCGATCTCCACCAGCGCATCGGGCTTCACCAGCCCGCACTGTATGCAGAAACGCGCCGGTTTGTCGCCGGGGAAGAACTCCGCGTAGACCTCATTAATCGCGGCGTAGTTTTTCCAGTCGGTGATAAAAATGCTGTTGAAGGTCACATCCTCCATACTGCCCCCCGCCGTCTCGATAACGCTCTTGATGGTTTCCAGCACGTGGCGGGTTTGCGCCTTTGGGTCGCCGATATACACCACGTTGTTTTGCTTATCGAACGGCAGGGTGCCGGAGACGTAAACCACGCCGTCGGCCAGCGTGCCGGGAACAAACGGCGCGATAGGCGTGGTGGTGCCTGGCGGAATAATCACCTGTTTAGGCATAACGTTTCTCCTCGGTAAAGGCGTGCGGCTCGGCGGGCTCAAGGGCGGTACAGAAGCTGGCGACATCGCTGACCCAGCCAAAGAAGGTTTCAATATTGAACAGCGCCGCCTGCTGGGCAAACGCCGGACCGGCCTGATGGGTGGCGTCCTCCAGTACGATGCCGAAATATTCGAGGAAGAAGCCGTCGCGCAGGGTTGATTCCACGCAGACGTTGGTGGCGATACCGGTAAACACCAGATGGCGGATGCCGCGGCTGCGCAGGATGCTGTCGAGCGCGGTGTTAAAGAAGCCGCTGTAACGCGGTTTTGGCAACACGATATCGCCGGGCAGCGGTTTCAGCTGATCGACCAGCTGGTAGTCCCAGCCGCCTTTCGCCAGCAGCTTGCCCTGCAGCTCCGGGTTCTTACGCATGGTTTTCAGCGCGTTGGATTTATGAAAATTCGGCGAGCCGGGGCCGCCTGCTTCTACGTACTGGTCGTCCCAGCCGTTCTGGAACCAGATAATCAGCATCCCGGCGGCGCGCGCGGCGGCCACGGCGAGGTTGATATTGTCGATAACCGGTCGGGTGGCGGAAACGTCAAATCCGGCGAGGTCGAGATAGCCGCCCTGGCTGGCGTAGGCGTTCTGCATATCGACGACGATCAGCGCGCTCTGCTGCGGCGCGAAGGTCAGGGATTCCGGGCGAGCGGGTAGGGTAATCATCAGGCAACCTCTTGAGTCATGGTGGCGATATGGTCGCGGCAGCGCATCAGCGGCTGAATACGCTGACCAAAGGCTTCGATTCCGATCAGGAAATCATCAAACGTCAGCAGCACGCCGTCGGTGCCGGGAACCGCCGCCACTTCGTCGAGCATGCGGGCGACGCTGGCGTAAGAGCCGACAAGGGTACCCATATTGATGTTGACAGCCGAGGTGGGGTCGGCCATCTGGCGCACGTTGGTATCGCTGCCGGAGCGGGTGTCTTTCTGGCTCTGTTCGGTAAGCCACGCCAGCGCCTCGTCATCGGCGCCGGCTTTGTAATGTTCCCATTTGGCGCGGGCCGCCTCGTCGGTCTCGTCGGCGATCACCATAAACAGGACGTAGGAGCCGACGTCGCGGCCGGTTTTTTCCGCCGCCTGCATCATGCGCGCGGCGGTGGGGGCGAAGGCGGCAGGGGTATTGACCCCTTTGCCGAAGCAGAAGTTGTAGTCCGCGTGCTGGGCGGAGAACGCCATACCGGCGTCGCTTTGCCCGGCGCAGATCACTTTCATCGGCTGCGACGGCTGCGGGCTGACGCGACAGTCGTTCATGGTGAAGTAGTCGCCTTTAAAGTCGCTGCGTCCGGTTCCCCACAGGTCGCGCAGCACCTGGACATATTCGGTGAGATAGTCGTAGCGGCTGGCGAAGTAGTCGTCGCCCGGCCACATGCCCATCTGCTCGTATTCCGGTTTTTGCCAACCGGTCACCAGATTGACGCCAAAGCGGCCGCCGGAAATGGAGTCGATGGTCGAGGCCATGCGGGCGACGATCGCCGGGGGCAGCGTCAGCGTAGCGGCGGTGGCGTAGATCTGAATGCGCGAAGTGACGGCCGCCAGTCCGGCCATCAGGGTGAAGGACTCCAGATTATGATCCCAGAATTCGGTCTTGCCGCCGAAGCCGCGCAGTTTAATCATCGACAGCGCGAAATCGAAGCCGTAGTGTTCGGCTTTTTGCACGATGGCCTTATTCAGCTCAAACGTTGGCATGTACTGGGGAGCATGGGTGGAAATCAGCCAGCCGTTATTACCAATCGGAACGAAGACACCAATTTTCATACCTACCTCTCTGCATGTCGTTGAACAAGAAGGCGCGCGGCGCTGCATCCTGCATCTCCCTCAATCACCTCGCCTGAAAGATAAAGCAAAGGCGATGCCAGTTTTACAAAGGTTAATGTTATTAGGGTGTTACTGGATGGTTGCCGAAAATAGCAGTAATAAAAGTGGACTGAATGGTCAAAATCGGTGCACGAAAAAACCGCAGTCGTGCGCAATCAGGGTGCAGAGAGTCGTGTCGGCGCTGGGCTTTTGCTATGCTGATGTCGTGAAAAGAAGGAGATGATGAATGGCACAGGGCAGCGTGAAAAAGATCGGCAAACGTTCACTGGCGGTGAGCGCGAAAAAAGAGGCGATCCTGGCCGCCGCGCTGGACGCGTTCTCGCAGTTTGGTATCCACGGTACGCGGCTTGAGCAGGTCGCCGAGCTGGCCGGGGTATCAAAAACGAACCTGCTCTACTACTATCCGTCGAAAGAGGCGCTGTATATTGCCGTGCTGCAGCAGATTCTGGCTATCTGGCTGGCGCCGCTGAAGGCCTTTCGCGAAGATATCAGCCCGCTGGTGGCTATCGGCGAATATATTCGCCTCAAGCTGGAGGTGTCCCGCGATCACCCGCAGGCGTCAAGGCTGTTCTGCCTGGAGATGCTGCAGGGCGCGCCGCTGCTGATGGGTGAACTGACCGGCGATCTGAAAGCGCTGGTGGATGAAAAGTCGGCGATTATTTCCGGCTGGGTCGAGAGCGGCAGGCTGGCGCCGGTTGACCCGCAGCACCTGATCTTTATGATCTGGGCGACCACACAGCATTACGCCGATTTCGCCACTCAGGTTGAGGCGGTAACCGGCGCGACGCTGCGCGATGAGGCGTTTTTTCAGCAAACCGTTGATAACGTCCAGCGGATGATTATTGAAGGGATCCGCGTGCGTTAATTGGCGGGCGGCAGCGGGCAGCTCTGATCGCCATCCTCGCACTGCAGCAGCGAGGCGAGGAACGACTCGCGCTCGACGGTTTTATCGGACATGCACTGGTTGATCAGCATCGGCTGTACGCTGCCGCCCTCAGCGCCGGAGGCGAGGAACTGACAGTCGGCGTCGCGCAGGGCAATCCACGACAGCTGCGCTTTTTTCAGCAATTCCTGCTGCTTGCCGGAGGCGCGCTTCAGCGCTTCCTGATACGTTTCATTTAATTTTTTGTCGTCAGCCTGGTACTGCTCGGCGGTGCACTGGTTCATTTCCGTTTGATTGCTGGCGTTGCTGCATTCGTCCGCCAGCGCATGGGTGCTTGCCAGCAGCGCGGCAAAAGCGAGTAAAGTGCGTTTCATTGGTCAACTCCCATAAAAAAAGCTCCCGTCCGGGAGCCTTAATTAACCACAGCCTGCGCCTGGTGTCATTAGCTGACGTTGTGCCGTCCGTTTTCCCGGGGGCGGCGCAGAGCGCCTTGCCCGGGCTACGGGTACGTGCGGCCTGCGTTGGGGTAGCCCGGGTAAGGCGTTAGCCGCGACCCGGGGAGCGGTCTTAGCCAATCGTCATCAGGCTGGCGTTGCCGCCGGCCGCGGCGGTATTGACGCTGAGCGAACGTTCAATATAGAGGCGCTCCAGCAGCAGATTGCTCTCGCCGCGGGCGAAGCCCTGCACCGAAACGATCGCGCCATCGCGCGCCGCCACCTGTTCGCACAGCTCCCGCAGCTGATCGGAATCGCCGTGGTAGATAACCGCATCGAAAGGCTCGGTCGTCAGGGTTTCCGCTTTGGCGAAGTGGATCCGCTCGCTGACCTCGCGCGGCAGCTTTTTCGCCAGCTCGCGCTGCAGAGGGGCGTCCGGCCACAGCACTTCGCAGCCAACGGCGGTCACGCCCGCCAGCTGGGTGAGCGCGTCCTGCTCGTTATCGGCCACGCAGAGCACCCGGTCGCGCGGCATAAAGGTCAGGGTGTTGCGCTCGCCGGTTGGCCCGGGCAGCAGACGCTGGGTTCCGGCCTGTGCCTGCTCGCTGAACTGCTGGCACAGGGCCTGCAGTTCCGGGCGATCCGCCGCCCACTGCTGTAAAGCGACCAGCGGTTTTTCCAGTAGCGTCTTCAGCTGCGCGTCCAGCGGGTACTCCGCGTCCTGACGGGCGAGGGTGATCCCGACGGCGTTCTGCGGGCGGCTGGAAAGCAGTCGGTACAGATACAACGGGCCGCCGGCTTTTGGACCGGTACCCGACAGGCCCTCGCCGCCGAACGGCTGCACGCCGACCACGGCGCCGACCATATTGCGGTTGACGTACAGGTTGCCGACGTTGGCGCTGCCGGTGACCTGAGCGATGGTTTCGTCAATACGGGTATGCACGCCGAGGGTCAGGCCGTAGCCGGAGGCGTTGATCTGTTCGACCAGCCCCTCCAGCTCGTTGCGGTTATAGCGCACCACGTGCAGCACCGGGCCGAAGACCTCTTTTTTCAGCTCGTCGAAGCTGTCGAGCTCAATGAGCGTTGGCGGAACGAAAGTACCGCTGGCCCACTCGCGGGAATCTTCGCCGTTTTCGCGCACCGCCTGGAAGACTTTGCGCCCTTTGGCGCGCAGCGTCTGGATGTGGCGCTCGGTATTCTCTTTGGCTTCGGCGTCAATCACCGGCCCGATATCGGTGGTCAGACGCCCCGGGTTGCCCATCCGGCACTCGGCCATCGCGCCGCGCAACATGGTCAGCGTATGGTCGGCGATATCATCCTGCAGGCAGAGTACGCGCAGGGCGGAGCAACGCTGTCCGGCGCTGTCGAACGCCGAGGCGAGAACGTCGATCACCACCTGTTCGGTTAATGCTGAAGAGTCAACGATCATCGCGTTCATGCCGCCAGTTTCGGCGATCAGCGGCGTCGGGCGGCCCTGAGCGTCCAGGCGGCTGGCGATATTGCGCTGCAATAGGGTGGCGACTTCGGTTGAGCCGGTGAACATCACGCCGCGTACGCGCTCGTCGGAAGTCAGCGCGGCGCCGACGGTTTCCCCGCGGCCCGGCAGCAGTTGAATAACGCCCGGCGGCACGCCCGCTTCCAGCAGGATCGCCACGCCCTGAGCGGCGATCAGCGGCGTCTGCTCGGCCGGTTTTGCCAGCACGGTATTGCCTGCCGCCAGCGCGGCGGCAATTTGTCCGCTAAAGATCGCCAGCGGGAAGTTCCACGGGCTGATACAGACGACCGGGCCCAGCGGGCGATGGGTTTCGTTGTCAAAATCGTTGCGCACCTGGCCGGCATAATAGTGGAGGAAATCCACCGCTTCGCGCACTTCGGCAATCGCGTTGCTGAAGGTTTTCCCCGCTTCGCGTACCAGGATGCCCATCAGGGTCGGCATCTGGCCTTCCATCAGCACCGCGGCGCGTTCGAGGATCGCCGCGCGCTCCTGCGGCGGGGTGGCGAACCAGATTGGCGCGTTGTTAACCGCGCTGGTCAGCGCCTGCTGAACTTCGTCATCGCTGGCTTCGCGCACGTAGCCGACGATATCTTTTGGCTCCGCCGGGTTGATGACTGGCTGCATTTCGCCTTCGGCCACCGGGTGCTCCAGCATCGGCAACGCCTGCCATTTGTGCAGCGCGCTGTTTAATAACGAGGAGGAGAGGGAGGCCAGACGATGCTCATTGGCCAGATCCAGGCCAGCTGAGTTACTGCGCCCCTTGCCGTAGAGATCGCGCGGCAGCGGGATTTTCGGGTGTGGCAGGCCCACCTGACCTTCCTGCTGGGCCAGTTTTTCCACCGCGGCGACCGGGTCGGCAACCAGCTCATCCAGCGGCAGGGTGCTGTCGGCGATCCGGTTAACAAACGAGGTGTTGGCGCCGTTTTCCAGCAGACGGCGCACCAGATACGCCAGCAGCGTTTCGTGGGTGCCAACCGGCGCGTAAATACGACACGGGCGGTTGAGTTTGCCATCGGCGATCTTACCGGTGACCTGCTCGTACAGCGGCTCGCCCATGCCGTGCAAGCACTGGAATTCGTACTGTCCAGGGTAGTAGTTCTGCCCGGCCAGCTGATAAATTGCCGCCAGGGTATGGGCGTTATGGGTTGCGAACTGCGGGTAGATCAGGTTCGGCACCGCCAGCAGCTTTTTCGCGCAGGCCAGATAGGAGACGTCGGTGTAGACCTTGCGGGTATAGACCGGATAGCCTTCGAGGCCGTCCATCTGCGCGCGTTTGATTTCGCTGTCCCAGTAGGCGCCTTTTACCAGACGAATCATCAGGCGACGGCGGCTGCGGGTGGCGAGGTCGATCAGGTAGTCAATCACGAACGGGCAGCGTTTCTGGTAGGCCTGAATGACAAAGCCAATCCCGTTCCAGCCCGCCAGCTCCGGCTCAAAGCAGAGTTTTTCCAGCAGATCGAGAGAGATCTCCAGCCGATCGGCCTCTTCGGCGTCAATGTTGATGCCGATATCGTACTGGCGCGCCAGCAGGGTCAGCGACTTGAGGCGCGGGTAAAGCTCTTCCATCGCGCGGTCGTACTGGGCGCGGCTGTAGCGCGGGTGCAGCGCGGAGAGCTTAATCGAAATGCCCGGTCCTTCATAAATACCCCGTCCGTTGGAGGCTTTGCCGATGGCGTGGATCGCCTGCTGGTAGGAGACCATATAGGCCTGGGCATCGTCGGCGGTCAGCGCCGCTTCGCCGAGCATATCGTAGGAGTAGCGGAAGCCTTTGTCTTCCAGCTTGCGGGCGTTGGCCAGCGCTTCGGCGATGGTTTCGCCGGTGACGAACTGCTCGCCCATCAGGCGCATCGCCATATCGACGCCTTTACGAATCAGCGGCTCGCCGCTCTTGCCGATAATGCGGTTCAGCGAACGCGACAGGCTGGTTTCGTTATGGGTCGAGACCAGCTTGCCGGTAAACAGCAGCCCCCAGGTGGCGGCGTTGACGAACAGCGACGGGCTGCGGCCGATATGCGACTGCCAGTTGCCGTTGCTGATTTTGTCGCGGATCAGGGCGTCGCGGGTGGCTTTGTCCGGAATGCGCAGCAGCGCTTCCGCCAGGCACATCAGCGCCACGCCCTCCTGTGAGGAGAGCGAGAACTCCTGCAGCAGGCTTTGCACCATTCCGGCGCGGCCGCTGGCGGTTTTCTGATTGCGCAGCTTTTCCGCCAGCTGATACGCGAGCTTGTGCGCCTGTTCGCCGAGAGTCTGCGGCAGGCGAGCCTGCTCCAGCAGCATCGGTACGGCGTCGGTTTCGGCCCAGCGCCAGGCGGCGGTGATTGACGCGCGGGAAACGGACTGCGGCAGGATCTGCTCGGCGAAATCGAGGAAGGGCTGATAAGGTTCGTCAGCCGGGTTACCGGCCTCATCGCTTTCGTTGGCCGCGCCGGACAGCAGCGCCGGCAGCTCCGGCAGCGTCTCGTCGTTTTCCAGCTTTTCCAGATAGTTGAAAATGGCCTGTTTAATCAGCCAGTGCGGCGTGCGGTCAATACGGCTCCCCGCCGGGTTTATAAGTTCCCGCGGCGCGGCCGCCCACGCAAAA
>OBXK01000584.1_pt1 | contig 8820 bp, 11 predicted proteins | sample 1501371 | NCBI WGS metagenome assembly OBXK01 (sample SAMEA2580154, study PRJEB22360) | human gut metagenome | biome: human gut; feature: human-associated habitat; material: faeces | place: Denmark | collected 2008/2010
CGTGCTGGCGGTGCTGGTAGTCGTGGCAGCACTTGCAGGGGGTATCGCATACTTCATGAGGCGACGCGAAAATAAGTAATCTGGTTGCTTTTACCTTCATATGGGGGAAAGCTTCGGATGACAGATCGCACCTCTGACTGTTAGATAAAAATGGTCTAACGGTCAGAGGTGCGTTTTATTTTCTCATTGAATACGAACAAGCGTACCCGAACCCGGGAACGACGGTCAAAACGCTAGATGCAAGCACCTCAACGGCGGCCATTCTCGTAAAACGTGACGACAAGCCACCTAAAAACCGTGTAAAACGTTACGGAAAACGTGGCAGTCGATATACTGGTCGATACGGATTCCGTTGGGATTTGAAGAGCAACTACGCATGTTACCCATTGGACTTCGAGGAATTCTGTTTGGCCAATGGTGTGCAGGAATCGACTATTGACATGCTTCGAGACCGCTTCACCGGGAACGAACCCGTCAGCGATTCGGTGCATGACACCATGATGCGCCTGTCCCAGGCGGATGTTGTGATGGGCGATATGCCTGATGTGGTCCAAAGGTATATGGACACTCACGATATCGCGCGGGTAATCGCCTTGCAGTCCAACCTGTTGGTTTTGTACCGTCTTGACATTGCCAAATATGCGGATGATAAGGACAGGACGAAGATTCGGTCGATTTTTGATGCCATTCCGTCCCAACTCGATGACAAGAATCGTCGATTCGTGCTCGCGGATCTTTCTAAAAATGCTCGGCAGAATCGTTATGCCAGCAGCTTCCTATAGTTGGCGAATGCCGGTGTGGCCTTGCCCTGCTACAACGTCAAGGAGCCGGTTCCACCGTTGGAGGGCAACGGCAACATTCGGCAGAATGGTCGGATTACCTACCTTCCGCTGTATATGAGCATGTTCCTCGAACCGGAGCGTCGCCCGGAATCGATGATCTTCGATTTGACTCTCAGCGCCCTATGGCAATAACAGTTCGGGGTGCGGTTGCTCATCAAGCTGACATGCATAGCAGATGTGATTTTTAATGGCACCTAGGAATCACGCGTGGAATACGGACCATGTCTCTCCTGTCGGTCTTGGAATCTAAAAGTGTGCAAGAGTTCGGGCGTTATCCCACTGAAGGAAGCTATACACAACAATTTTTGACGTAGATGATTATTCGGCTGCGTAATAGCGATCAAGCCGAGGCATATGCATATGATGATGGTCCCAATCGATAATTTGAGTGAGTCCAGTTGTCTCGAGTGACGCTTCAGCAATATAAGCGTCAACAATGAACAGCGCTGCAATCAAATTCAGCGCTACCTCCAGAGTCCCTTTCGAATAGCATTCCGCTCTGTGGTGTTTAATTTCGTTGTAGGCTTTCCACCAAGGAAGTGTATTCTCAGCGCCATCCTTAATATGGCTCTATGGAGCTAAGAGAATCTCAGATCGCAAGATTTTCACCTGTTCCGTAGAAAATTGTTTCAAGACTTTTTCGTCAATTACTTTCCTATAGTCACCCATGTTTGCCTGTCTTTTCGAGACGGCTTCGGAATTCGGGCTTACAGCTGTCGCAAAGCTCTTGAGAGCAACATCGAGCTCACTGCCGGTCAAAAGAATAAGCTGCGTTATGTGAGGACCATAGACATTATTGTTGTCTTTGCAAAGATCAATGGTCTCAACAATCGTAATAAGGTCTTTTTCCAAAAGGAGGAAATAATCCCAATGCATTTGCACCAAACTTTTTTTGTACATGGTTTATTCTGTTTTCTCTGTTGAAACGGTGGCTGAAATCGGCGTGAGCGGTGCGGAGAGGATGCCATGTTCCTGAAGTTGCCGGATCAGTCTTCCCTGATATACGGCCGTGCCGCTGGAGAGCGCGTACGGTATTTCCGATGAGGTGTCGCCATGTGGTGGTTCCATTTGGATGGAAGCATCTTCGGATGAGTAATCCCCATTCTGCCATTTTACGAATGCCTTTACTTGGCTTGTGACTTGCCCAATGACGTGAAGCCGATTACCTTTTGGCTTCTTCTCCGCGGGTTCGACGACGTACTTGATTTGTGCTCCGACCTCCTGCGCATAGTCGGTGAGGAGAGAAACGAGTTGCTTCTGTCCGTTTTTGATCTGGGAGATGTAGGACTGGCCGCGATGGCAGCCATGATATCCGTCTTGTATGAGTCGAGCCGAACCGTGCTTTCGCCGGCCCATGAGTACCGTACCCACAACTTTGAGCGTAGCGACTATCTATGGAAAGAAAGGAGAATCATAGTGGTCCTCCTTGAACGGGTTAATGATGTGAGGATGTCGTGGGATGCCAAGCAATTGTTTGAATTTTAAGATGTTTAGTTTTGTTGGAAAGAGTCGTCTGGGGAGCGAATTGCTTTTTGCGTCGCCTCGCGTCCGTTGTCTCACATACGGATGCATCAGAAACTTCATAAGAAATCAGGATGCTTCATCTTTCGGAGTCCAATGACATACATGTCGCCGGCGGTCAACCGCCGTGACGAGGTTGTGTACATGCTCCACGTTGGAGGCGGGCAAGAGGTCGCGTGTGAGGTAATCCGTTTCGTTTCTGCGCGCACGGATTTGCATGGTTTGACGTGTTCAGAAGATTGCCTCGGTAGGATCATAGCCAATGACCAGCGTCTCGATTTCATGGAGCATGGGCTTATCGAGATCGGCCACGCCGATAGTCGAGACCTCACCACGGCGCGGATTGAAGAAGCCAAGACGGCTCACGTTCTCGTATTGCTTGGCGTGGATGGAATGAAGGCCCATGAGCCAGTACATGCAAATCTGCAACGTATGGTCCTTGCTCGGCTTCGTCTTGTTGGTTTTAAAGTCCCAGACCGTGTCCTGCTGGGTCAAGAAATCACCGTCGCCGGTGTCCACGATGCCGGTGTAACCGCCTTTGAACGTGATGCCGTCAGCGACGACTGGACCGTACTCCTTGAAGAAGGCGAGGCCTCTCTGGACCATGATGCGGATGTTGTCGCAAGTATCGACGTCCGGGCTGATCGTCTCCGGCTCGGGCAGCGGGTATGGGCATTCGGGTAGACCGCAGCCGGCACGATACACGGCATCGAAGTTCGCAAGGCGGCATGCCTATGTGATGGATTCGTCATCAAGACCCGTGATACGTTGCGCGAATCTAGCAGCCTCGGGAATACGTTTGATGAGTTTTGCGCCGAGGAACGAGACGAGGAATGCCTCCTCGACCAGTGTGCCTGTCATGACGCGGGTCATATAGTCAACGACCATGCCGACCACACCTGCGCTCACGTTCTCCTTGATGTCATGGAGCGGCTCATCGTTCACCTCGACAATGGTGAGCGTACGCGGGTTGATGTAGCCGCCACGGGGTTGTTTGATCTGCTTGATTCGCTGGGCAACCGAAGGCATAACTAACTCCTTTCATTGTGATCAGGATGGTCGTCACTCCATTCTGGCTAACAAAATAAACACGGATGTAAACGGTCACGGTCTGCGATCGCTCCGGTTGAGGGATGTCCCTATGCTTTTGCCAACCCGTTCGAGTAGATATCTTGTTTGATTGTCTTTTCAAGGCACGCTTACACCTTGGACGGGTGTCGTCTGATGACTGCCGCCGGGGCATCAGGCGGCCTTGGACATGTCCTTGCATTCGGATTTGCAGATGGTTTCGTTCTTGAGTATTGAGCAGATTGCGTCACACCTGCGTCCCGTCCAACAGCGCGGCCTCATGTACCATGTCCAGAGACCATGAGGGGATGCGCTCCGTTTTGCGCTCGCGACACGATCTTGCCTTGGCTAAAATCGGTCTGTACGGAGCCGGGTACCCATTCCGACCCGTTAAATTCCTGATGCCCCGCCCACCCGCCCGCCATTGCCGGACTGCCACACGGACGGATAAACGCCTTCAAAACCGCACTCGTCGACGAGTAACCCGCGCATGCGCCGGTCGGGCTCGAGACATTCGTCAGCTCCGCGTGCGTATTTGCCCCCGTAGCCAGGGAACACCCCGTTTACCGGAGGGAGCGGCGAGCAGTAGTGGGCTGCGTACCCGACCAAGGTCGTCCGCAATACGCCGAGATGCTCGTCCATCCGCGCATGGGCCAAAACTTCCTTCCTGAACAGCTCGATATTCCATCGAATACGCATCGTCACCGAGGAACATGCGTTGGTTGCTAGCACCCAAGAACCCATCGGGAACCTTACGGCGCCGGTGCCTCTCTTCCCCCGATGTCGTTTTCCACCGGCGGCAGTGTCCACTATGAGAACGATCATGCCGTCTAGGCTTTGGTGATGAGCGCCGTTTATTTGAGCATAGACAACTACAATAGGGAATTTAGCGAGTTGTCCAAACGGTTCCTTCTAGAGTTCATGGAATCGTACTGCAGTAGTGCCGGTATTGCATCGAGGCCTCGGTCGTTTTTGGAGATGGAGACAGTCGAGCCTAGTCTCGAACGAACATGCGGGAATTTGTCGTATTTTGTTCGAGAATAGTCGCATATGCCGCTTCCTGATTGCAATTGTTCTTGTGTGTCTGGTAGCTGAGAATCATATACTAGACACGCACCGTGCTTTTGCGTCAGTCTCAGAACCTGAAAATGTGTAAGAAACGTCCTTAACCTCTATCCGCCGCAGCAGGTACAATTAAAACATGTGTCTGGGGTCTGTCATACATGGCTTGGTTTTTATGGGCAAAGAATATCTCGGGAGTGGAACACTGCAGGAGATAGGCGGGACTTTCGAACTTGAGCTACTTGAACCGACGAAGGCTAACGAATCCATTGAAGATTATAGGCTCGGAGAGTTGTTACCTGAGTCATATCAATATCTAGGAGATGGTGGAATTGCTCTTGGGACACTGAAATTCAAACCGTTTCCGGAAACATTACGTTTGATTGATGGAGCAACTGGTTCTGGTTATCTGTTGCTTGGCTGTAGCGTGAAAGCAACGGCAGTATGCCCCATTTGCTTCTGGGCCGATTGCGTCTAAGAAAACTATCGAGGTTCGTCATGCCATCATTTTGCCTTGCTCTCAATTGAGCCTTCCTAGAAAAGGATATGGGGCAGTTACTTATTCGCGTATTTCTTGCTCAGAGATGGATGATTGGCTTTACGGGAAATCACGCTCTTCGATTTTTAGATTCCAAGAATAAAGAAAATCCCCTCGCGAGGATTGAAATATATCGTGACACCTATATTAAAATTGGAAAGCAACCGTGAAATCTAGAAACATTGTCTGCAGATATTCTTATTCATACGGATGCGAATGCTCATGCAAAACCTGCCACGGTTAACGTCAGGCAAAGAAACTATTTTGAGGTGCATTCAAATAAGCAGCTATCTGTTGATGAGCATTTACGTATACAACGTGCTTTTATTGCTCTCGTCGAGTTGGCCTGTTCAAGACGTATGACTTCAGTGCTAATCGAAGTTTTTCATTTACATGATTTAGCTCTTTTGCCAGACAAGAAGACCAGATATCATAACTGGAGGAAGGTGCTTACACATGAGTTTGGTTCAAAGAAATATTTAGAACAAAAAGATGCTGGACACCGGGACGTTTTTACTTTTTCAGATATTAGAGATGAAGGAGTTATAAAATGGTTCCATTTACTGGAAGACTATCCTTCGGCGATGTATCCAATGATTAATCTATTTGAAAACGAAGATTATTTAACTCCTGAAATCCAGATACTTCTTTATGGTGTCGTCATTGAGAATCTTGAATTTTCTTTATCTAAGAAGAAAGCCACTTTTCAAAAGTATGTTGATTGGCTACTTGATGATCTACGAGGAGTGGTGATACTCCATTCCCAAGAGAGAGCTAATTGGGCTAAGGGTGCTGCCGATGCCTATAATGGAATTAAACATGGCGATCACGTTCAGATGTCGGAGCAGAAAAAGGGAGAGTTGTTATACGAAACTAAGTTTGTTCTGAGATATTGGCTTGCTATGAAAATAGGATGTAATGAATTGATAATGAAGGAGCATGTTGAAACTCATCGTATTGAATTATTCGAAATAGATTCAATTTTTTGTTGACCTGTGTTAGATAATATTAGATAATCATAGGGCAATGATACTACCCCTTCTCTAACATGACCTCGTCACTTTCTCGAATTACTTGGTTTATTGCTTCTCATTAGTCTTTGTGTGTCGACTAACTCGCCATTTGAGAGTTGTGACAAATGCTCATTGGATAGATGCCCGTTCCATAACAGTCTGAGTCAGTGACCACGTCACCTGTCAACCGTAATGGAGAATCGTATCTTACGGATGAAACCAGGCAGGGTGCAAGTTGTGCAAATTGCAAGTAGGATGCCGAGAATCTGTAGAATCGCGAACGATTGCCGATAAAGATTCTTTAGCTTGGATAGGTAGTTCCATGGTTGTTTCCTCACCTGTGATACCTTATCTGGATCTGGGATTTGGGAATGAATCGGACTTGCATGCCTGACACGCGTGCTTGCTTTCCATGCTTTAATTGTTCTCATTCATGATTCTCTCCTAGTCCGTTCTCCTGAGTGAGATTCCAATGTAGAGGGTATTTATGATGAGTTATGGTGACAATTCACTGATCCGTTTAGTAGATTGTTGTGACATCCCTGCACGTTGCTAAACATCGGTTTTGCTGAGTGCATCCATGCTTGTGCAGAGGCTGCTTGCACGTCCCGACGGTTTATGTTTATTTGATGGCACTTATGCAATCATCCTTTGAAGGATAAATGAGAAAAGCAAACGTAGAAATTGACGGGATAATTCAGGCAGTAGTGTGTCTTGGGGTTTCTGGCTATCAATGTGTTGCTATCCGTAACCAGTGTAAGATGGAGACTCTGGGCGTTGAACGCATTTTAAAATTTCATGTTTTCAAGGTGGCGAGAACGATGTTCACTGCAGATAAACCCATACGGCATGTTAGTGAAGATGAGTATGGCAGAGAGCGGTACATCGAAAATCTTGCCTACGCTATTGTAACCGGCGACGACTCAGACGATTTGGTGGTCGGCGTCGAAGGGGAGTGGGGTAGTGGCAAAACCTCCGTCAAAAACATGCTCGTCGAACGTCTACAACAGCAGATGCACCTTCCAAATCGCAGGACTCACATCATCGAATTCGATGCTTGGATGTATTCCAGATCTGGCGAAATAGTATCCGCACCGTTCTCCGAAATATCGGAAGGACTCTCTCCTAGACTAAAGTGGTATCAAAAGTCATGGATACGTCTCAGCCGTCGTAAGAGTAAAGCGCTATTCTCCGTGTTCCAGCTGATTCTCGATATATTAGGAGTTTTGCCCTTACCTATTGGGGTCAATATTTCCATAGCATTCATCTCTTGGGGTTTTCAGAATCTGTCGGAAGATCTGTCATCGGAGGAGTCATCGGATATTGAAGCGAGTGCAGTCAATAATCTGCGCCAGACAAGAATCGCTTTGAAACGTGAGTTACAATCTCAAACGGACAAGATCATCGTCTTCATCGATGATCTGGATCGTCTCTTGGACGATGAAGTAGCGTCACTTATGCAAGCCGTGAAAGCGGTAGGAGACCTTCCATGTGTTACGTATGTCTTGTTCTATGACAAAACGTTTATTGCAGAGGCTCTGAATAAGCCGAGCCATGGCCATGGTGCAGAATTTCTTGAGAAAATCATACAGGTGCCTGTAGCGATTCCAGATCCCTCTCTTGGCGATTTGCGTAATATGCTTAGGAAAGAGATTCTGTGTGCTAGACAAAGAAAACAGAATAATTGGTTAACGGGCAGGGAATTGGATATCCTTGAGCAATGCATTTGCCTGTTTATTCAAGGCAAGCGCGATGTAGTTCGGTTTCTAAATGATTTTCTTCTGTATTATGGGACACTTGGAGATGACGTCGAGTTACTGGATTTGGCAGGTATTACAGCATTGCGAATATTTTGCCCGGAACTGTACCAATGGATAAAAGAAAACCGTGATTTACTAGTTGATTCAGAACCATTAGATGGTGTCAGTTTGCATGATTCTGAACAAGTCAATAACCTTAAACAGGTTGCTGAATCTGTCGATGAAACAAATCATTTTAGTAATGATGTTTTTAATTGGGAAAAATAATTGGTGTACTGTTTCCTGTTGCGTATAAAGCATTTAACGAACAAAATGGTTTAAGCTTTATGGATGATGTTTCGGATTCATATCGATCAATATGTAAAAATAATTATTTTGATATATATTTCCGGCTGGTCCAATCAATAGAAGAGATTTCGGAACAATGGTATAAGCAATTCCTTTGTGTGACGAATCTTGATATGGTTCAGATAAATGCTGATCTGCTGCAGGTTGCTTATTCTCCGAAACTACGAGGGAAGCTCGACGATATCTATGTGAGGATACGCAAAACGGCACAAAAAGAATGTGCATGCTACTTCGTTTCTATCTGAAAAATTTTTTTCAGTTGGTTTTCAAGCAAAACAGAATGTAGAAAAATTCTTTTATTATTACTCTTTGAGTCTGTTTGGCGCGGTATGTGGAAGAAGATATGTTTCGATTGACATTGAAAAACTTTTGGAAGAATGTCTTTACAGCGAGGAAGAAGGTGCGTTTCCGGCAAACATTTATCTGGCTGTACTATGCGGTCTACGATCCTTACCGATACAGGAGGAAGAGACTTGGCGACGGAATAAGTTATCTGAAATCTGGGATGTGGATGTTGAGCTGTATTTAGGTTATAGAGGTCCGCTGATTTCTGAATTGGATAAGATTGATTGGAAAGGGTGGAATGAACGATTCAGGGAGCGGATTTTGTTCCTCATCAGAAACCGGGTACGAGGCGACTGTGAATCGTTGCCGGTCCATTTGGACTT
>OBXK01000599.1_pt1 | contig 8180 bp, 8 predicted proteins | sample 1501371 | NCBI WGS metagenome assembly OBXK01 (sample SAMEA2580154, study PRJEB22360) | human gut metagenome | biome: human gut; feature: human-associated habitat; material: faeces | place: Denmark | collected 2008/2010
CAACCGCAGGCCGCCGCTCCGGCACCTAAGCCCCAGCTCAACAACGCCGCCCAGGTTGCTGCCGCCGGCGCCGCCGAGACCCCCGCGGTTGAGGATGCCGGCGAGCTCCAGCGCAAATGGGCCGAGGTCGTCGAGCGCGTCAAGGCCCAACAACCTTCTTATGCGGCTCTCCTGTTGAACGCTCGCGCTACGGCAGACGATGGTTCTAAGCTCACGGTCTCGTTCCCTACGGCATTTGCTATCAAGATGCTCGGGCGTGCTGATACACAGGCGGTGTTTTTGCCGACAGTCAGTGCGGTTTTCGGTCGTCGCACCGTCGACTATGTCTTGGATGGGGGTGGCACGCCGGCTCCTCAACATGAGGAGCATTCTCCATCTGCACGGGCTGCGGCATCTGCGGACCCGCAACCCGTGTCCTCGGCGGCCCCTGCATCCTCGAACGCCAGCGCGACGCAACCAAAGGCAGCGCCGGTAGCGGCACCGACCCCGTCGGCGCCTGAACCCGCTGCGCCCAAACCGGCTGCTCCGGTCCCCGCGCCCAAGCCCGCTGCCGCGCCTGCGCCCGAGTCATCCGACCTGGCCAAGGCCCCCTGGCTGCGCTCCGACAACCCCGCCGGCGCCCCCGCTACGGGTAAGCTCCCGACCGAACCCGCGCCCCGAGCGCCCGAGCGCGCGTCCGCTTCCAAGACTCAGCCGTCTGCGCAGGCTGCGTCGTGGGAATCCGAGCAGGTGCCCTACGACGACGCCATGGTCGGCGGCTTCGCCGGCGATACGAGCGGGGAGGATCTTCCTCCGTTCGACGTGCCTGCCGCGGTGCCTGCGCCCAGCCCTGCCGCTTCAGCCGCGGCTCCCGCAGCTGCGACGTCCGCTCCCACAAGCGATGACGCCCCCGCTGCCCCTTGGGAGTCCAACCCCGGCGCGGGCAGCCCCTTCGGCCACCAGGGCGCAGCCCCGAGCATCCCGCAGACCGAGGACGAGGCCAAAGCCCTCATCCGCAACGTCTTCGGCCAGGCCACCATCTTCAAACCGGTGGAGTAACCGTGCGGGCGGGTATGCTGCTCAAGAAGAGATCTCTTTGTCCGGGCGCATCTGTATTTCGGACATGTGCAACGTAGCGCCGCGTATATCGCATTCGAGCAGACAGGTGCGTGACGGTTGGCCTAGGATGCTGAGGTCGATACGATACGTCGCATGGCTGTCCGTGTGCTCGACTTGCTCGGCGTTGACGGTTGCTCCGATTGTCAAAAAAGAGCCTAGTTCGGCATCGACAATCTTGGAGTCCTTTATCTTGACCTTGAACTCTTGGTAGAGGGACGGGCTGTTGTAGTAAATGGTTCGAGTTCCGTCGGTGCACTCATCGGTCGCTTCCCATTTGACGACGGGCTGGTCCGAGCTGGCTATCAGCAGCTCTGCTCCAAAGGCTATAGCATGGGTGATGATAACCAGCAATGCCCAGCCGACAAAGAGATAGAGAACCACATATGCCGCGGGGTGTTTTGAGCGGATGTTTTGGAGCACGTCGGGGGCATTCATGGGGCACCTCCAAATTGCTATCCATGGCAATCAAATTATACCCTGCCGCCATGTGCGCCGCCTCGAGTAGTGGCTCGGCATTTAGCCATTTAGTGGGACGCATAAAATGTCGGATTCCGGCTCTACAAGATTTAGCTTTCAATATTATGCAGATGCGAATTATTCAACTTTGCATAATCTTTGGGTGCAGCTTGCACTCCAGGACATGTATATCGACTGAGGGAACACGTCCGCCCCGCTCGCTGGCCCCGCGCCGTGGTACGATTTTTGAGTTTGAAAGTCCCGCCGTGCTCCGGCTGCCCTTGCAGCTCGGCGTGCGGCCGCACGTAAAGGAGCCATCATGGCCGGTATGAACATGCAGCAGATGATGAAGCAGGCTCGCAAGATGCAGGAGCAGCTTGCCGCCGCGCAGGAGAATCTCAAGTCCCAGACCGTCGACGCCTCTGCCGGCGGCGGCATGGTCAAGGTGACCGTTAACGGCGAGATGGAGCTCGTCAACCTCACTATTGACCCCGATGCCCTCGATCCCGAGGACGTCGATATGCTGCAGGACATGATCATGGCTGCCGTCAACGAGGCCGTCCGCGGCGTCAACGAGCTTGCTAACAAGCAGATGGGCGCCATCACCGGCGGCCTCAACATCCCGGGCATGCCGTTCTAAGACACGCATATATATGAGTGCGAATCACAGTCTGCAAAAACTGCTCGATGAGCTGGGCCGTCTGCCGGGCATTGGTCCCAAGTCGGCCCAGCGCATCGCCTATTACCTGCTCGAGGCCGATGCCGAGGAGGCCCGCCGCCTGGCCGAGGCCATCCTGGAGGTCAAGCAAGAGGTCCACTTTTGCAGCCGTTGCTTTAACTACGCCACGGCCGACGAGTGCTCCATCTGCCAGGACCCGATGCGCGATACCACTCGTATTTGCGTGGTGGGCGAGCCGCGCGACGTCCAGGCGATCGAGCGCACGGGCAGCTACCACGGCCTGTACCATGTGCTGGGCGGCGTGATCAGCCCCATGGACAAGATTGGTCCCGAGCAGTTGCACATCCGCGAGCTGCTGGCGCGTCTGGGTCACGAGGATATCCATGAGGTCATCATCGCCACCAACCCCAACATCGAGGGCGAGACCACGGCGAGCTATCTGGCCCGTACCATCAAGCCGTTGGGCGTCGAGGTGTCGCGTCTGGCAAGCGGCCTTCCCGTGGGCGGCGACTTGGAGTATGCCGACGAGCTTACGCTTGGCCGCGCCATCGAGGCCCGTCGCGCGATTTAGGTGGCGAGCCTGCTCCTGCCGTATGTTTTCCTCGCGACGCACGGGGTAGTCATCATTTCCCCGTGCGACTGTGAGTTTGTTGTGCAACAAAGATGCTTCGTATCCGCTTATCGCATGGATGCTTCCGCTCGCATCCTTAATTTGCCCATTCGTTGCGCAACCTTTTGGGTTCGCTGATACACTCAAACATGGACTTGAATGAATGCGCCGCTCCCAAGCGGCGTGTTTTTGTTGGAGGAGAACGCATGCGGCCCGGTGGCACTCAGACAAAGCGCGGCGCCGCGGTGCGCATGCGGCGCCGACTGGGCTTGGCGCCGCGGGCGTACGCACTGCTGTCTTGCTCGCTGGTGCTGGTCATAGCTGGCGTTTCTGCCTATGGCATGACCGTGCCGTCCATGATGCAGGCGCATGCCGCACGCGAACCGCGCGTGGGGCATGAGGTCAAAAGTGATTTGGGTACCACGACTGGATATGCTTGGGCAAGTGTGGTCGCGCATATTGTGTTTGGCACCGACGATGCGGACGGCGCCGAGGCCCCGGACAACGAAGTCACGCTTGCCAATGGCAAAACCATCGTGCTCACCAACACCAAGATCATCGATCGGTTGTCCAACAATAGCGTGGCGGCAACGGTGAATAAGGTCGAGCAGCAGAAGGAGCAGGACGCCCAGCAGTCCGGAAAGCCCGGTAGCTCGGATACTTCTGGCTCCGGCTCGGATTCATCGAGTTCGAGCGGCGGCTCTGGGTCGGGCTCCTCTACCGGAGGGTCTGGAAATGGCGGCTCGACGGGCGGCAGCACTGACAACGATGCAAACTCCGGTGGCCTTTCCGCTGCTGAAGAAGAGAGCATTCACAGTTGGCTTGTGACCAAGTACAACATGCTCGACGGCTATGTTTCTCGTGCCAATGACGTGGTCTCGACCTATAACTCTACGGGAGATCCCAGACCGTGCGACAGCCTGGTCGGGGAGATGTTTGTTATTCGAGCTGAGTTCGGTCGTCAGACATTCTCGCCCCGGTCAAAGTGGTATCAGCAGTATGCCAATCTGTGGGGCTGTTACACCAACCTATGTCAATGGGTCGGCCATTACGGCGATGATGACGTCGCGCTCGGTAACTTCAACAATAACGTGGCGGCGCTTGCCCTATGATGACCGATCTTGCATCCACCACACCACAATCGCTCGGTCGCGATCCCATGGTCGGCCTGCGCCTGGCGCGTGTCGACGGGTTTGAGCCGGCCATTGCGCTCGGTCAGGACGAACTGCCTGCCTATCTGCGTCGTTTTACGATGCTGTTTGCCGACGATGCCACCATGCGCCGTGGCGGTATCGGCCGCGTGACGCGTGCCGTCAACGCCCAAGGCGAGGCCGTGGCACTCAAGAAGCTCATCTTGCCGACGCGCGATGAGTTTGACGACGATGCCGCTCACGAGGCGCTGGTCGCCAAGTTCAAGGCGGCGTTTCGCGAGGAATACGAATGCCATCGCGCCCTTTCGGGCCTTAAGGGCTTTCCCCGCCTCTATGGCTGGGGCGAGGTCGACGGTGTGCCTGCAATTGTCATGGAATGGGTCGAGGGCGAGACGCTTGCCCGCTTGCGTTCGCGACTCGCCGTGGACGATGCCGGACGCCTGTCGCCGCTTGTGGCGGCGCGTCTGGGTCGCGACCTGTTCGATCTGCTCTGCCGTATGAGCCTGGTGGGCGAGGGCTTTGTCCATCGCGATATCTCGCCCGCTAATATTATGGTGCGCACGGCGCGTCTGCCGCTTGACCGGCAGCTTGCCGAGGGCACCTTTGACCTGTGCCTGATCGACTTTGGCTCGTCGCTGGCCGTGGCCGGTACCGGCGGCAAGGCGTCGTTTACGGAGCGCTATGCCACGCTGCGTCGCGCGACGGTTGCCTATGCCCCGCCCGAGATGCTCACCGACGATATTCCCGATCTGCGCGCTTTGCGTATGTCGCCGGCGATCGACGTCTATGCCGCGGCAAGCACGGTTTACGAGCTCATTGCCGGCGTCGCGCCATACGAAGCCGCGCCGAGCACTTCGGGCACCTCGGGTTCGCGCAAAAAGACGCGCGACATCGCGAGCCCCTACCGTCTCAAGATGGACACGCGGCCCGACTATCCCATTGGTGCCCATGCGCCCGGCTGTGATTTGACTCAGCTGCTTTGTCGTGAGCCCGATGTGGCGCTCGCCGCGGCCGAGCAGGCCCAGCAGCTAGGGCTTGAGCCGGATTCTGAAGAGCTACGCGATGCACTGGCGTTTGTCGATGCCCAGCTGTTCGATGTGGTGATGGCCTGTCTGTCCAGCCATCAAAAAGATCGCCCCGAGCCGGCGGCGGTCGAGGCGGCGCTCTCGGCGTTTTGTGACCACTATGCGCAAAATGTCGGTCGTTCGCTCCGCGGCGAGCCGCTCACGCCGTGCCCCATGGATGCGTCTGGCCGCGCGGTTCGTCGCGCGGCGATGATCGGTGCGGCGGTCGTTTGCAGCGTGGTTTGGGCTGTGGTCGTGGTTTCGGCCGCGCTGCTGGCGTCGGGCGCCCGCGTGACGGCGACTTTGGGATCGCTCGTGTGGTCTGGGTCGCTACCGGGTATTATTGCCGCACTGGCGTTGGCGCTGCCAGGCATAGCCGGCGTTGCCACGGGGGCACTTGCGCGCAATCGGCGCTCGGGGTTCCTGCAGGGTGTGCTTGCGCTTTCTGCCTGCGAGGTTCCGGTGCTGGTTGTGGCTGCATGTAGCGTATTTTCCCAACGCGCCGTGATGGGCGGCCTTGTTGCCGCTCTGGTTGCAACCTATACGCTTACGTGGTTTTTGCTTGCGATGGGCTTTGCCTTTGAACTTCCCGTTTCGGCACCGCGACGCACAAAAGCCCAGATGGCGACTCCGCTTGCCGGTGGAGCCGCAGCTGCCCGTACTTTTGGCGGACCTGTCGAAGTATCGTCCGATTCTATTTCTACGACTAAGGAGGCCTAGGTCATGGCATCTCAAGTTGAGCTCACCCCATGCGGGGCCATGTTTGACATCTTTAAGCGCGCGGCGCATCTGAGCCATATCGAGCTGTGCGGCTTGGTGCTTTCGTCCCGTCCGCTCGCCGACGGCCGCAGCCCGCAGAGCCGAGCCGCCGATCGCTCTTGGGTTTCCCGCTTCATCGTTCGCGCGCCGGTCGGCACGCTTCAGCAGCGCTACTTTGCCGAATACGGTACCTCGGCTGCGCGTATTATGTCGCAACTGGCCCTGCGCCAGCGAAATCCCATGGACTCCACGGCTGTGATCAATATGGTGTGCGGTCCTGCAGGTGAACCGATGGTACGCGCGCTCGAAGAGTGCCACCAGGACACGAATCTCTATCGCAACGCGCTCGATCGCCTGTCCCAGGCGGCGGAACTCATGCCCGCCGAGCGCGCCGAGGCCGTGCTGGTGCTGTTTGTCGCCGTCGGCTGTTCGGCGGATGTGCGGTCCTCGGTGAACTATGCCATCGACTACGCGCACGCGACCTGTGGCGGAGGCACATCCACGCCGCGTTCGCTTGGCATGTCGCTGACTGCGGGCGAACGCGAACCCGCCCCGGCGCACCCCTTGGGCTTGCTGCGCGTGCAAAACAGTTTTGTCGTGAGCGCCCCGCGCTGGATTCAGCCGAGTGAGCAGGGTGTTGAGATTGGCGCGCTGGCCACTGGTGAGGGCGATATTACCGACGTCGGCGACGATGTCTCGGCCCGCCATGCCCATATCTGGTGCGATGCTCAAAATATCTGGCACGTCGAGGACTTGTCGTCCACCAACGGAACCGTGGTGGTAAACGGGGCCACGCGCGTCTGCATTCAGGTCGAGCCCGGCCGTTCCGCCCAACTCAATCCCGGCGACGAGCTCAAGCTCGGCGAATCCACTACCTACGCCATTCTCTTCGGTGCCCTCTAGCCGGCAGTTAGGGACGTTCCTTTTGCCGGCACTTGGGGACACTTCTCGGCGCGCCAGAGCCGGTCGCCTGGGGATGGAGAGGCCATTTTGGCCCTTGGCGGTCAGTCGGGGCGAAACTAGAAGATCTTTCCGATTCGCGGCTGTTCATGCTTGTAGAGCATCTAAAACAATAGGATGTTATTCTGGAATATGCCGGGTGCGTGAACTTGCCTGTCTTAGCCTTAAAAAGGTATAGGGGAGTTTGGCTCAGGGGTTCCGTCTTGTTCTTCAGCGCAGTATTGTGGGACAGATTTGATGAGATTGGCGCCTTACACCGCAGAGCGCACGGAAGGCTCTCGATTTGTGTTCTGGCCCCAGAATACAGGGCCTGATACTTACCAACTGTGGCATGGATGTAACATCTGTAGAAATCAACCCTTTTGTTGTCGACCTTTGTAAGAAGAACACTGCCATCAACTCTTTGGATGACGAAACTAGGGTGCTTGAGGGGAGCCTTTACTCCCCTCTGAGAGATGACTCATGTTTTTCGCTTGTCGTTGTGAATCCTCCGTTACTGCCGATTCCGGATGAGATTCCTTATCCCTTCGTTGGGGATGGGGGACAATCGGGTCTGGATATAACACTTCATATTCTTAAGGGTGGCGATACGCATTTAGAGGAAAACACTAAATACTGCTAATAGGGGTGACGACGATGGCGCAGGGGCGACCCACGATGCTCGCATCAATACGTCGGCTACTTGGGGAATCAGGTCTAGATGCATGTATGATGATACTGTGCAGCTATTCAATTAGTCCGCGTTCCGAATGGGTGCGGGGTATGGCGGCGACGTCGTATGCTTTTGCCCTGGCGCGATACTCAGGTATTTCTGAGGCGGTTGACGAAGTTTATACGCGCTATGCCGCGCAAGGCGTCCGGAAGTTTGCACATCTACATTACGGGCTTAGGTTTCTTCAAGCGAGCAGGCTGGTTGCGTTATTATGAGCGATTTTTCTAGTCTAGGCGACAAAAGGCAAAGGATTTGGTGGGTGTAAAACGAGGTCGTTTGCGGGCGGACGCTCCAATCTATTGTGGCAATCGGGCGGTTGAAAAAGATATTTCAATCGCCCGATTGCCAGATTCGTCGGAGGAGATGTCCGATTCCGACTCTCTTGTAGGAAGAGCTTGAGACCGTATTGGCCCAAGGCAATCTTAAAGCAGTCTCATTGGCAAATCTTCGCTCCTGTTGTGTTGAGGTGTAAGGTATCAGTGATTGATGTTTTGTGGCGGGTAGATTGGGGCCTTCCTTGATTCGATGCGTTCTCTCGAGGTTCATCAGAGCAAAAGGGGCTTTCGTCTTCATTGCTATCACGGTGATTGGAACCGCTCTCTCCTATGCCATGCCATACGTGAACGGAAAATTTTTGGCTCTGTTAGACCAAATTTGACACGATCGGCTGTTCGTCGAAGCGGAAAATAAT
>OBXK01000600.1_pt1 | contig 8169 bp, 5 predicted proteins | sample 1501371 | NCBI WGS metagenome assembly OBXK01 (sample SAMEA2580154, study PRJEB22360) | human gut metagenome | biome: human gut; feature: human-associated habitat; material: faeces | place: Denmark | collected 2008/2010
GCGGAGGCGGGGCATGCCCCGCCTCTTACACCACATCTCTGTGCGCTACCCCTCGAAGGGTGGATTTCGCACTTTTGGTAAAGAAATGAGTGCGTGTTTTGCTGTGCGCCGGCATTGGCACAGAAAAAGGGCCCGGAAGGCGAAGCCTTCCGGGCCCTTTGCAATGCAAGTGTGTTTGCAAGTGTGATTTAACGCACCTGAGCGACGTAAGCGACGTTGGTCGAGGAGACCTTGTCCTCGAGCTGGACGCTCATGCGGGGATCGCCGGCGGTGGCGACGGTCAGGTCTCCGGCCTCGACGTAGCCGAGCTCCTTAGCAGTCTCGATCGCCTTGACGATCGTGCCGTTGACGGTGCCCTGGGTAATCTCGGCCTGGTGCGGGATGACGCCCCAGTACATGATCATCTGCTGGACGGCCCACTCGTGGCGGGAGAACGCGCAGATCGGCATGTTGGGACGGAAGTGCGAGATCAGGCGAGCGGTGCGGCCGGTGGTCGTCGGCACGGTGATGCACTTGGCGCCAACGGTGGTAGCCATGTTCACAGCGGACATACCCACAACGTTGTTGACAACACGGGTGCCGTGGGCATCGGCCGGAACCTCGAGCGGAGCGTGAGCCGGGAGGTACTTTTCGGTCTCGAGAGCAATGCTGGCCTGCATCTTAACGGCCTCGACCGGGTACTTACCGGCAGCGGACTCGCCAGAGAGCATAACGGCGTCGGTGCCGTCGTAGATGGCGTTAGCAACGTCGGCAACCTCGGCGCGCGTCGGGCGCGGGTTCTGCTGCATGGAGTCGAGCATCTGCGTAGCGGTGATAACGGGCTTGTAGGCCGCGTTGCACTTGGCGATGATCTCCTTCTGGATGTGGGGAACGAGCTCGGGCTTGATCTCGATGCCCAGGTCGCCACGGGCAACCATGATGCCGTCGGAAGCCTCGAGGATCTCGTCGAAGTTCTCGACGCCCAGGGCGCACTCGATCTTCGGGAAGATCGTCACGTGCTCGCCACCGTTCTCGCGGCAAAGCTTGCGGATGCCGCGGACGGACTCGCCGTCACGGATGAAGGAAGCGGCGATGTAGTCGATGTTCTCGGTCAGGCCAAAGAGGATGTCCTGACGATCGCGCTCGGTGATAGCGGGCAGCGAGATGTTGACGTTGGGCATGTTGACGCCCTTGCGCTCGCCGATCAGGCCGTCGTTCTTGACGACGCAGGTCATGTCCTGGCCGTCGACGGACTCGACCTCGAGGGCAACCAGGCCGTCATCGATCAGGATGAGGGAGCCCTTCTCGACCTCGGAGGGCAGAGCCAGGTAGTCGAGGGAGATGTGCTCAGCGGTGCCGTGGAAATCCTCGGTCGTGGGCTGAGCGGTGACGACGATCTTGTCGCCGGTCTTGACGGCAACCTTCTTGCCATCGACCAGAAGGCCGGTGCGGACCTCGGGGCCCTTGGTGTCGAGCAGGATGCCGACGGGCATACCGAGCTCCTTGGAAATACGACGGACGCGCTCGATGCGACCGTGGTGCTCGTCGTAGGAGCCGTGCGAGAAGTTAAAACGGGCGACGTTCATGCCCGCCTTGATCATCTCGCGGATGGTCTCGTCGCTATCGCAGGCGGGACCCATGGTGCATACAATCTTAGTGCGCTTGTACATTCAGACCTCCATCTGACATCGTCTTGCGCTGATAGATAAACCATAAGAAATAAAACTGAGTTGATTATAACGAAATGGCGACCGAATACCCCAAAAAATCGACCGTATGCCGAATTAGAAGTTCATTTTTTGCGGAAAAACGGTATATGCAAAAACTTTACCAACCGTTCTAACCGCTGCTATCTGGGCGATATTTCAGTTTGATGATGCGCCGAAGAAAAAACGTTTTATCAATGTTGAGCATCACACGGCCTGCACCGTTGCTTATGGACCATATTTCCAAATGGATTGTTTTGGCTAGACGCGTTGCTTTGGGGTACCATAGCTCCACTATCAACTGCCGCTCAGCACGGCAGCCTTGATGAGCCCTTGCCCTTCTCCTGGGAATTATGATCGGGCATCAATCTGCTGAGTGGCCCGAATCCCAGGAGGGGACTCTATATGCAAAAGGAATACCTGTCCGCCGCGGCGGAGGTGCTCAGCGACCAGGGTGTCGATGAGAACCTCGGCCTGAGCGACGACGAGGCGTCGTCGCGCCTCGCTAAGACAGGCCCTAACAAGCTCGAGGAAGCCGAGAAGACGCCGCTGTGGAAGCGTTTCTTTGAGCAGATGGCCGATCCCATGGTCATCATGCTGATCGTTGCCGCCGTCATCAGTGCGCTCACGGGCATGGTCAAGGGCGAGCCCGACTTTGCCGATGTCGTCATTATCATGTTCGTCGTTATCGTCAACTCGGTGCTGGGCGTGGTCCAGGAAGCCAAGAGCGAAGAAGCCCTCGAGGCCCTGCAGGAGATGAGCGCGGCGCAGTCCAAGGTACTGCGCGACGGCAAGCTCGTGCACCTGCCGAGCGCCGAGCTCGTGCCCGGTGACGTGATCATGCTCGAGGCGGGCGACTCCGTTCCGGCCGACTGCCGCGTCCTCGAGAGCGCCACGATGAAGATCGAAGAGGCCGCCCTTACCGGCGAGTCCGTGCCCGTCGAGAAGCATACCAACGTGATCGAGCTCGCCGCGGGCACCGATGACGTGCCGCTCGGCGACCGCAAGAACATGTGCTATATGGGTTCCACCGTTGTGTACGGCCGTGGTCGCGCCGTCGTGGTCGGCACCGGCATGAACACCGAGATGGGCAAGATTGCCGGCGCCCTGGCCGAGGCCAAGGAAGAGCTCACGCCGCTGCAGGTGAAGCTCGCCGAGCTCAGCCGCATCCTTACCATTATGGTTATCGTCATCTGCGTCGTCATCTTTGGCGTCGACATCATCCGTCACGGCGTGGGCAACGTCCTCACCGACCCGACTGCCCTGCTCGACACCTTTATGGTCGCCGTCTCGCTTGCCGTCGCCGCCATCCCCGAGGGCCTGGTCGCCGTCGTGACCATCGTGCTTTCGCTCGGCGTGACCAAGATGGCCAAGCGCCAGGCGATCATCCGCAAGCTTTCTGCCGTCGAGACCCTTGGCTGCACGCAGACCATCTGCTCCGACAAGACCGGCACCCTTACCCAGAACAAGATGACCGTCGTCAAGCACGAGCTCGCTGCGCCCAAGGAGAAGTTCCTGGCCGGTATGGCCCTTTGCTCCGATGCCCAGTGGGACGAGGAGCTGGGCGAGGCCGTGGGCGAGCCGACTGAGTGCGCGCTCGTCAACGATGCCGGCAAGGCTGGTCTCACTGGCCTGACTGCCGAGCACCCGCGCGTGGGCGAGGCCCCGTTCGACTCGGGCCGCAAGATGATGTCCGTGGTCGTCGAGACCCTGGACGGCGAGTACGAGCAGTACACCAAGGGCGCGCCCGACGTGGTAATCGGCCTGTGCACCCACATCTACGAGGGCGATAGGGTCGTCCCCCTGACTGAGGAGCGCCGTGCCGAGCTCGTGGCCGCCAACAAGGCCATGGCCGACGAGGCCCTGCGCGTGCTGGCGCTGGCAAGCCGTACCTACACCGAGGTTCCGGCAGACTGCAGCCCCGCTGCGCTCGAGCACGACCTGGTCTTCTGCGGCCTGTCCGGCATGATTGACCCTGTCCGCCCCGAGGTCGCCGACGCCATCCGCGAGGCCCATGATGCCGGTATTCGCACCGTCATGATCACGGGCGACCATATCGACACCGCCGTGGCCATTGCCAAGCAGCTGGGAATCGTCACCGATCGCAGCCATGCCATCACCGGTGCCGATCTCGATCGCATGAGCGACGAGGAGCTCGACGCGCACATCGAGGACTACGGCGTGTACGCTCGCGTCCAGCCCGAGCACAAGACCCGCATCGTCGAGGCCTGGAAGTCGCGCGACCAGATCGTGGCCATGACGGGCGACGGCGTCAACGATGCCCCGTCCATCAAGCGCGCCGACATCGGCGTTGGCATGGGCATCACCGGTACCGACGTCACCAAGAACGTCGCCGACATGGTGCTTGCCGACGACAACTTCGCCACCATCATCGGCGCCTGCGAAGAGGGTCGCCGCATCTACGACAACATCCGTAAGGTCATCCAGTTCCTGCTTTCGGCTAACCTTGCCGAGGTGTTCTCGGTGTTTATCGCCACGCTCATCGGCTTCACCATCTTCCAGCCGGTGCAGCTGCTGTGGGTGAACCTGGTCACCGACTGCTTCCCCGCGCTCGCGCTGGGCATGGAGGATGCCGAGGGCGACATCATGAAGCGCAAGCCGCGCAACGCCAAGGATGGTGTCTTTGCCGGCAATATGGGCCTGGACTGCGTGGTCCAGGGCTTGATCATCACTGTGCTGGTGCTGGCGAGCTTCTTTGTGGGCGTGTACTTTGACATGGGCTACATCCACATCGCCGATATGATCGCCGGCAATGCCGACGAGGAAGGCGTGATGATGGCGTTCATCACGCTCAACATGGTCGAGATTTTCCACTGCTTCAATATGCGCAGCCGTCGTGCGTCGCTGTTTAGCATGAAGAAGCAGAACAAGTGGCTGTGGGCCTCTGCCGCGCTGGCGCTGGTGCTGACGGTGATCGTAACCGTGCAGCCGACGCTTGCCGAGATGTTCTTTGGCCCCGTGACGCTTGAGCTCAAGGGCGTTATCGCCGCGCTGGGCCTTGCCTTCCTGATCATCCCGCTGATGGAGATCTACAAGGCGATCATGCGCGCTGTGGAGAAGGAGTAACGCTCTCGTCCGGGCCCGCCCCACGCCCTTTCTCCCTCACTGGTCCTCGCGCTTCGCGCTGCGGGATCGTTCGGGAGAAAGGGCTTCCGGGGCGGGCCCTGCGGTATCCTTGCTGGCTTTTCTCCCGCGCGGATGAAAAGGGCTAAGGGAAAGTATGTGAGCTGGTCGAGCGTTTGCTCGACCAGCTCTTTTTTGTGGGTAAAATACCTGCTCAGTTGTGATTTGTGGTGCTGGGAGGCGCTTGTGGGCAAGGCGAAGGCTAAGGCGAAGAAAAAGACGACGGGGGCGCGGGCTAAGCGCGATCGTCGTCGGAAGCTCGCGACCGAAGCCCCCGCGTCTGCCGAGGAACTGCTGGCAAGCGTGCCGGGGCTCGACGCGCTGCAGGATGTTCCGGCGTTCGACGACCTGCCTATCGATGGGGCTCAGCAGGCTGCCTTCGATGATTTTTGTGCCCAGGCCGAGGAGCCCGAGCAGATGCAACTTGGTGCCGTGGTGCGCTTGGATCGCGGGTTTCCGCTGGTGGCGACTGCCGACGACACCTTTCGTGCCGAGCATGCCGTGGGGTTTGCCAAGTCGCGTGGCGAGGATGAGGTTCTGCTGCCCGCCGTGGGCGACCGCGTGGCGGTGCGCCGTGCGCCCGGGCATGACATGGGCGTGATCGAGTGCGTGCTGCCACGCCGCACGAGTTTTGAGCGCTGGCGCGGACGCGCTCGCGGTGAGCGTCAGGTGCTTTGCTCCAACGTGGATAGCGTGCTGATCGTGCAGGCGCTCGGCGCCGGCGAGGTGCTGCTCGACCGCGTGGCGCGCTCGCTGGTGCTGGCACTCGACTGCGATGCCGAGCCGGTGGTGGTACTCACCAAGGCCGACCGTTGCGACACCGATGAGCTCGAGCGCGATTTGGACCGCGTACACCGCCTGGTGGGTCCGGACGTGCGCGTAATCGTGACATCTTCTGCCGAGGGCCGTGGCCTGGACGAGGTGCGCGTCTGCGTGCCCGCCGGGAGCTGCGCCATGATCCTGGGCGAGTCGGGTGCCGGCAAATCGACGCTGCTCAACGCACTGTTGGGCCACGATACGTTGGCTACCGGCGGCGTGCGTGAGCGCGACGACCAGGGTCGTCACACCACGGTCGCGCGCGTGATGGTGGTACTGCCGGGCGAAGCCGGCGTGATCGCCGATGCCCCGGGTCTGCGGAGCCTGCCGCTTGTGGGCCACGAGCGGGGGTTGGCCCGCGCGTTTCCCGAGATCGTCGAGGCGTCGCGCGCGTGCCGGTTTGGCGATTGCACACACACCCATGAGCCGGGTTGTGCCGTTCGCGAGGCCGAGGACGCGGGACAGATTGACAGCCTGCGTCTGGAGACGTTCCAAAACTTGGCGTCATCCATGCGCGTGAGTGCTCAGATGCTCGATCCCGATGTTCATCTGTAATTGAATCTATCTATGACAGCCGTCTCCCAATGGTGCGGGAGGCGGCTTTTTTATTGCCGATGCGCCCCTAAACGTGCGTTTTGCTGACGTGCTGACCAAAACCTTGCCACGAGCTTGACGGGCCGGTCAGCTTTTGGTCGGCAATTGGTTTGACACTCAAAACCAAGATCGCGATCGCACCGTTTTGCTGCTTGCCCGCTCGGACAATGGTGCTACGGGCATCCGCCCGGTGCTACCTTGAGAGGAGCGGCCGTGAACAAGAGCAAGCGCATCGCCATCAGTCTAATCGCGGGTGTGCTCGCCGCGCTGCTCTGCATGGTCTACGCATCGTCGATTCGCTCGCAGGCTGAGCAGGTCCAGGCCGAGACGCTGGCCAAGTATGGCGGCGATCGCGTCGAGGTGTGCGTCGCGGCGCGTGATATCGATGTGGGCGAGACCCTCGACGAGACCAATGTCATAACCCAGGAATGGCTGGCGAGCCTGTTGCCGCGCGATGCGGCGACCGAGCTGCGCCAGGTGCGCGGCGACGTGACGACCTCGCGCATCCCTAAAAATGCCGTGATTTGCGATGTCTACACCAAGGCCGAAACCCACACGCTCGAGGTGCCCAAAGGCAAGGTCGCCGTTTCGGTGGCGGTCGATGCCGAGCATTCGGTCGGGGGCGCCACGGGCGTGGGCAGCTACGTGGACGTGTACGTGCAAAAGGACGGCGTGACCGATCGGCTGTGCGGCGCGCGCGTAATCGATACCAGCGAAGATGCCGGCGCCACGCGTGAAGGCAAGATCGAATGGGTGACGCTGGCGGCCGACCCCGAAGACGTTAAGGAATTGCTGGGGGCCTCGGGTAAGGGGACGGTCAGTTTGACGATTCCCGCCACGGTGCGCGACAAAAAGAGCGGAGGCGACGAGTGATGAAAGCGATCTGGCTTGCATGCTGCGCGTGCGGTGATTACGGATTGCTGCAGCGGGAAGTCGAGGGCCGCGATGCGGGCGCGCAAGTGCTTCGCGTGGGCGACCTGGATGGGCTGGTGTCCATGGCACGGGCGTTTCCGTCGCGTCGCGGGGCGGCGATTATCGCGGCAGCCCTGTTCGATGCCGAAGACGTGCGAAAGACCGTTGCGCGCCTGACGGCCGAGGGCCGCGTGAGCCGCGTGGTCGTACTGATAGAGACGCTCGATCCTTCGGATATCGAGGGGCTGTTTCGCGCAGGGGCGACCGAGGTTATCGCTGCGCGCAGCATATGCGGCAACGGGCGCGCGGGCGAGGGAACGGTTGATTACGGCCGGTGTATGACGATTGAGCCCGATGCTTTTGTTGATAGGGAACCCGGGGCGCCTCGCGCTACAAGAGGCCCGCGTGTTGATGATTGTGGAAAAGCGGAAGCCGAGCATGGTCGGTGTCCCCGGGACCCCCTTGCATACGATGAAGTCGGAGAGCCGGTGCCGTATGGCGAGGATCTTTTGGCTGTAGATATGGGATACGTGCATGGCGTGAGCCTGGTCGATGAGCTCGACGAGGTTGAGGGACTTGCCGGGAACGACAATGTTCGTGTCGATGCGACCGTGAAGTCCCCAGATTCGGCCCCGCGGACCGAGCAGCCTGCCATGCCGGCTTGGGCGCAGCATATGAGCGCTGCCGGGGAGACAGGGACGTTGCGATGGCTCGTTGCCGCCCGTGCCGGCGCCGCCTGCCCCCACGCCGTCGGCGGATGCCGCCGCTTCGTCGCATCGAGCCCCGGTTGTCTGCGCCGTCTCGGGTTCGGGCGGTTGCGGCAAGTCGACGATCGTCGCCGCCATGGCGCACGCGGCGTCGCTGCTGGGCCTGCGCGCTGCCGTGCTCGACTTGGACCTGATGTTTGGAAACCTCTACGACCTGTTGGGTGCCGATGCCCCGCATGACATGGCGACGCTTATCGAGCCATCGGCTGCGGGGGGACTTGCCGGATCGGGCATCCTGGGCCCAGCTCGAT
>OBXK01000612.1_pt1 | contig 7871 bp, 5 predicted proteins | sample 1501371 | NCBI WGS metagenome assembly OBXK01 (sample SAMEA2580154, study PRJEB22360) | human gut metagenome | biome: human gut; feature: human-associated habitat; material: faeces | place: Denmark | collected 2008/2010
CATGGACAATCGTAAACTACTAATGATCGTGGCTGCCTTCGGACTATTGATTATCTTCTCGCAAATCCACTTTCGCAAGGGCATGATTTACCGTATTGCAAGTGCAGCGTTCGACGTGTATCTGGTTTCCGATCCCCCTCTTATCCGTAAGTTGCTGTAGCAAAAAGGTTCACTCTGAACAAGGCTACAATCAACCATGTGCGCTGGCCCTGCTGGAGAGCTGGGCATCGTGCGCTGCCGGTGTTCTCCGCATGCACCATACTGGACTTACTGTGTCAACTGTTGTTCCGCGTGGCCGTGGGCTTGCCGTGGTCGCTGGTTTGACCATTCTCGACCACAAGTGCATGAGACTTCTCCAACCGCGGCCTTACGGCACCTGCGTGAACTTCAGATCCTTAAGGTAGTTCTTTCCGGAGGTCTGGTCATATTGCACCAGCTTATAGTCGGCAAGCAGCTGCTTGACCTTCTTCGAAAGATGCTTCGTGTCGATCGTATTGCCATCACGGTCAAGATAGGTGGCATGCCCCTGGCCGATACCGCCGCTGGAGGTGATCACTCGACTCATGGCCGGCACCTCCTGATGCAGTTCGGTCAGCATGGCAAGGAACGGTGACACCTTGGCGTTCATATGTTCGGCGGCCATGGCCATGAAGTAATTCGACGAAGTATAGGCGGTTGCGGACTGATCCAGCTTGGTGTCATGTGAGGCTGACGCATTGTTCGACCAGATGAAATAGTCGGTCTCATGCAACGTCACCTTGTTGTTCGCATCCTTATTGGCGGTGGAATAGATGCCAGGCAGATGGTCGCCGTAGAAGATCACGGTGATCGGTTTGTCGATCTGATTGAGCTGGTCGAGGAAGTCGGCCGTTTCCTGATCGGTGTAGTTCACGCCCTTGGCATATGTGTTGATGTCGTTGCGCTCACTGTCGGAAATATTCTCCGACGTGTCGGCCTCCACAAACTCGTTATTGTCGTAGTAGTCGCCGTATGGCGTGTGGTTCTGCATGGTCACGAGCTGCAGGAATTGCGACTTGTCGCTATCCTTCTGCTCATTGATCAAATCGAGAACGTTCTGGTATGCCTCACTGTCGCTCACATACGGCGAACGGTCGATGGTGCCGGTGTGCGTGAGCGCTTCCTCGCTGTCGCATGTATACAGATACGAGAACTTGAATTTCTTGTAGTCAATGTTGCGCAGATACATGCTCTGCTGGAACGGATGCACCGCAGTGGTGGCGGATTCGCCGTACTTCTGCGTCCAAATCTGATTGAACGAGTACGGGTCGCTCTGATTCGGCACAAGCTGCTGGTACGGCACAATCAAAGAATCGTTGAAATTGGCCAGATTCATACCGGTCAATGCTTGGTATTCAATATTCGCGGTGCCTCCACCATAGCCGGGGGAGAGCATCAGGCCGGATGTCGTGAAGTTTTTGATAGTGCGGATGTTCGGCATTGGGTCGATGCTGAAACTCACGCTCGGCACGCGCGTCGGGTCGGAGAAGGACTCCGACAGAACCAGGATCACCGTACTATCGGTCAGTTCACTGCTACGGCTCTGATTGATGGTCTCCGCCGCGGCGGAATAGCGTTCGGCGATCTGTTCCATGGTCTTCTGGCTGTAGTTCTCCAGCTTATCCATGGCCTTGACCTTGGTCAGGCTCAGGAACGTGGTTGCCGGGCCATTGTTCTGCGCGTCCATCAGGGAATTCCACAATTCCGGACGGTAGCCCATATCCGTAGCCCAGGAATAGGACCATGAATCAGGTGTGCTTAGGCCCACCGTATATGAGCCGAGCAGCACCACGCTGAGCACGGCCGCGAGAATACGGCAGACATTGCCGACGATATTCTTGACATTCGCGATCGGATGGCGCCACGAGCAATGGATGAATCTCCTACGGCCGTCAAATACGAACAGGATCACGCATATCAGCAGGAACCAGAGCAGAACTTGGATCGCACCGTTGACGAGTGCTTCGCTGGCCTTAGGTATGAATGACATGATGCTGCCGGTGTCACCGCCTGAAACGAATGTCAGATCAGCCGGAATGATCGGTTCGTTACGCAATTGCACCTTGATGCTGTTGGCCACGCCATATGCGGTCATGACGGTGCCGAATATGATGGTCGCGATCCAGAATCTGTTCGTAATGAAAATCAGCGCAAGATACACCAATCCCAAACCAACGAAATTGATGAGGAATATGTATTTCTGCTCCAACCACATCTGGCTGACGAATTTCGTCAGCTGACCGGCCACGCTTTGCATAATCTTGGTGGTGTCGTCGACTTGCGCGTCGTCGGCATATTCCGGCTCGCTGCACATGCCCCACTGCAGGAAGATGACCTCCGCCGAGGTAAGCAGCATGAACACGACCGTGTAGAACGCATAGGAGAACTTCATGCGCTTGCGCCACAGGCCGTACAGCATCTTAGCGATGTCGATGAACTTGCGTACGGGTTTCAGATTAGTGAAAGCGCGCCATCGATCATGTACCTTCGCCGCGGCACGGCATACGGTTGCGGCCGTTCGTTGAGCGGCCTGATGAACGGACCGTGCGGCGGCATGCACCTTACGTACCGTAATTACGGCCAGTTCCTCAGCCTTGCCGGTTGTGACGAGCGGGCCGGATGCCGCCGATATCGCGGCTGAGGCCGGCTGTGTTCGCACAGACGCTGGCATCGAGGTCTGCGCTGGTGCGCCGACGGCCCTGACATTGTGCTTGGCGGGCCCCACGCTTGATTGCATGCCTTGCGTATACAAGCTGTAACGGGTGGCGTGGCGTGGCGTGGAATGGCGCCGCTGCGTAGCTTTGCGTCGTGGGCCTTTGCATTGCGTAGCCGACGGGTGAATCACTCGCTTGCTGACGAACAGTGATTGTTCCCGCGGCTGGTCCGTCGATGCGTTGGCTGGCTGGAAGGCGTTTCTGGTGCTGAAAAGTGAGATGTTCATACGTTGGCCGACTGCGGGAGAAGAGGGAGCGGAAAAGGGATGCGTTTTGCCGATGACAGATCCAAGTCGTTTGCTGAAGGCGACCGGTTGCAGATATGGAAGGTCTTTCGAATGACCATTGGTCAGAATGTTCTGCATCGTCGCGTCCTTCGGAGGTATTTCTGTTCATCTGACTTACTTGCGTATACAAGGTAAATTCTGCGTGAATCAGAGCCATTCTAATGGCGTAGTCTGGACGAAAAAGGTGGCTGACGGGTTGCGGAACATCTGCTGTGTGTTTGCGGCATGATCCCTGCAAGCGAACATCGCCATCGGGGTGTTGAACGGAGCGTACAATGCTTGTCAGGCGTTGGCGAAATGCTTATGAAATCGATTGCGTTGTTGGCGGCGACGGTGCCGCCAACAACGCAATCGACACAACCTATCGGGCCGTCTTTCCGGGCCGTTCGGTGTCCATAGGGCGAACTGCGGTCGGAAGAGGCCGTCGATGGCGGATTCGGCTATTTGGCGGAATCGAGCTTCATTTCCTGCGAGGCGAGAACGGCCTTGACCGCGGAATCAAGCTCATTGGTGATATTGCGCAGGTTGTCGGCGTAGTCTTTGATGTCGTTGGTGGCCTTGGTGAAGTCATCCGCATTGCCCTTGGCTGGGCAGGTCGGCGCATCGTCGACGGCGTCAGCAAGCTTCATCGCGTCCTTGAGCGTTTCCAATGTGGAACCGTTCGCAACATCGTCGACCGTCAGTTTTGCGGCTTGTTCGGCTTCGGACTGCGCCTCTTTGAAGCTGTCTTGATGCACGGTCAGCGTCTTCGCGTTCAACTTGCAGGTGTCGCTGGCGGCTTGCGTCAGTTCTCGCTGATTGCCGATGATGATGGTCACGGCGACGGTTAATATGATCGCGATAACCGCCACTATGGCGATTGCGGCAAGCACGCGCCTTGATTTGGCATTGCTTTTTTCGATCTTCACAGTTTCTTTCCCTCTATCTTGTTGCTTGTGAATTCCAACGAGACTTGACGAGTCTACAAAAATCCATGAGAAAATCGCTTACTGAGAAAATGACTTCGTGTTTTTCCTCTGTGAGAGGAATAGTTGCGGCATGTGACTTCGCGAAGAGATTTGCATGGTTCGGGTGGCGCTGCGGGCCGCCGTGCCCGATCGGTACGGTGCCGTGCCGACGCACGGTGCGCAAGTGAATATCGGCACAGCGCGTTGTGGTCCGCGATGATTTTATGCTAGAAGGAACGATGTTCTAAGGGGGCTGTATGGCACGGCGTGCAACGCTGAAAGACGTGGCGCGGGCGGCGGGAGTGTCGGTGACCACCGTGTCGCTGGTGCTTAACGGACGTCCGGCACGCGTGTCGAAGGAGAAGCGCGAGCTTATCGCCAAGGCGGCCAAAGAACTGCATTACGTGCCTAACCAGAGCGCGCGCAGCCTGGTGACCAAACAGTCGAAACTCGTGGCGCTGATCGTGCCCGACATCGAAAACCTGTTTTTCGCCGCACTGTCGAAATGCGTGGAAGATGAGTGCGCCGCACAAGGCTATTCGTTGATTGTGACCAATTCCGACGATTCGCGTGCCACCGAACATGATCTGATGGTCCGACTCGCCTCCCGAGGTGTCGATGGCATGATGCTGATTCCCGCGCGCGAGTCCTGCGCCGCCGAAGACGAGCTACGAGCCGACGTGGAGCGGGTGGCCTGTCCGATGGTGCTCATCGACCGCCTCGTACAGAACGGCTGGTGCGATGCCGTCGGATTCGACAACTATGTGGGCGGCCGTCTCGCCGCACGGTACCTGTTGGAAGGCGGGCACCGTCATATCGGCATCGTGACGGGCGATGTCGCGGAATCGAGCGCGCTTGACCGCAAACGTGGTTTCGTGGATGCCATCGAACAGGCGGGGGAGCGTTTCGATCCCGCACTGTGCGTTGCGGGTGACTACCGTTTCGACAGCGGATATCATGCTGCCGATCGAATTATCGACGGCGGTGCCACGGCGGGGGTCTGCTGCAACGATGTGATGGCCCTGGGATTCCGCCAGCGCCTTGCCGAGCGTGGACTGCAGGCGACGCAGGACATGCAGGTGATCGGCTACGACAATATCCTCAAGAGATTCGGCCTTGGCCTGCACATGACCACCGTCGAACAAAGCGTCACCGATCTGGCGGAAGCCTGTTGGCGGATGCTCTCCATCCGCATCGACGCCACGATTGGCCGCACCGACGCAAAAGACGGGAATGATTCCGACTCCGTGAGTACTGAAGACGGAGGCGAACGCCCTTGGCTGCGCCATCCGCGAATCCAGCTGCTCACTCCGAAACTGGTTCAGGCCGCCTGCGCCTAGACGCATAGCTCCTTCCTTCCGGCGGATTGCGTCATCCTGTAGGCATCGACGCCGAAGTCGTGACGGATGGGGCTGGTTCCAGCGGTGAGACAAAAAGCGACACGCAGATGGGTGAGTGTTTTGACTCCCTTGATAAAACGCTTTATCATGGATCCAACAGCAAATTGAGAATGTACTCGCTGCTTTTTTATGCAATAAAGCTGACGACAATGGGACGTGTGGTGGCGGACCGTCGTCAGTCCGTCAATGAGGAAAGGCATAACCATGAAAAAACTGATTCTGGATTTGGATACCGGTGTCGATGACGCTCTGGCCATCTCCTACGCCTTGGGAAGCCCGGAGATCGAACTCATCGGCATCACCGGCACCTACGGCAACGTGCTCGTCGAACAGGGTGTGCGCAACGCTCTGGCCGTAACCGACCTGCTCGGACATCCGGAAGTCAAGGTCTACCAAGGACTGCCGCACTCCAGCACCACCGACCATTTCGACGTACTGCCGATCTCTGCGTTCATCCACGGCGAAAACGGCATCGGCGACGTGACCATTCCCGACTCCAACCGCTCCGTCGAAACCGAATCCGCGGTCGACTTCATCATCGACGCCGTCAAAACGTACGGCAAGGACCTCGTCTACGTACCGACCGGTCCGATGACCAACATCGCGGCCGCACTCGACAAGGCGCCGGAAATCAAGGATGAAATCGGCGAAATCGTACTTATGGGCGGTGCCCTGACCGTTCCAGGCAACGTGAACGCGTGGACCGAAGCCAATATTTCACAGGATCCAGACGCGGCCGACCGTCTGTTCCGTTCCGGCGCACCCGTGACCATGATCGGCCTCGATGTAACCCTGCAAACCCTGCTCACCTACAGGGAAACCCAGCAGTGGCGTGAGCTCGGCACCAAGGCGGGTACGTTCCTGGCCGACATGACCGACTACTACATCAAGGCCTACGAGACCACCGCACCGCATCTAGGCGGTTGCGGCCTGCATGATCCGCTCGCCGTGGGCGTGGCGGTCGATCCGACGCTCGTGACCATGCTCGACATCAACATGAAGGTCGATGTGGACGGCCCGACCCGTGGCCGCACCATCGGCGACGAAACCAGACTCAACGATGCGAACAAGACCATGAAGGTGGCTGTGGGCGTGGATGTGCCGAGGTTCCTGAACGAGTTCATGACGCGTATTTCCGGGCTTGCCAGGGGCGCGAAATAAGGTTGCGCGCCCTAGATTGCGCGTTCCGTTTCCCTATTGAATGTGAAATTTGAAAGTAGTTGATCATATGACTCATAACAATGCAAACGTATCCGCCGATCCGTTCGATGATCCGGTCACCAGCAACAAGATGGCCATCCGTGCCCTGATTCCGCTGCTCATCACCTTCGTACTCGGCACCCTGTGCCTGCAGGGCTTCAACCTTGTGTTCCAGCAGGTCGGCGCCGATGTGGGCGCGCCGAACCAAGCCTCCCTGATCACCGCGTTCCCGAGCATCGTGCTTGGCATCGTGTGCTTCATCTACGGTTCTCTGGGTGACTTCGTCTCCCTGCGTCGCCTCGTGACGGTCGGTCTTATCACCCTGTTCGTGGGCTCGCTGTTCGGCTTCGTCGCCAACTTCTTCTTTGCCGCCAATCTGTGGACCGTCATCATCGCACGAGTGCTGCAGACCGCCGGCGAACAGGTGGCGGGCTCCGCCTTCCTGGTGGTCGCGACCAAATATCTGCGCAATGATCTGAAGGTGATTTTCTTCGGCCTGTTCACCGCCGCATATCAGCTGTCCGCATCCATCGGCGTGTTCGCGGCGGGTATGTTGAGCTCCATCGCATGGCAGTATCTGTTCCTGATTCCGGCTGTGACCATTCTGTTCCTGCCGATCCTGCTCAAGACCTTGCCGGCCAAGAGCGGCAATGGCCAGAAGGTCGACGCGCTCGGCTTCGTGATCTTCGGCTTCGCAACCGCGTTCCTGACCCTGTTCTTCTCGTACATGGCATGGTGGATGCTCGTGGTATCCGTACTGCTGTATGCGGCGTTCGGCGTGTACATCAACAAGGCCGCCAACCCGTTCATCACCCCGGCGTTCTTCAAGAACACCCGCTGGCTGCGCGCGATCAGCCTGATTCTCGTGTTCTACTTCGTGAACTACGCACTGTCGCCCATCTTCAACGCCATCGGCACCAAGCTGTACGGTATGACCACCACGCAGGTGTCGCTGTACATCGTGTGGGCGTACGTGATCGCCGCCGTCGTGGGCACTTGCTCCGGACTCATCGTCGGTAAGATCGGCATCAGGGCGGGGCTCGTGACCGCCGGTACGCTGATGTTCGTCGGATGGACGGGTGCCGCGTTCTGCGTGAATTCCGGCTTCCTGGTGCTCACCCTGTTCGCCTGCGTGTTCTACGCCGGCTGCGGCCTGATGTACTCGTCGGTCGTTTCCACCGTGCTGGGCACCATCGAAAAGGATGAGTCCGGCCGTGGCGTGGGCATGAACGATCTGGCCATGAACGTCTCGCCGTCCATCGGCATCGCCATCATCGGCAGCCTGCTCGGCTCCAACGCGATGGC
>OBXK01000618.1_pt1 | contig 7799 bp, 5 predicted proteins | sample 1501371 | NCBI WGS metagenome assembly OBXK01 (sample SAMEA2580154, study PRJEB22360) | human gut metagenome | biome: human gut; feature: human-associated habitat; material: faeces | place: Denmark | collected 2008/2010
ATCACGGTATACGATCCGGCTGCCGGCTCCGGAACGCTCGTGCTCGCCCTTGCCCACGAGATCGGCGAGGACAAGTGCACCATTTACACGCAGGATCGCTCGCAAAAGGCCAATGAGTTCATGCGGCTCAACCTTATCCTCAATGGACAGGTAGAATCGCTCGCCAACGTCGTGCACGACAACACGCTGACCGCGCCCCGCCACTTGGAGGCCGACGGCAACTCGCTCAAGCATTTTGACTACATCGTGAGCAACCCGCCGTTCAACTGCGATTTCTCGAAAGACAGAAACACCCTCGCGTCGGATAAGTACGCCAAAAGGTTTTGGGCAGGAGTGCCGAACATTCCCAAAAAGAAACTAGAAGGAATGTCGATCTATCTCATGTTCCTTCAGCACATCCTGGTGTCCCTCAAGCCCGAGGGCAAGGCGGCAATCGTGGTGCCCACCGGCTTCCTCACCGCCAGAGGCTCCATCGAGAAGACCATACGCAAACGCATGATCGATGAGCACATGTTGCGCGGCGTCATCTCCATGCCAAGCAACATCTTCGCCAACACCGGCACCAACGTGTCCATCATCTTCCTGGATAAATCCAAAAAATACGACCAGGTGCTGCTGATGAACGCGTCGGGCCTCGGCACCAAGGAGAAAGTCGGCAAGAACCAGCGCACCGTGCTTTCCGGCGAGGAGATCGACCGAATCATCAGCACGTTCAACGATGGAGAGGAACGAGATGATTTCTCGGTGCTCGCCGATTACAACGACATCGAGGACAAGAACTACTCATTCAGCGCAGGACAATACTTCGAAATCAGAATCGAATACATCGATATCACTCCCGAGGAGTTTCAGACACAACTCAATACGCACATTGACAATTTGAAGAACCTGTTCAACGAAGGTGACGATCTTCAGCAGTCTATTTTGAGCCAACTGAAGGAGCTTCGCTATGCATAAAATGAAGCTTGAAGATTTGTGCGAGACGATTGTCGATTGCCCGCATTCCACCCCAAAATGGGAAACAAGCGGGATTCCCGTAATTAGGAATTTCAATCTTGACAATACCGTTATCTCGCTTGACAATCCTTCTTACGTAAGTGAGGAGACCTATTTAGAGCGCACAAGACGAGCCGTTCCGCAAAAGAACGACATAATTTTCTCCCGAGAAGCACCCATGGGCGTCCTTGGAATAATGCCTGACAATCTAAAATGCTGTCTTGGGCAACGTCTGGTACTAATCAGGCCAGATGCCTCTAAGATTTCGCCTCGATACCTTATGTATGCACTTGCATCGGATTTTGTCCAAACCCAGATTCGTCGCGCCGATATTGCAGGATCTATTGTGAGTAATCTGACTTTACCTCAAATCAGATCTCTCATCATTCCAATCGTTGAAGACAGTGCGGAAGCTGCTGACTTGCTTGGTGCAATCGATGACAAGATTCAAACCAACCAGCGCATCTGCAAGGAGCTCGAGGAAACCATCAGCCTTATCTACGACTACTGGTTTACCCAATTCGATTTCCCAGACGAAAATGGAAACCCATACCGTTTATCAGGAGGGAACATATCTTCTGTTCACAAGGTTGAAAAGCCTCTGCCATGGAGCTTGGGACAACTGAGTGATTTTGTTCAAATCGGCACCAACAATATTTTACCTTCAGCAATGCCAGCAATTGTCGAACACTATTCAATTCCAGCTTTTGACAGCATGCAATATCCATCTTTTGACCCTTCAAGTGACATACAGTCGAGTAAGTATCAAATTCCAAGTAACTCCTTCCTTATCTTCTAAATTGAACCCGCAATTCAAGCGTGTTTGGAATCCTTTATATTTAACCAATTCGCCTGTTTGTTCAACTGAATTTGTTGTTTTGAAATGCAAAAGGTCAATCGCTACCAGCTACATTTTTTCAGTGTTGAACTCGGATAGATTCCAGAGCTTTATGCAGTCCAATGCGGTTGCGTCTACTGGGAGTAGATCAAGAGTTCAGCCAGATCGAATCTTAGAATATACATTGCCCGTTCCACCGGAAAAAATTCTCTGTGCATTTAATAAAGCTGCACAACCCGTACTGGAATCAGAAAAATCTATTCGCATAGAGAATCATAGTCTCATGAACATAAGAAAATGGCTCATGCCAATGTTGATGAATGGTCAGGTCAAGGCTTCGGAATTAATTTAGAGAATGAGTGTATAATCAGCAGAACTTGTTGAAATTGTTGTATGCTGCCGAATATAAAATTCGTGCAAATGTATGCTCAATATTTTCAGACTCGTCCCGAGATAATATATTTTGTGACTTCTTTGGTATGACTATCGACAAGGTCATTGGTGTAATGCAAAATTCAAGGGTCAACCGTTAAAAGCCAAGGGATTATCACGTATTAAAAACAAGCGTCTCAAATTTAACTACCAATCATCGTAGCCATGTAGGTATTTGATTCCGGAAGGACAAGCATGACCGACCCTAACGCGGCGAAAAGTAAATTACAGAGATCGATACCCAATCCGGCATTTGATACATCCAAAATGATCAAAAACGCCACGGCTCCCCTTCAGAACAGCATGGCGAAAGTCATCAACGGCATGAAGCCATCATTGGCTGCTTGGAACACAGTCGCTTCGAGTCCCCTGCAGGACAGCATAGCGAAGTTCAACAGCAATGTGAAAACATCATTGGACGCTTGGAAAGATGCCTCTTTGAGTCCTCTTCAGGATGTGATCAAGCAGCAGGAAAACATCTCGCGCATGTTCCGCAGCCCGGAAACCCCATCGATTGAAATATATAAACCGTCTACCAGTCTGCCCAGGGAATGGAGCATGCCTAAGGGCCAGTGGCATCAGCTCATTGTTCTCGGGAATGGATTCGATTTGGAATGCGGGTTGCATTCCAAATTCTCGGATTTCGAAGAGAAACGGCTCAAACTACTAAATCCTCCCTCCGAGGATTTTGAGAAATCGGACAAATCAATAGCTCAGTATGCATATGACAGTGGCCTGACTGCATGGGATGTAATCCTGACCGATAAATCGCAATACCCTTGGTCGGATATCGAATTGGCCATCGAACAATGGGTGACCAGTTCCAACGCTATTCTTGGGTCGAAATGCTCAAAAGTCGCGGCAATACTCAATCATGCCGTCGGTGCCCCAGTGGAACGATACCTGAATCCACACGGCTGTCTTCTCTCTTGGGCCGATACGCCTGAAGAACGCGTTGCACAGTTCTTGTATGCCATCAGCAAACAGCAAGAACAATGGACTTCGTTGCTGGTCTCGCAATTGTTGCTCACTGAATTGAACAAAATGGAACAAGCGTTCAGTGCTTACCTGCTCAAAGAAGTGGATGGGAATGACGCTTATGTGAAAAACGCTCTGGATCTTTTGAATCGAATGCTCGTGGCCGAGCTGCCAAATGAGGACTATTACGATGTTTCTGTCTCATTGCTTGATTTCAACTATACGAATCCTCTCGTTGGGATTGACAATCTAGCGAAGTCGCACTCTGGGGAACGACCATTCCCGACTCTTGTCAATATCCATGGGAGTCTGAGGGAGAACAATATCGTCTTCGGTATCGATGGCACCAAACACATGGACGAGCCGGAAGCCCTTCCATTTACGAAGACCTACCGTCTTCTTTCCCTAGATAATCCGGATACCGCGAAACTCATACAGACACATCCGCCGCATGGTTCGAGAAACGATTCCACCGCCATGATCAAATTCTATGGTCATTCACTCGCCCAAGCTGATTATGCGTATTTCCAGGCGATCTTCGACGGTGTCGACCTGTATGAGAGCCAAACCAGGCTGATATTCTTCTATCGGCCTTGGAGAAAGGACGACGGTACCAGAGTCTCGGATGCTGAAGCCAGAGCAGACATGAACCATAAAGTCGCCGGACTGCTCTCGACCTACGGTTCTACTTTGGACAACAAGGACCACGGCAAGAACCTCATGCACAAGCTGCTTATCGAAGGCAGGCTCAGTGTCAAGACGATTTAGTTCGCCTTTATTGAATCTTGTTTCAGCACCGGTAGATGGTGGACCGTCCCACGCCCATCATCGCGGCAATCTGGTCAACCGTCACTGTTCTGGACTCGTACAGCCTCCGCACCTCTTTGACCTGCTTCTCATCGAGTTTGGTGGGACGACCCCCTTTCCTGCCGCGGATGCGCGCGGCCTCGAGTCCGGCGCGGGTGCGTTCGCGGATCAGGTCGAGCCAGGCTGCCGAAGATGTTGAACACGAGCGTGCCTCCGGGCGTGCTCGTGTCGATCGATTCGGTCAGGGAGCGGAACTGCACTCCCCTCTCGTCGAACGTGGTCATCAGGTCGACCAGGTTCTGCATGCTCCGGCCGAGACGGTCCAGCTTCCACACCACGACCGTGTCTCCCCCGCGCAGCAGGTCGAGCATGTGGTCGAGTTCGGGACGGTGCGCCTTCGCGTCGGACGCCACGTCGGTGAAGATCCTATCGCAGCCGGCCCTCACGGGTGCGTCCTGCTGCAGGTCGGTGGTCTGGTCGCCGGTGCTGACCCTCGCGTATCCGTAAATCATGCTCGCCATGTACCACTACCCATCCTAAGCATGGAGTTTTGGAACATTGATTATGGGACGGGTTTCGGAACACTTTCCGCCGGAGTGCCGTGGCATGGCGGCCGATCTGCTTTCCGTACCGGAAACGTCCGTTTCCGGTATGTGACGCAAATGTCTGCTCGCGTCCTTTTTTTGTAACTTTTTATATCCTTTATATCTTTTATAAGTTTCGTGGCATCCTTGTGTGCGAGCATCTGAGTATTTTGAGAATGCTCAGGTCCATTCTTCTGGCTAGCTTCAGCTTCGACTGGAATTTGAATATCTTGCCTGAAGTCATTAATTACGGTGGTAGAACGGCAGGTATCGTGCGGTCCTGCGAGATCCTTTCGTGGCGGGGTCCAGGAAGATGAGGCCGGCGTCGACCGCGGCGGCGACTTGGGAGGTCACCGCCGTCTTCGCCTTGGACAGGCCGAAGCGTTCCCTGAGCGAGGAATTGGTCAGGAAGCCTCCTTTGGCCGTTTGGAGGCAACAGTGCAGATATGCGGCGTTGACACGTTCTTTCATGCCCATGTCCTCGAAACGTCCTTTGCGCAGCTCGACGGTGGTGCTGCGTGTCTTGACGATGAATTCCGGCGCGTCGGTCTGCTGTTTCTCGATGTTCTCCAGAGCCCGGTCGATGCCGCCATGCTCCATGAAGTCCTGATGAACACAGGCGTTGACGACGATCTCACGAACTGCGACGAGTGAGAAATCGCGGTGTTCGTCACGCAGTCCATCTGCGAAATCCTCGTTCACTGGAAGCAGCGCGTTGATCTGGTCGATGACGTCATCGAATACCACGGCGTATCCCTTGCTGTATGTACGGTCGAACACCATGTCCGTGATGGATGTGCCGCGCAGTCGCATGACGCGGATCGTGTGATGCTCGACATCCGGGAAATCGTTGAGTGAGCGAGCTAGGGTGATGGCTCCCAGCCTGCGTATGTAGAACAGCGAGGCGTCGAAGGCCGTGCGTTCCACGAAATGCATCCTGAGGAAATCCCTGATTTGCGTTTCCTCTCCCGGCATGCGCGATCCGATAAGTTCGTAGTATCTTTCCACGGCCGGTAGCAGTTTGATCTCGTCCCAGGAATGGGTGCCGGGCTCGTTTTCGTCCAGATAGCTCGGCGCGCCCTCGTTGAGCAGTTCCCTGAGTCGTTCGGGGCTCATGGGCGCGAGGGATTCGCCGCTGCGCATCCAGTACCGTCCCTCGTAGGATGTCGGATGGCCGACGACCGAACGGGGGATGTGGAGAATGAGCACACGCTTGCCGTCGGCTTGCAACGTCTCGAACGTGCAGCGCAGTCCGATGCGGTTGTGGATATCGTGTTCCGTCTTGGCGGGATCGGCGAAGGCCTGCGTGCCGACGACCTGCTTGTCATCGGACACGCCGAAGACCATCTTGCCGCCGCCTTCGCAGCTCAGCGCGCAGCAGTAACGCATCAACTTGGTGGAATCGAATTGCGTCGTCGCGCGCTTGAATTCCAGCTGTCTTGATTCGTTCTCGGCCAGGTATTGCCTGAGCCTATCGATGTCTCCAGTCATCGCATTCCTTTTGCCTTAAATAAACAAACCGCGGAAAATCAACGTTTTTCGCGTTTTTGGCCCGTGGATAGACCCACCGGCTTAAATAAGATCTCCGTTCTTTGTCGATTGGCACCGGCAGGTGCGCCTGACGCCGTATATGCCGTTCCATGACGGGATGATGTCGGGAATCGTGGGACTGGGTGGCATCCGCAACGGATCTTGGGAATTGATTGTTCATACATCTGGATGGTGCGTCGGCATCGCCATAAATAAACCTTCTTTGGAAAATAAGGGCTTTTGGAGGAATGAAGTCACCATATCGGTTCACCGGCTTAAATAAAGCTAAACCGTTTTCATGGAGTGCCTGCGAGACTGGGGCTAGAGGTGGTGAAATCCGCCGGGCCATGGGACGCACGGTCAAAAGATATGGCAGTGGATGAACGTGGCGGCGGCACCTCCTTAAGCTTACGGAATTGTCGATATGGATTGATGATGGGGAATGCCACTTGGCGTCATTGTTCGAGATGGAAAAAAGATGTTTGTCTTACTTGTCTGCGTATGAGTCCACCTGCTATGCACGGAGTGGGGATAAGATGCTGCCGCCCCAAAAGCCCTCAGCTTCGCTCCGATCTACTTTTGGGTCTCCATGAAACGGTTCTGCTGCACATCGCTCAATGCCCGAGGAAGAGGCTCCGGGAAATTCTCGATGCAATCGCTGATAAGTGTACAAATAAGGTTATGATAGACAATTTTGGAAAAGTATAAAGTGTAGGCCGCTTCCCTTATTTTCCAAGGATGCAGCACTTTTCATCCCCGGATAAAGTGTAAAAGCGTAAAAATGTACGTGCAGAACCGTGTGGAATGTGACAATGGTGAATTGGATGGTGCACCGACTTTGGAATTATTGAAGATTGCTGTCATTAGGCTTAGGCGACTTTAGTGCGGGACCTCGTATTCTCCGCAGGCAGGGGTTTCAGAGCAATCTGAAAACCCTTTTCTTATACTGAAAAACGGCTCTTCCAACGACTCCAACCGATTTGGGCCATGCGTCGCATTGCCGTCCGGTGCCTGGAGTGCCTTGCGAGATGCCGATATCGGTGGCGTTTTGGGTGGGGTGAAGTCAGGATGCCCAATCGCGTACCACCCACAGCTTAGTAGAGTCTCATATAACGTTGATGCCCCTATACTGAGTGTAGGTGTACGGGAACATCCGGTGCCTTCGACGTGGAAGGCCAATTTGACTGCCACGCCAAGTACGGCAATCTCAAAACACCATACAACCTTGAGTTTTCTAGAACATCAATAAGCGAGATAACCCGCAACTGGAGTGAGGATAGCACCATGTATGACGAAATTCCTGGCCTGCTTTATTTGGTCGGTGTTGTATTCACCGTAATTTCTTGGATTTTCTTGTTGTTTTCAAAAAATGTTTGTCCAAAGAGCAAGGAGATTTTCATATTACGATTATCCATCATCTGGATACTGTTTTTTGCAAGTGCCGCACTGACGCTCACTTCAAACCTGTTTTTCGATATATGCGCAAACCTCTTGGACTCTGATGTTTTTGACTTTTACAACCAGCGATTCATACAGTTGGCACCAGCGGTGACTTGCATAATAAACTTCTGCGTAGCCATGTATTGTTCCATAATCCTTGTCGAGGAGCGCAAGAGACTTGAGTAGCGTCACGT
>OBXK01000620.1_pt1 | contig 7787 bp, 8 predicted proteins | sample 1501371 | NCBI WGS metagenome assembly OBXK01 (sample SAMEA2580154, study PRJEB22360) | human gut metagenome | biome: human gut; feature: human-associated habitat; material: faeces | place: Denmark | collected 2008/2010
GTGTCCGTGAATTGTGGCGCCCCGGGACCGGCTGCCCGCCCGCCAGCCGCAGCGCCCGGCCGTACTGGTCGAACCGCTGCGCAACTTCTACCCGGCCGAGGCACATCATCAGGACTATCTGGTGAACAATCCCGGCGGCTACTGCCATGTACCGATCGCCGCAATCGCGAACGTAAAACGCCGTCAGAAGTACGTGGAACGCATCTGGGATCTGACGCTTGAGCAGTTCGCGGTCACGCAGAACGCCGCTACCGAGCGCCCGTTCGTCAACGAGTATGACGAGGAGTTTGAGCCCGGCATCTACGTGGACATCGTCAGCGGCGAACCGCTGTTCTCGTCGCAAGACAAATTCGATTCCGGCTGCGGCTGGCCCGCGTTCTCCCGCCCGATTGCCGGTGACTTGCTGACCGAGCATGAGGACCACCGCATTCCGGGCCGCGACCGCATCGAAGTGCGCACGTCGGACACACAGATTCACTTGGGCCACGTGTTCACCGACGGCCCGGCCGACCGCGGCGGCCTGCGCTACTGCATGAATTCCGCCGCCCTGCGCTTCGTGCCGCGCTCGCGCATGGCCGAGGAAGGCTACGGCGACTGGATTGCGGTTGTGGATGGGGATGAGCAGGCATGAGCATGGAGAATATTGCGGGCGCTCGCAAGCCCGCCAAGCGTGAGGATGAGCACACGGTCGCCGGCGAGCATCGCATGATGCGCCGCGCGGACCGCGAGGTGACCGATCCCGAGCGGATCGCCGCGATCATCGCCGCCTGCGACATCGTTGAAGTGGCCTATGCGGATGCCGAGGGCCTGACTATCGTGCCGCTGAATTTCGGCTTTGATTACGAGTACGACGAGGCGACTGGCAAGCTGACGCTCTGGTTCCACTCCGCGCCGCGCGGCCGCAAGCTCGACGCGATTCGCGCCGCCGCCGGTGGCCGACTGCCCGTGGCTTTCACCATGCAGACCGACTGCGAGGTGGTGGCGGGCCGCACCACGTGCAATTGGGGCGAGACGTTCAAGTCGATCGTCGGCAATGGCACGGCGTCACTGGTCGAGGATCTGGATGAATGCCGCCACGGCTTGCAGACGCTGATGGCACAGCAGGCGCATATGCCGAATGTGGAATTCACTGATGCGCAGGTCCGCAGCGTCACGGTGTGGAAGATTGAGTCCGACTACTTCACCACCAAGGTTCGTGCCAAGCCCGCGCCCGCGCACATGCATCAGCACCCTGCCGTGCCGCGCGCAGGTGTGATCGGTGCCCGATAACATCATTGCAGCAAGGATGGGATGTCGGTTGTGGTGCGGCTCAACGGTTCTTAACGTACCGGGTGCCGCGGCCGGCGCCCAGTTTGGTGATGGTGCCGTTGTCAAGCAGTGTCTTCAGTGTACGTTCAACAGTGCTGGCGCTGATATCGGGCAATTGTTGAAGTATGTCCGCTTTTGAGAGCGGCGATAACGTGCGCTCAAATAGATTGCCGATACGCTGCTCCTTGGTGGGTTTTCTATTGCTGCCCCAGTCGGACACTTCCCCAATCCGTTCGTCGAACTCTTTACAGGCAGTGAGGATGACGCCGAGTAAATAGTTCACAAATGGTGCATAGTCGTTGACGTTGTCGTTCCAGCCGTATGTGCTCGCGGCAAGTGCCTCGTAATAGGTGTCTTTGGTCCGTTCGATAAGGTGTTCAATGCTGATATATTTACCTACTTGGTAACCATTGCGGTAGAGCAGTAGCAAGGTCAGCAGTCGGCTCATTCGACCATTGCCGTCATTGAATGGGTGGATGCAGGTGAAGTCGAAGGTGAACATTGCTGTGGCGAGCAATGGATCGATATGTCCGTCTTGGATGGCTTCTGTATAGGCGGCACAGGCGCGCTCGATGAGCTCCGGTGTGATGAGTGCGTTTGGGGGCGTGAAACGAATGATTTGTTTTCCGGTGGCGTCGCGCTCGATGATGGCATTGTCGCTGTCTTTGAAATGTCCGCCGAAAGCGAGGCCGGTGTATCGGAACAGATCGCGATGCAGTTGGAGGATTGTATTTGGGGTCGGTGGAATGTAGTCGTGGCTTTCGTGGATGGTGGCGAGTACGTCGCGATAGCCGGTGATTTCCTCCTCGGCACGATTGTGTGGCGTGGTTTTTCCTGCAACCAGTGCGTTGAGTCGCTTGTCGCTGGTAGAGATACCTTCAATACGATTGGATGCGTTGGTGCTTTGAATGCGTGCAACCGCGATGAGTGTGTTCAACAAATCAGGCCTGATTGCAGCCTGTACGCTTTGGCGACCTTTGGCTTCGTGGATGGCGGATAGCAGCGTTGTGGTTCGTGGGGTGAGCAGTCCCTTGGCGGCGGTGATGTAGTCAAAGTGCTTCATTGTGAGTCTCTTTCTGCATCATCAAATAGCTTTCTGCATCATATTCTATCAATATGATGCAGAAAAAAACGATAGATGATGCAGAAAAGTGGATTGTTATTCCCTTGATGATGGTGTTGCTCAAATCTCACCTCCCGTTGGCGGGAGGTGGCGCGCAGCGCCGGTGGGTGGCCTGCGCCCGAACCCGATAAACTTGCCGCATGGCAGCAGTGACAGTCGTAATTACCAGCTACAACCAGGGTCCGTTGATTCGCGAAGCAGTCGAGTCGGCATTGTCCCAGACAGTTCGCCCGGAACGCATCATCATCGTGGATGATGGTTCCGATGAGCAAACATCTGTTGATGTATTGAGCGCAATTCTCGATGATTGCCGGCATGGAGCGTTGGATACGGGCGGTGTCGCCGTCGATTTCATCGACCAGGTGAATGCAGGTCCCCCCGCCGCGCGCAACCGCGGCATCGCCGCTGCCGGGACGCCGTTCGTGGTGGTGCTGGATGGCGATGACCGTTTGATGCCGACCTTCATTGAGCGTACGTTGCCGTTGCTGACTGCTGATGATTCGATGGTTGCGTCCTCTGGTTGGCTGCGTACGTTCGGGGTTCTGGACTCAGTGGTCCAGCCGACCGGTGGCGACGCGGGAGCGTTCGTGTCGCATAACTGTTGCCCGGCAACATGCATGATTCGCCGCTCGGCGTGGGAGCGTTGCGGCGGATATGACGAGTCGATGCGCAGCGGCTTTGAGGATTGGGATCTCTTTTTGTCGATGTTGGAGCGGGGATTGGAACCGAAAGACGACGCCGGGAAGGGCGCGGCCCATATCGGCATCGCCCCCGAGCCCCTGATCGAATACCGCACGGCCCCGGCCTCCTCAAACGTGACCAGCATGACCAAGCGCCTCGATCTCATGCGCTTCCTGATCGCCAAGCATCGCGATCTCTACGCCGCGCACATCGCCGACGCCATCCTCGGCGTCGAAGCCATCTCCATGAGCCGCCTAGCCATGTGGGAATCGTTGATGCGCGGTGACACCACCGCCAGCCAAGCCTTCATGACCCACCCCACCTATGGCGACGGCGGAATGGCCGCCGCCGTTCGGCTACAAAGCTGAGTCTGACTGTTAATACGCTTGATCTATCAACTGTTTGGTGAGATCATTGGCGTGACGTAAGGAGCCGCTGATGTCCTCATACCGTATTGACGAATTATCCGTTGACCAACTCGATCGCATAAGTTTGCCAAAATTCCAACGAGGGTTTGTTTGGACAAAAAAGAAGCAGGAAGATTTCGTGCAGACCCTGCATGATGGATACCCCTTTGGTACTTTACTTGTTTATCCGGAGAACGATAACGATAAAGATGCGAAGCTCCAACTATTGGACGGGCAGCAGCGTCTATCTACTATTAAGAAGTATCGGCAAGATCCATTGCAGTTTTGGAAACCGTTGAACAGGGAATCGTATACAAGCGTCTATCAGTCTGTAAAGAAGATGTTGCCGGAAGGGGATAAGTTCACAGAGCCGATATTTGATAAGCTGGTGAATAGCAATCCCAATAAAGTGGCATATTGGGCTATGGATTCGTTGAGCAGCAAAGAGGATGTAAAAGCTGCTATGCAAAGCATTGACGATCTTAAGCAACAAATCCGCTCATTCGTCAATCTTGAGCACCTTAAGGTGCCGATGATTGTTTATTTGGGTGGATCTGCTCATATTGCTGACGTTTTTGCTAACCTCAATAAAGGTGGTGTCCCTCTGACCAAGTATGAAGTGTTTGGCGCTGCTTGGGTTAATGCCGCCATTCGGCTACGAGGGGCTGAGGAATCTCCGTTGCAAGATCAGCTGTTGCAGTATGTGAAAAATTACTATCTTGATATGCGCAAGCAAGCTGAATTTGATGTAGATGATTTTTCTGAAGATGAACTGACCCAGAATCGCACGGTCACGTTGCCGGAATTTGGTACAGCGTTGGGCCAGTATGTTGTAGATCATTTGTCGGCTCTTGTCCCTGAGACAACCAGTGCCGCTCCAGAGATTGGCTTCGGGCTTCTTGGAGTGGCCATGAACTTGGACAATCGTAAGTTGAGTTCACTCAATAAGTATATTCAGAAAATTAGAGACGAACTGGAAGATATTCTCCAGAAGACCGAACGCATATGCAATAATTTGCAGAGTATGTTTGAGACCTTATTGCGTCGATTTAAATCTACTGGCAATGATTATGAAAACGGCCTATCTTCGACGTTTAAGACGTTATCTTATTTCGCGGCATTGTGGGATTTAGATCCATCTTCGGAAGAATACACAACAGCGCTATCTAATATTAAGGCTGCATATGTGTATGATGCTATCACATCAGCATGGTCATCTCATGGTGATCAGAGGTTAATGGAATACTGTAATTCTTCTCGTGACTATGGCACGCGTATTTCGGAAGAACAATTTGATCAGGCCTTTGATCAGTGGATCGCAGATCAGACTCCAGGAATAAACTTTGGTAAAGATATTAAATGTCTGATAACAATTCATGCGAACTTAAGCTATCTTTCTGCGTCCGTGCCAAACGGAGAGACTTTTGAGTTGGAGCATATCATTGCTCGGAAGCGTATTGACGCGGCGGATTCTTCGAGGCCTCGACATATTTTGGGTAATTCGTTAGGTAATTGCATGTATTTGCCACGAGGTATTAACAATCCGAAGAAGGATAAAACCTTGTATGAGATTAACGACCATAACCGTTATTCTCAACTTATAAAGGAGTCGCAGTATTTTAGTGAGGACGAGATGCAGAAAGCCATGCAGGCTCTGACTGCATCCGATTACGAGTCAGTGAATGGTTTACTGCGTGAGCGTTCGCGACAAGTAGCCCATACATTGGTTCGTGCGCTACTTAAAGATTCTGTTTGATTATAACTGTTTAAAAGTTGTTCCGAGGGATCGGGACTAGATCAAAGGAGCCTCGCCATGATTCTCGTCACTACCACCCCGTCCGTCGACGGATACACCATCACCAACTACCAGGGCATCGTCTTCGGCGAAGTGGTGTCCGGTGTGAACATGTTCAAGGATCTTGGCGCGGGCCTGCGTAACATGTTCGGCGGCCGCAGCCAGGGCTATGAGGAAGAGCTGATGCGCGCCCGTAACGAGGCCATTGCCGAAATGCAACAACGCGCGGAGGCGATGGGTGCGCACGCCGTGGTCGGCGTGGACATCGACTACGAGGTGCTCGGCGCCGACAACGGTATGCTGATGGTTACCGCGTCCGGCACCGCCGTGCAGATCGCGCGTACGGCCTGAAAATACTCATGAATTGAGGGCGTGCGGGTGGTCTGCTGGGCTGCCCGCACGGTTCGCAAACCTACAGCGCGCAAACAATCAGATAAATCGCCACGACGTGGCAGGCGTACCCGATGACCGTGCCTAGGTGAAACACCTCGTGGAACTCGAACCAGCCTGGAATCGGATTCGGCTTGCGCAGCGCAAAGCACACAGCGCCGGCGATATACGCGGCACCTCCGCACGCGATAAGAATGGTCGCAGCCGGGCCCACTGCGGGAGCCGTCCATAGTTGCGGAATAAGTGTCACCGGCGCCAATCCCAGCACAACATACACAGTGGTGAACACCCAGTTCGGGGTGCGCAGCCAGACGATATGCAGTATCGTGCCGATCGCCGCGGTCACCCAAATCACCGTGAGATATGGCCGGCGAATCGCCGGGCTGAGTGCGAACAGCACAGGTGTGTTAGTGCCGGCGATGATGAGGAAGATGTTCGAATAATCGATGCCGCACAGTACGCGAGTCACCTTCGCGCTGCGCCACGGCACGACGTGCAGCAGCGCGCTGTTGCCGAACAGCAGCATGGCCGAGGCACCGTACACTGCGCAGGCCGCTTTGACCGAGCCGGCCGGCGCGATGCAGATGAGTACGATGGACGCCGCGATGCACAGCGGCAGGGTGGCGAGGTGAAGCCATCCGCGCAGTCGCGGCTTGCGATTGCCGAATGCATCCACGGGGACGATCTGGCGCTTGATCGCCTTCAGTGCGGCCTTGGCTTGGCGGTAGCGCGATTGCGCGGCCCTGTATCGGGCCGATGCACGGTCCAGTGCGGTGGGGTTGGCGCTTGCGCTGGATTTTTGACTCGCGGTTGCGGAAGGCGCAACTGTTGCGGCGGAAGCCATGGTTCGTCCAGATGGCGTGCTGATGGAAACGCTCATACTGATCACCTCGCTATGGCCGGCGATGCTCTCCCGACCACTAACCTACGCTACCGTAACCTAGTATAGGCCCGCGCAATAATCAAGGTTGATTTCGTAATGCTTACAGTTCTTCCGTGGTGTGGTATTCGGTGGTGCGGTTGCGGAATACATCGCCGAGTCTGTGAACTCGTATTATGCGTGTCTGCTGGGTCCGACTTGTGTCGGTTCCTGATTTCGGATTGCTGCGAATGATGCTCCCGACGCCGCCCCGCCAGTTGCCGGATTCGTACGGCTCGGCCGTTCGGCCGAGCTGGTCGTCGGTGACTCCAGATACTTCGTTGGTTTCGTCTCGGTTCATGATGTTATGTAATGCTAGTTTATGGCGGATGGAAAGTTGAGGAAAGTTAAATCTGCTTCATGGGCTTCTCTCTGATCTGTATTTGTCCCGGTTCATATGTCAATCGTTTGACCTGTCGACCGGGGCAGAATCCGCTGTCCCGGTCGGCGATTTCGGCTTGTTTTCGTGAACCGGGACACTCCGGTTTCCTCAACTCATATCGTCTGGCAGACGGAATCGGCGGAATAAGGCCGATTCTGGAATTGGCACGTTGTCCCGGTTTTCGCATAAATCGATTGACATTTATACCGGGGCAACAAAAATTGTCCCGGTTTGCAAAGATCGCCCGAAATCGCGAACCGGGACAGCGGATTCTGGCCTGGCTTGAACGTCAAACGATTGATGCAGGTACCGGGACATTTTCCGGCCTATAGGAACTTTTGTGGTGCTTATAACCGTGGCCCGGCCTTGTGGGAGCAGGCGTGTCGGCCTGTCATTTTTGTCGCGTGGAAAATGATGCGCCCCCGGTGGTGGGCTGGATGGCGTGAGAACGCCATCCAGCAAAGCGAAGAGATGCCCCGTGTGCGGGCGTGCGATGAAGAAGAACGGGCGGACCGGCAAGGGCGTCCAGCGGTGGAAATGCCCGGCCTGCCGGTTGAGCTCGACGATGCCGCAGCGGCGGCGCAGGCGGGAGCGGACGCTGGAGGAGTTCCTTTCCTGGCTGCTGGGGCCGTCATCCCAAAGGGCGGCGGACTCCGCGGGCGACGCCCGCGCCCTGCGCAAACGAATCGCATGGTGCTGGCGCATCCGCCCGCGCATCGCCCCGCCGTGTTTGTGTTCAATTAGTTGTTGCGGGTTTAGTCACGATGATTTTTCGGGTTTAG
>OBXK01000640.1_pt1 | contig 7169 bp, 4 predicted proteins | sample 1501371 | NCBI WGS metagenome assembly OBXK01 (sample SAMEA2580154, study PRJEB22360) | human gut metagenome | biome: human gut; feature: human-associated habitat; material: faeces | place: Denmark | collected 2008/2010
CGATAGTAGACCCCGTGGCGGAGGAGCAGAATGGAGCCGCAGCCGCTGGCGGCAGAAGTGCTGCCGGAGGAAGGCGAAGATGAATACCAGCTGATTGTCCGGGTGCTGAAAGAGAGCAACGGCGTGGTCGCCGGACCGAAGGGCGCGGCCCAGCGTCTGGGATTAAAGCGCACCACTTTGCTTTCGCGCATGAAACGGTTGGGCATTCATAAAGACCAGCTGCAGTAGGCGTATCTTCAGAACGCTGTTTCATTTTGATTTTAATGAAACAGCGTTCTGTGAAGCAACTCGCGTTACCCGCCGCTCATCGATGATAAATAAGCCTTTTCCTTAATGGAGATGCTTATGACGCGTTTACCTCTGGCCGCCGCCATCGCTTTGCTGTTCTCTTCTCAGGCGGCATTTTCCTCTCTGCCCACTTTTTCTGTCTGGCCCGGCGGTGAAGCGCCCGGCGCGAAAAACAGCCCGGCGAGCGAATCGCTGGTGGAGCGCAGCAAAGACCCCTCGCTGCCCGATCGCGCGGTCACCGGCGTTCGCGCTCCGACAATTACCGTTTACGCGCCGGAGAAGCCCAACGGTATCGCGCTGCTGGTGACGCCGGGCGGCTCTTATCAGCGGGTGGTGCTGGATAAAGAGGGCAGCGATCTTGCCCCGGTGTTTAACGCCCGGGGCTATACCCTGTTTGTGATGACCTACCGGATGCCCGCGGACGGTCATGCGGAGGGCAGCGATGCGCCGCTGGCCGATGCGCAGCGCGCGCTGCGTACCCTGCGGGCGCGGGCCGCCGAGTGGCATATCGACCCGCATAAAATCGGCATTATGGGCTTTTCCGCCGGGGGGCACGTGGCGGCCAGCCTGGAGACCCGCTATAGCGAACCGGCTTACGCCGCCGTGGATGCCATCGACCAGCAGAGCGCGCGGCCGGACTTCGCGGTGCTCGGCTATCCGGTGATTTCGATGGATCCGGCGATTGCCCATCCCGGATCGCGCAAGGCGTTGATTGGCGAAACGCCGACGGCGGAGCGGCAGCATCGTTATTCACCGGAGCAGAACGTCACGCCGCAGACGCCGCCGACCTTTATTTTCCACGCGGTAGACGATCCTTCGGTGCCGGTGGATAACGCGCTGGTGATGTTTAACGCCCTGCGCGCGCATCAGGTGCCGACCGAGCTGCATCTGTTCGCCGAGGGGAAACACGGATTTGGCATTCGCGGGACCCGGGGCCTGCCCGCCGCCGAGTGGCCGCAGCTGGCGATGAACTGGATAGCTTCGCTGGCGGAAATGAACAAATAGCGCCGATAATCCCCGGCTCGCGGCTGACGCCTTAGCCGGGCTACCTGTCCGCAGACGGCGGGGACCTCGTAGCACCGGTGGGTACGGCTTCCCGGAGGCGATGCTGCGCATCTGTCCGGGCTACAAGTTCGTGCGGTTTGGTAGCCCGGACAGGCGCGTCAAGCGCCGCCTCCGGGGGATTTTGCAGAGCTATTTATCAGAACTAAAACCGTTGCTGGTCGCCAGCTCGGCAAACCACAGCGCGTTGCGCTTTATCTGCCGCTCTCCGGTTTGCAGATTAAGCCGCCAAAAACCGTAGCGCCGCTTGAACGAATTAATCCACGACCAGTTATCGATAAACGTCCACTGATGCACGCCAAAACAATTCGCGCCGTCGGCTATCGCGCGATGCAGCTGCACCAGATGCTCTTCCATCAGGCCGATGCGGAACGAATCGTCAATCACCCCGTCTTCGCCCGGTTCGCCTTCCGACTCAATATCCATCGCGATGCCGATTTCCGCGAGGAACCACTTTATATTGCCGTAGTTATCGCGAAGATTGGCGGCAATGTCATAAATCGCCTGCGGCAGAATCTCATTATTATCGCGATAAGGATTAAAGCGTCCTTCTGGATTCACGTAGTTTTCGAAATAGAACTCCGGGGTGAAATAGTCCAGCGTATAGTCGCTTTCGCGTGCCTTGACCCGCCGCGGAACGTAATAGTTAACGCCGAGAAAATCGACGCGCGATCCGCTAATCAGCTCCACGTCGGCTTTTGTCACCTCCGGCAGGCAGTCGTGCGCGGCCAGAATTTCGCACAGCTCTTTCGGGAACTGATGCTTCACCAGCGGATCGAGAAAGCTGCGGTTGAAAAACAGATCCGCATACCACGCCGCTTTTTTATCCTCAGCGCTGTCGTTACGGGTATAGGAGGGCGTCAGGTTCAGCACCACGCCAATCTCGCTCTCCAGCGCCAGCGCGCGAAACTCGCGCACCGCTTTGGCGTGGGCCAGCATAATGTTAAACGCCACCTGCGCCGCCAGCCTGCCGTCTTTCTTGCAGGGATAGTGGAAGTCGTACAGATAGCCGCCCTCAACCGGTACAATCGGCTCGTTGAAGGTGATCCAGTATTTCACTTTGTGACCAAACAGCTCGAAGGCAGTGCGGGCAAAACGCGCGAAGAGATCCGTCACGTGCGCCGACTCAAAGCCGCCGTACTGCTTTTGCAGCGCTTCCGGCATATCAAAGTGATAGAGGTTAATCATCGGCTCAATGCCGTTTTCGATCATCTCATCAAGGTAGGCATGATAGAAACGCACCGCGTCCGGATTGGGCGCGCCGGTTTCGAAATCGTCAATCAGCCGCGACCACTGAATCGAGGTGCGAAAGGAGTTGAATCCGGTCCGCTTCATCAACGCCACGTCCTGAGGATACTGATGATAGGTATCACAAACGGTTTGCGGCCCAATCTGCTGATAAAAACGTTCCGGCTGTTCGGCAAACCAGCTGTCCCAAATAGAACGGTGCGGCTTGTTGCTGATGCCTTCCGTTTGCGGACCGGATGCCGCCGCGCCCCAAAAAAAGCCTTCCGGAAACTGATACCGGGTCATAACGCCTCCTGTAAGTTAAAAAAGGCCGCACCCGACGGGCGCAGCCAATAAGCACTACTCTGCAACCACTTCAATCGATTTGATAAACATATAGCCCCAGTCGCCGGCGAATTTACCGAAGTCGATGCGGTTATCGCCGGCCTTCAGCTCGACCGGCACCAGTTGCTGCTGGCCCTGTTCATCGGTCTGCGGGAACTCAACCGCGATTGGCGCGCCGCCGTTGACAATAAACGAGTTTTTCTTGCCGCCCCATTTGCCGCTGAACGTTACCCGCAGCAGATACTTGCCGGCCCACGGCGCGGAAACCTGCCAGCTCACCTTATCGCCGTCGTTGGCGAACGGCCCGAGGAAGCCGTCTTCGTCAATCGTCAGCGCGTCTTTCTCGCTTTTCGCCGCCTCAATCTTGCCCTCGGTCACGTGCAATACCCCACCGCCAAAACGGCAGTAGTCGGCGGGGACTTTACCGGCGGCTTCCGTCACCGTGACCTTTACGGTTTTGCTGCTTTTGAGCAGGCCGTCATCGGCGCTAAAGGTCAGCGCATATTCACCGGGGGCGCTGAACCAAGCGCGGGTTTCGGCTTTATCCGTCGTGCAGAAATGAGCCTGCGCGCTGCCGCCGTTGCTCCAGTTCACCTTTACGTCGCGGTCCGGGAGCCCGTCATCGCGCCAGCTCGCGCTCAGCTGCACGCCCTGATCCTGGCTGGTGGTGAGCGTCTCCGCCAGCGCGACTACCGGCGCCTGATTCGCCTGGGTGTGCTTCACGCTAATCACGTTCGAAGGCGCTGAGCTGCCGCTCTCGTTCTTAGCGATGACGCGGTAATAGTACGTATTCCCCAGTTGCAGACTGCGATAGTCATCGCGGAACAGATCCATCGTCTGCGGGTTCCACTCGTTAACGCCATCGGAAATATCGCGCCCCACCACTTTCCACGGCCCGGATGCCGAATCAGCGCGCTCGACATCATAAGCGCGCCCTACCGCCGCCCCCAGCCAGTTGATAGCAAACGGTGAATCCGTCGCCCGCAGCGTCGGCGCATCCGGTTTCGGCAGCGGCGGCGCGTTCTCCTGCCCGTTCATCTGCGCCGCGGCGGTCCGCACCAGGTCGACCACTTCCATTTCCTCATTGGCCTTACCTTCCATCGGGAAGCCCGGCAGATGGTAGCTGTAGTGGCCGGTGGACTCTTTATGCCAGTAGAAACCGCCATCGTGACGATGACCGCGGAAGCCCCAAATCAAGCCGCCCGCCGCCTGCGCGCCGTTGACTTCGCTATGCACGATCGACTGCATAATGGCGTTAAGCTGCTGCGCGTCCAGCAGGCCGAATTCGCCCACCATATAGACTTTTTTACCCGCTGCCGCCGTCAGGTCTTTTTTCACCTGATCGGGATGGTTGTTATCGGCATTGGTGTAGTAGTGGTTGCTGACGATATCGACATTAGGATCGTTGAGCGCAAACCCGTTAATTTTCTTGTAGGTGCCATCGACCACCAGCTGATGCGGCGCCCACTTTTTGATCCACGCGGCGGTCTGCTGAAGGAACGCCGCGTTGGTGTCTTCCAGTTCGTTGCCGGTCTCCCAGGCCATAATCGCTTTTTCGTCGAAATAAGGACGACCGGTCACGCTGTTGGTACGGGTGATAACCTGGCGAATCACGTCAAGATAGGCCTTGAAGGTTTTACTGTCGGTACGGTAAAAATCCTCCGGCTTTTCGTGGTAGAACGCCGCCAGCTGCTCGCGACCGCCCCACCACCACCAGTGATCGATAAACGGCAGGATCAGGCGCAGCCCCTGTTTGTCCGCCTCGGCGATCATGTTGTCGTATACCCGCATCGCCTTTTCGTTCAGGCGCGGCATGCCGTCGGTGGTTTCCGGGGCCAGAATATGGGTTTCGCGACCGCAGGCCTCGTCAAACGTCTGCTGCACCGAGAGCACGTATACCCGCTGCGCCCTGGCGCCGGTTTGCACCATCGCCTTAATCCAGTTTTCCTGCTCTTCCGCCGTCGGCCAGCGGAAGTATTGCCCCCAGCCGCGCGTGTCGGCCTTACAGGTACCGCGCGCATCGTCCTCGATACGGTGCAGCTCCGGCGCGTGGATGCCCGCAAAGCGGAAAACCTTGTCGCCGTCTTTTAGCGTCGCGCCGTCGCGGGTAATAAAGTGTTCAAAGTGCGAGCGCTCTGCGGCCATCGCGCCTGCGCTTCCCAGCGCCGAAAGCAGCGCGACGAGCATCAGTTTTGTCACCGGCTTAATCATCGTTATCTCTCCTTAGAACCAGACTTCGGCCTGCACGCCAAAGTTCAGCGTGTCGGTGTCGCCGCTGCGCGAGTAGCCGCCTGCGGAAATAGTATTGGTGTCCCAGTTATAGTTGCCGTCCAGCGCGTCGGACACGCCTTTGTCCCACTTCGCGTAAGTGACGAAGAAGCGCAGCTGCGGGCGGGTCCAGAAGCCGGAATCAAAGGTCAGGGTCGGCGCGATGGTCACTTTCGTCAGGCCGCCTTTGCCTTTACCGTCCACGCCTTTGTAGTTTTTATCGTTGAGATATTCGTAGCCCAGCTCGTACTGCATGGCGAAGTTTTTGGTGATCTGCTGGTACGGGCGGATCCCCGCCACCCAGCTGGTGCGTCCCCAGCCGTCGGCATCTTCCGTCCACCAGCGGTAGTTTTTGTCTTTCTGATAGTAGGCAAACGTGGAGATTTCCCAGTCGCCGAGCGAGGCCATGTTATCCAGCACCACGCGCCAGGACTGGGTATCGTCGAGGTTTGCCCAGCCCCAGCCGTTTTTACCCAGCGAGTCCCCCGCCGCCAGGCCGCGCCCGTACTGGAAGACCACGCGAGAGTAGCCGCCGGTCAGGCCGTAAAAACCGTCAAAGTTGTAGACGCCGGTTACGCCGTAGCCCTTTTCCGCCGAGGTCGGGTGCTTCTCATTGCGGTTCATGTGGTGGCCAATCAGCTCAAGGTCGAAGCCGGTTCCGCCGATCTTTTTCAGCCACAGGTTGAGCGAGTAGTCATCCGGATAGCCCTGATCGCCTTTGTCGACCGGGTAGGCTTTGGTTTCGTCGGTTGGCGAGAAGGCGTAAACCCCGGCATCGAAGCGCGCGAAGCCAAGATCCATATTGTCGAAGCCGCCGCCGGTACCGTTGTACTGAATGTACTCCCAGTCGAACTGGTGGCTGGAGGTGTTGGAGCTGCTGTAGCGCTTACCGGCCCAGAAGGTCATTTCCGGCGCGAAGTCGAGGTTTGACAGTTCGGCGAAACCTTCGCGGAACTGCACATCATGCCCGTCGTCATCCTGACAGTTCCAGTCGGAGGTGCATTTCGACTGATGGGTAATGTTGGCCTGGACTTTAGCCACCACGCCGCTGTCCGAGGTTAACGTCACCGTCGGGATCAGTTCGATCTTGGTATCCTCTTCGTTGCCCAGACGCCACTTGCCGTCCGGCATCAGGCCAACGGAGTCGGCGCGGTTGCCGTCGGCGTTGGCGAGGATCCCCGAACGGATGTAGCCGTGGAGCATAAAATCGTACTTCGGATCGGCGATGGCGCAGTCGCTCATCACCGCGAGGGCGAGTAAAGACAGAGGTATTGAATGATTTAGCCTGATCATTTTTATTCCTTGGTTATTTTTTTATTAACACTGCCTGAGAACGGGAGGAAATTTACGGATCAAAATTGGAAATGTACATCCATTAACGGAAAGCGCTTTCCGTAATTGCCGGATGAGTTCACAATTTTAACGAGAGCGGGCGAATATTCGTGATGAGGTTCACATAATCCGGCAGAAATAAAAAAGCCCGCGCGCGGCGGGCTGTGGCAGGCAGGCGAAAAGCTTAGCGTTCGGCGTCGGCGAGCTGGCGTTCGTAGACCTTGAAGAACGGACGATAGAGCATCCAGGCGTTAAAAATGGCAAACAGGCACATGCATAAGTTTTTCCAGCTGCCGTTGGCTGACCACGCCGCGCCGAGCGGCGCCGGCATCGACCACGGCAGCATCGCCACCGCCCGATCGAGAATCCCCAGTTGGGTTAAATACCAGGCGATACAGGCATTTATCAGCGGCACAAACAGAAACGGCAGCAGAAAGACCGGGTTCATGATAATCGGAAAACCAAACAGTATCGGCTCATTGATATTAAACAGCGAGGGGAGCAAGCCAATTTTCCCCACGCTTTTCAGCTGCCGCGAACGGCTGCGCATCGCCATAAACACCAGCGGCAGGGTGGAGCCGATGCCGCCGATCAGCAGGGAAAAAACCCAGAATCCCTGCCGGGAAATATGCGGCAGCTCTATCAGC